>ENA-ORTS01002310-ORTS01002310.1-human-gut-metagenome-genome-assembly--contig:-NODE-2310-length-11526-cov-10.427513_pt1 | contig 11526 bp, 8 predicted proteins | sample MGYA00241911_ERZ509186 | MGnify/ENA primary metagenome ERZ509186 (study PRJEB26280, sample SAMEA2338852) | human gut metagenome | biome: human gut; feature: human-associated habitat; material: faeces...
ACTCCTTGGAAATGATCCATATGAGGTCTTTTTAGGTGGAAATTATGGACTCTTGAATATTCAAACTAGCTCGCAGAGTGGAAGAAAACTGCTTTTATTAAAGGATTCCTATGCGAATGCAATGATTGGCTTTTTGACTCCATATTTTTCAGAGATTGATATTGTTGATCCGCGCTACTACAGCAGTGATCTTGATATGCAGATCGCTGTCAATAAGTATACCGATCTTCTGATTCTCTACAATTTGCAAAGCTTTGCAAAGGATTCGTCACTTGCACTTGTCTTGGGAGAGGAGGCAGCAGAATGAGACAATATACACGTTTGTTTCGTATTGCGTTGTCAATTTTAGGAAGCTTCTTGCTTGCCTTTATGGTGCTTGGATTGGTATTTACCTTTCGAATCAAGAAATCAACGGTCACGGCAGAGGCAAAGAGCCTGGTGGAAAACTTAGGCACAAAATCAGAGATTGATGCGGCAAGTGAGCTGGCAGCACTGCAGCAGACAGAGGTGCAAACACAGGCTGCAGGGCTAGAACAGGCAGAAACACAAGATTTGGCCCAGAATGAAGGTCAAACGCAAGACCAGAACCAAGAACAGGCTCAGACAGAAAATGGACAGACCTTTACTTTCTCTGATTTTGCACATGAACAGGATGTAGACGATATTTATACGTTGACCGCAAGAGAGACTGATTTTGCAGGAAATGAGACAGAACAGAGTATTACATTTTCGGTAAACAGATTTGGCTCGGTTTATGTATTGGATGATTCTTTGAAAGAAATAGAAGGTACTTATATTAAGGAACCAATCGATATTGTGCTGACAGAGACAAATGTGGACAGTCTTTCCATGGATACCATTAAAATTACGGTTTCTGCAAATGGAGAGCCGAAAAATCTGGAAGAAGGAACGGATTATACCATTACTTCAGTGGGTGGAAACGGAAGCTGGAGCCAGTATACCTATAAGATAGACAAATCAGTTTTTCAGGGAGACGGTTCCTACCTGGTTACGGTTTACTCAGAGGATAATGCCGGTAATATCAACGAGAATATTAATGAATCCAAGCAGGCAGAGATTGGATTTGGTGTGGATGGAACAGCACCGGTGATTGTGCCAATTAATATAGAAGAGGGACAGAGTTACAATACGCAGAATTATGAAGCAACGGTATCGGTTATCGATAATCTGGTATTGCAGGATATTAAGGTTATATTAAACGGACAGACACTTTCCTATACACAGGATGAGGATAATATTAGTTTTTCGATTCCGGAATCCGATAAGCGGCAGACAGTAGCCATAAGTGCAAAGGATGCAGCAGGCAATGAGGTGGACTGTGAGATAGCCGATTTGCTGGTATCAACCAATTCCCTGATAAGGTTATTGAATAATACACCGGCGGTTATCGCTATTGTATGCGGAGTTGCCGTTGTTGGTGTTGGAACCGGAGTATTTGCAGGATTTCGCAGAAAGCGGACAGTTCATATTAAACGTAAAAACTGAAACAGAATAGAGGGATAGATAGTGGCAAAGTATAGCATTTCAGCACACAAGAATTTGATAAAAATAACACAAAAGAGCATGAAAAAGCTTCCGGTAAATGAAAGAGAACTGGCGGTTTTTCAGGAGAATTTATTACCGGGGCTATTCCGTCCTGCAATGGAGGGAAAGCATCGAATTATATATACTGCGCCACAGTCTGTTTCATTGAGCCGCTATATCAGAAAAGGATTAAATGTTCATCGTTTTTACAGTATTGTTGCCCAGGTTGTAGAAATGATAAAGAAGATAGAATTGTATAAATTTTATCTGCCTAATCTTGTCCTGGATACAGAAATTATTTTTGTAAAAGAAACAACAGGAGAACTGTTTTTCCTATATGAGCCATTATTAAGCAGAGAGAGCAACATTAATGTATATAATTTTCTGGAAAAAATGGTGAAAGAAATAAAATCAGATGACCTGGAACTGGGAAAGGAATCCCGGGCATTTTTAGACTTTATTGCTGATACTGCAAATTATCGGATAGAAGATATTGAGCAGTATATATTAAAAAGATATCCGCAGATATATCAGGAGATAAAGCGGACAGAGGGTGGGAAAAGCGGATTTATTGCAAGTTCACAGCTTGCAAATAGGCAGCATTATGCGCCTTCTGCACAAATAGAACCTGCTTATGAACCGGAAACTACAGTTTTAACAGAAGAAGATGGAACCACACTTTTAGATGAGGAGGATGGAACGGTTCTCTTAAATGAAGGAAGTATAGCGGCAGGAATTATCCGGCTGAAAACGGGAGAATATTTTTCGATTCCCGGAACGATATTTTCCATTGGAAAGTCAGCAGAGAATGACTTGGTATTGAGTGACAATAAAGCAATCAGCCGGAAACATGCAGTTATCTATAAACAAAATGGAAACTTTGTAATAGTAGATCAGAGGTCTACAAATCACAGCTTCTTAAAAGGAGAAATGTTAGAACCGGATTGCAAAGTGGAACTGTGTGACGGAGATATCATACGGCTTGCAGATGAAGAATTTGAATTTAAGTTAGAAGATTAGGAAAGGCAAGAAAGAATAAAGTGAAAGAATTTTTAGGAAAACAGGTAACAGAAGAAGAACATGGAATGGGAATTGCGTACCTGTTGGATAATAATGAATTATTCTACGATATCGGCTATAAAGTAATGCAGAATCTGGAAGAGACATATCTGTTAAAATGCCATCGGTTGAAATATAACGGAAAAATAAAACTGGTATATTTTACGAAAGAATATGTGACAGCAGAAACGGTACTTGCAAATGCAATGCCGGAAGTGAAGGAACGTATGATAGCACGGATTCTGGATGCGTTTACACAGATTATTAATTTAGGTTTTTTGGATATTGCTTATGTAGATAACCGGCTGGATAACATTTATGTGGATCCGGCTACAGAAGAAGTAAAGATTATTTATTTGCCGATTCAGATTCCGGGAGTGACCAAGAATAAAAATACTTTTGAGAATGAACTGAAAGCACAGTTTGAAATGCCGAATCTTACAATACCAAAAGCAGCAACACAGAATCCGGCGGTAATAGAAAATACCGAAACACCAAAGCAGCTCACCATTCAGTCCTTAGATGGTAGATTTGTTTTTCATATAACAGATAAGGATTTTGTACTGGGTAAAAGCAGGGATAAAGTGGATGGTGAAATAACCGGAAATCCTGCAGTCAGCCGGGTACACTGCAAGATTCTGGTTCGAAATAGAAGTTATTATATTCAGGATTTGGGAAGCTCAAATGGAACATTTTTGAATGGAAAGAAAGTTACGATGACAGAGCCTCTTGAAATTCAGGATGGAAGCAGAATTCGAATAGCAAATCTGGAATTTGTGGCGCGAGGATAAAAAGATGAGTAAACCATTGATTGTAATTGCAGATATGGATACAGCATATCTGGCAGAATTAGAAAATAAGTTTCTGGTGGAACTGGGAGACAGAGCAGAGCTTGAGATAATTTCTGACCCGGAATATTTTGAACAGTTTTTTTCAAACCCTGTCACAGCAGAAATTGTAGCGGTAAATGAAAATTTATATACCAATGCGCTGCAAAGACAGGATATTCAGAATCTGTTTATTTTATCAGAACATCAGGAACAGGGCAGAACCGAAGAATTATCGGTATCAAGAGTTTATAAGTATTATGGCATCAAAGAGTTATACAATGAACTGACTTATAAGAGTCAGGAGCGGTTAGAAGGAAAAGAGTCCGGAAAAAGAGAGACTACAATTATCGCGCTGTATTCGGCAATCGGAGGAACGGGAAAGACAAGTCTTTCCGTCGGATTAGCGGAGTGCCTGGCAAAGAAGCATAAAAGAATTTTATATGTAAATACAGAAGCAATACAGGCATTTTTCTTTTACCTGAGTGATAAGAGCGGAATGCCGAATGAAGGATATCGTGCAATAAAAGAAGATGCGGGACACATATACCAGAATATCCGTTCCTTTATCAGAAAAGAAGGATTTTCTTATATACCGCCATTTTTATCAACATTGGATGCCAGAAATTTATCATACGATATATATCTGAATTTAATTCGTGGAGCCAGGGAAAGTAAAGAATACGATTTTATTATTGTGGATATTGAGGCAGGATATGAAGCAAACAGAGTGCAATTGCTTCAGGAAGCAGATAAAGTATTGCTGATTACCATGCAGGATGCAATTTCAACCTGCAAAATGGAATATATTATGCAAAATCTCGATTTCCGGGATCATGAAAAGTATCTGGTTATCATGAACCGCTATCGTGGAGATGAGATGAATTGTTATATGCAGTCAGAACTGCAGGCACAGTTTCCGGTTAAGGAAAAGATATATGAGGCAGAAACACCGCTTGGTACAGCGGAACAATTGGCAGCATTGGAAGGAATAAAAAAACTTTCCTATATGTTTATTTAGGGGTAGTGAAATATGGACGAGAAGGCAGTTGTTGAATTTATTAGTCAGGATAAAAAGATACATGTTGATTTGGAAATTCCACTGGGAATCACAGCAAATGATCTGGTGCTTGCATTAAATGAAGCATATGATCTGGGAATTGATACAGATGATATTTTTAATTGTTATCTGGCAGCAGAGAATCCAATTGTATTCTTACGTGGAAATAAAACACTGAAAGAATTTGGAATTCGAAACGGTTCACATATTATTTATCGGAGAGACTAAAGATGGAATATCAATACAAAGTAATTATCAGCAACAGAACAGTGTATAAGGAATTTGAGATTCAGCCGGATATGGACCGGGTTAAATTGGGAACAGGTTCATCCTGTGAATTTCGATTGAATCCGGAAGCGTTTTTTACTGGAATCGAAATGGAGTTTAGAAAAAATGGAAAAAGCTGGAACTTAGAGTGCTCAGATGATGTTTATTTTAGCAGGGGTGATATGCGAAAGCTTCTGTCAACAGAGGTAAGGCACGGGGATGTGCTTTCTGTCTGTTATGCATCAACGGGAAATGAAGCATTTGAATTACGCTTTTTAATTGATTTTGAAGCCAGAGTGCCGGACTATAACTATTATCTGGAAATTACCGGAACGATAGATATTGCGACTGATGCGACAGCGGATATTATTTTAAATAGCAAATTCAGCAGCGACAGCAAGATAAGACTTACCTTAAATGGTACACAGTGTCAATTGGAAGAGATTGTTTCAGAATATGGTGTATATCTGAATGGCAGAAAGCTGATGAACAAGACAGAATTGAAAGACAGTGATTTCTTTTCTGTTGCAGAATTTCATTTTTATTATAAGGACAGAAAGATATTTTTTGACCGGGAAAATCTGAAGGTCGCAAATGGTGAGATGAAGGAAGTCAGTACACATACGAATAATTTCCATTATCCGCTGTTTAATCGGAATACCAGAATAAAAAAACAGTTATCCGATGAAAAGATTGAAATCCTAGATGCACCGGCAATTCCGAAAAAACCTGAGAATAATATTGTTTTGACATTAATGCCAACAGTGGCAATGCTGGCGCTGATGATTGTTGTTCGCGGAGTTATGAATACTTCCGGAGGTTCTTATATTATTTTCAGTATATGTTCTATGGGACTTGGTATTGTAACTTCAATTCTGGGATTTGTTTCAGGAAGAAAACAATATAAACGGGAATGCGCAGAACGTATTCGTAAATATACCAATTATATTGAAAAGAAAAAGTTAGAAGTAGCAACAGAAAGACAGGAAGAACTGGATAGCTTAAATGAAATGTATTGTAATGTGCAGCAGGATATAGATACGGCAATGCATTTTGACAGAAGGCTGTTTGAAAAGACCAGGGAGGATGAAGACTTTTTACATATATATCTGGGACAGGGAACCATTGCATCCAGCCGTCCGATTGACTATAAGAAACAGGAGCGGTTGGAGGTTGGAGATGAGCTGACGGAAATGCCTGAAAAAATCTATCAGCTTTTTGAACATATTGACGGAGCACCGATTTGCTCAGATATGAAAGATTCTAATGCAATTGGTATTGTTGGCACGAAAGAAGCTTTGTATGGAATGTTTAAGAATATCGTAATAGATATTGCGGTTCGTCATTACTATGGAGATGTCCGGCTCTATATGCTGGTGGATGATGAAAAAAGGTATCAGTGGGCACGCTTCCTGCCACATCTTATGAATGCCGGTGGAATAAGAAATATTGTTTTCGATAATGAAAGTAAAAATAATATTTTTGAGAGTCTGTTCCGGGAACTGACTTATCGGGAGCAGACAGAAGAAATCCCATACTATGGAATTGTACTTGTGGAAAATGAATTCGGCATAAAGAATCATCCAATATCCCGCTACATCGAGCAGGCATCAGAGCTTGGAATGACTTTTGTATTTTTTGAAAACAGTGCAGAGGAACTGCCGCTGCATTGTGATGAAATTATAGAATTACATTCAGAAAGTGAAGGAGTCATCTGCAAGGCAGAGGATGGAAATCAGATAAAACAATTTGAATATCATACCATAACCGATAAGCAGGCAGCAGATGTGGTAGAAAAGCTTGCCCCGGTTTATTGCGAAGAAATAAGCCTTGAGAATTCACTTAGAAAAAATATTACATTATATGAATTGCTGCATATATTTACGGTTGAAGATTTAAATCTGGCACAGCGCTGGCAGGAGTCACAGATATTTAAATCTATGGCAGCCCCATTAGGTGTAAATGCCAAGGATGAAATCGTTACACTTAATTTGCATGAGAAAGCTCATGGACCGCATGGTCTGGTGGCAGGAACAACAGGTTCCGGAAAGAGTGAGATTTTACAAAGTTATATTTTGTCGGCAGCAACAATTTTTCATCCCTATGAAATTGGCTTCGTCATAATTGATTTTAAAGGTGGTGGAATGGTAAATCAGTTCCGAGACCTGCCTCATTTAATTGGCGCAATTACCAATATTGATGGAAATGAGGTACAGCGTTCCTTAAAATCCATCAAGGCAGAATTGATGAAAAGACAGAACCTCTTTGCAGAAGCAGGCGTAAATCATATTGATAAATACATAGAACTGTATAAAGAAAAGAGAGTTACCGTTGCTTTACCACATCTTGTAATAATCGTGGATGAGTTTGCAGAATTAAAGGCTGAAGAGCCGGATTTTATGAAGGAATTGATCAGTGCGGCACGAATCGGACGAAGTCTTGGTGTCCATCTGATTCTTGCAACACAGAAACCGAGTGGAGTAGTGGACGGACAGATTTGGTCAAACTCTAAATTCAAACTGTGCCTGAAAGTGCAGTCGAAAGAAGATAGTAATGAGGTTTTAAAGACACCGCTGGCAGCAGAGATTAAGGAGCCAGGACGGGCATATCTTCAGGTTGGAAACAATGAAATTTTTGAATTGTTTCAATCTGCCTATAGTGGGGCACCGGCTACGATGGAAGATACAGAGGGAAGCAAAGAGTTTCAAATCAGTCAGCTTAATTTTGCCGGAATGCGTAAAGTGGTATATCAGAAGAAAAAAGAGAAACGGAAGGATGCACATAATAAGAATCAGTTAGAAGCAATTGTAGAATATATTGCCGCTTATTGTAAAAAAGAACATATTACAAAGCTGCCGGATATCTGTATGCCGCCATTGCCGGAAATTCTGTATTATACAGATTCTGCAAGAAGAGATACCGAGGAAATTTATGCGACAGTCGGTCTGCTGGATGACCCGGACAGACAGTTGCAGGAGGCATTGAATCTGAATGTTACATCACAGAATTATATAATTATCGGTTCAGCACAATGTGGAAAGACCAATGTATTGCAGACCATTATTCGAAGTATAGCAGATAATTACGCACCATCAGAAGTAAATATGTATATGATTGATTTTGGCTCTATGATTCTTAAAAATTTTGCAGAATTAAATCATTGCGGTGGTGTGGTATGTGTTTCCGATGATGAGAAGTTAAAAAATCTTTTTAAGTTGTTAAATACAGAAGTAAAGAGCAGAAAAGAGAGATTTGCAGAGGCAGGAGTCAGCTCCTTTGTTGCATATAAGGAAACGGGAAAAACAGATTTACCGCAGATTATTGTTTTCATAGATAATCTGACCGCTTTAAAGGAAATGTATCTTCAGGATCAGGATTATCTGCTTCCATTGTGCAGAGATGGTATTGCAGTAGGAATTTCATTTGTTGTTGCGAACGCACAGACTTCGGGCATAGGATATCGCTATTTAAATAACTTTGAAGGAAGAATTACGCTGTTCTGTAATGAGACATCCGAATATGGAATGATGTTTGAGGGCTGCAGAATGAAGCTTCCGGATATACCGGGACGCAGTCTGGTTCAGATAAATAAAAATATATTTGAATGTCAGATGTACTTATCCTTTGAAGGAGAGAAAGAATTTGAACGAGTACAGGAAATCCGGAAATTTGTAGAAATGCAGAATGGAAAATATGCCGGTCAGAAGGCACGGGTGATTCCGGAGATACCAAAGGAACTGAATGCCGAATATATACAGAAGGTATATCCATCCTATCAGAAGCAGGGCAGTGTGGTACTGGGGTTGGATTATAACACAGTATTACCGGATGCAATCGATTTTACTTCCGGTGGAATGTTGACCCTTTCCGGTAAAAAAGAAAAGGGCAAGGACATTTTTGCAAAATATTTTATAGAGTCTGTATTACAAAATGGCTTTGGCGAGGCAGAATTATATATCTTAGATGATATGACACGTAAATGGGGTGAGTATGAGTTTCACCCTAAGACGGCACTGTATGTGAATACATCAGAAACATTGCAGACAGTAATTGATGAGATTGATCAGAGAGTACAGATGCGCTATGAGCAGTTCTCGGAAGGACAACTTGATGTACTGGAGGATGAGCCATGGATTGTACTTATCATTGAGAGTGCAGATGCCATTGCAGATATAAGCGGAAATAAGCAGGAAATTGCCGCTATCAGAAGCTGGTTAGGAAAATACCGCACCATGAAAATATTTATTTTGATGACAAATGTAGAAAATGCCAATATTGCATTTAATGCACCGGAGCTGTTAAAAGTAGTGAAAGATAATCGAAGATATCTTATATTTGAAGATGCAGCGAATATTAAAATGTGTGATATTTCAATCAGTGTGGCAAAGAAATACGCAAAACCAATTGAACCATGTGATGCATTCTATATTTGTGAGAATGAACTGACAAAATTAAAAACCGTAAAACTAAGTTGATGGATACTGCAAAGCAGTTAACCATAAAAAAATTTAAGGAGGAAAAGAAAAATGGCAGTAAACAAAGTGGATTATGAGGTACTTACATCAGGAGTTAGTGTTTATGCGAATCAGGCAGAAGCACTGGATGAGGTAATTCAGGCTTTGGTAAAGATGAATGGGGAATTACAGGGTGGCTGGACAAACCAGACAGCAGATGCATTTATCGAAAGATTCGAAGATGAGTACAAACCGGCACTTGAAAATGCAAGAGATGCGATCCAGAGCATTTCTGATTTCATCCAGAGTTACATGCAGAACAGACAGGATGATGATGCACAGGGTGCAGCAGCAGTTAGAGGATAATTGCAAAAATAAGTTGGGAGGATTGCCTGTAAAAAAACAGGCAGTTCTCCTGATAAAAGAGGAGCTTAAGCATGAAGAAAAGGAATGTGGCAGGGTTAATTGTCATAGCATTATTTGTAATCGGAATAGCTGCAGCGCTGATGCAGTATAAAAGAGAACAGACAGCATTGGAACAGCCAGAGGCCGGGAAAGAACCGGAGACAATAGTATTAAGTATGGATGAGAATCCGTTCGGAGTAGAGATAAAAAAGATAAATGAAAATTATGACCTGACAAGGGATTATTATAAAAATTACGATGATACAGGATTGGAAGAATTTAAAATAACAGGGATTTTTACAGATGAAAGAGAATATATCGTAGAATTGCGGGAATCAGGATATTGCAAGTATGCCTGGCTAGATGAAGAAGAGCAAGTAGTATATATTGAGATGACTCAAAAGCAAAAAGAAGAATGGATCGACAGAGCCATAGATGAAATCGATGAAGAGCTGAATTCACTGGAAAGCGAAGAGTTATATAAATTTACAGTTGAAGATGATTATACAGTTATCAAGTTGGATATTGACCAAAGTGCATTGATTGATGAAGTGGGAGAAGCACTTATAGTATTAATTTATGATTCTGAACTATATCAGATTTTTAATGGCAATGAGAAGTGGTCGATTCATATTATGGTAAATGATATGGAAACACAGAAAGAGATGATGAATATTCAATTTCCAAAAGAAAAATTTCGTCTATCACCAGATATGTGGGAAAAAGTAAAAACAAACGAATGATAAGGAACATATATTTTGAAAATATAGAAGGAAAAGAAAAATGAAAAAGAAAAACATAGTAGGAATAATCATTATAGCATTATTTGTAATCGGAATAGCTGCAGCACTGATGCAGTATAAAAGAGAACAGACAGCATTGGAACAGCCAGAGGTTGGGGAAGAACCGGAGACAGTAGTATTAAGTGCGGATGAGAATCCGTTCGGAGTAGAAATAAAAAAGATAAATGAAAATTATGACCTGACAAGGGATTATTATAAAAATTATGATAATAAGGGATTGGAGAAATTTGTTATACCTAATATCACTACAGATGAAAGGTCATACATTATAGCATTAAGGGAATCGGGATATTGTAAATATGGTTATATAGATGAGGAAGATAATATAATAGCAGAAATGACGGAACAGCAGAAAGAAGATTGGATTGGCAATACAGAGGCGGTTATTCATAAAACAGTATTATCGGCTGATGGAGAAGATTTGTATAAATTTTCTGTATCAGAGAATTATACGATGATTGAAGCTGATGTATCAATTAATGCACATGCTACGAAAGTTATGGATAATATAATGCGTTTGCTGGAGGAAATTGAAATATATCAGATACTTAATGGAAATGATAATTGGTCAGTTAATATAGTGACAAAAGATTTTGAAACGGGACGAGAACTTTCTAATATCAATTTTCCGAAGGAAGAATGGAATTTGTCAGCAGAAATGTGGGATGAATAAAATGCAGTAACAGAATAATCTTAGTTCATTAAAGATAGGCGAAAGAATTAAAATATAACAATTATATACTTTAGAAGGAAAAGAAGAATGAAAAAGAAAAACATAGTAGGGATAATCATTATAGCATTATTTGTAATCGGAATAGCTGCAGCATTGCTGCAGTATAAAAGAGAACAGACAGTATTGGAACAGCCAGAGGTCGGGGAAGAACCGGAGACAGTAGTATTAAGTGCAGATGAGAATCCGTTTGGAATAGAGATAAAAAAGATAAATGAAAACTATGATTTGACAAGAAATTATTATAAAGATTATGACAATACAGGACTACAAAAGTATATCATTCCAGTTATTTTTACGGATAAAAGGACGTATATTGCCGAGATGAGAGAATCCGGATATTGCCAATATGGATATGAAAGCAAAGAAGAGGGAC
>ENA-ORTS01002312-ORTS01002312.1-human-gut-metagenome-genome-assembly--contig:-NODE-2312-length-11511-cov-6.070007_pt1 | contig 11511 bp, 9 predicted proteins | sample MGYA00241911_ERZ509186 | MGnify/ENA primary metagenome ERZ509186 (study PRJEB26280, sample SAMEA2338852) | human gut metagenome | biome: human gut; feature: human-associated habitat; material: faeces...
GAACACCAGCCTTCCAAGCTGGATACGTGGGTTCGATTCCCATCACCCGCTTTTTGTGTACAACGAATGTGCTAAGAATGAATCCTTTTCATTCTTAGCATTTTTTATTTTAGATAAACTTTATACTTTTTCCCTTTTAACCTGCTTCTTTCTATGTTATCCTATCATTATCGCGTTAGAAAAACGCACAGAATTACGGAGGTTTTTCCTATGGAAAAGAAAACAGCATTCAAAGACCTTTCCCGCAAAGCAAAGGTGCAATATATCTGGGACTATTACCGCTGGCACATCATTGCTGCCATCTGTCTTGTGGCGTTTGTCATTTCCATGATCGTACATTATGTTGCCTATAGGGAAAGTGTTTTAGATATAGTGATGGTAAATACCCTGAATCCTTATGAAGAAAGCGTTTCTTCCACAGATGAATTTTTTGAACAGGAAGGCTTTACAAAGAAAGAAGAAGTTACCGTAGATACCTCCATCACTTTTTCTGATGACGATAATTACTCCACAAACTACTACAGTAACCAGAAACTGACTTTAAAACTTTCTGTCGGTGATGCCGACGTTCTTTTTGCACCGGAATTTGTGTTTCAGCAATACGCTGATGCCGGAAGTCTTATGCCTCTTACGGATTATTTAACAGCGGACGAATTAGAACAGTACAAAGATATGATTGTCTATGCAACAGATTCCGAAACTGGTGAGACACTCCCATGCGGTCTGGAACTGAACGACAACCAATGGCTTTCTGACTACGGTTACTACACCGGAACGGTCTGCTTCGGAATTGCATACGCAGCTGATAACAAAGAGAATGCCGTTGATTTCTTTCATTATGTTATGAACTGAACACCTATTGATAAAAAAATCGTGCAAACATGATACGTTTCTGTTCGCACGATTTTTTATTTCAATTATGATTTACAATCTCCGTTACTCCAGCTTAAACCGTTTCACCTCAGTATCAAGCAGATCTGCGATCTCATTGTTATGATCAGCCGCTTTCTGGATATCTCCCACACTTCCTGTAAGATCTGTGGACATTTCTGCCACATTTACAATGCCCTTTGCGCTCTCTTCGACAGCAGCACTGACTGCTGTAGTCGATTCTTTGATCTCATCCATGGCTTTCTGCAATTCGCCGGCAGCACTTGTGAAATCTTCCATAATGGCATTCATATCACCTGCATCTTTGCTGTAAAACTCACTCATTTGCACTAACTGCTGATAACCATCCATAGCAGTTATTCCCGCAAATTCGACCATATTTTCTGCCTCTTGTGCCAGACCATTCACAGCCTCAACTACCGCTGCGCTCACTTTTTGTATCTGTTCTGCAGCTTCTGCCGAATTGGCAGCAAGTTTTCCGATTTCATCTGCCACGACTGCAAATCCTTTTCCTGCCTCTCCTGCCCTTGCCGCCTCAATGCTCGCATTTAATGCCAACAGATTGGTCTGATCGGTGATCTCGATAATATTTGCCGTAAGCTGTGCTATCTCCTGCACCGCTTGGGACTGCTCGATCTTCTCATTCAATTTCTGTGCCATGTCGGCCACCTGCGTTGCAACCTCCTGCTGTTTGCTTGAGGCTTCTGTGCGGACACTGTCTGCCCGTCCGTTCATTTCACCGGAAGACTCTTTTCCATGCTCTGCACGTGCTGCCATGTTTTCAATGGATGCATAAACCTGTCCCACTGAGGTGCTGATCTGTTCCAGTGAAGCGTTTGTCTCCTCCATTGCCGCACTCATTTCCTCCATAGTTGCGGAAACGTCTGTGATATTCACCTCTGCTGCTGCAAGGTTTTGTGCGATCTTTTGTGATGAACCATTTAAATGTTCTGAATTATCGGAGATCTTCAACATGATTCCCCGTATGTATTCCAATAAAGCGTTGACATTCCCTGCAATGAGTTCCATCTCATCTCCACTGTGGATGTCCAGCTTCTGTGTCAGATCTCCCTCATTATGCACGATCTCATAAATCTTGTCGTCCACTTTCTGAAGACCTCTCGTGATCGTTGAAATAATGATACTAAGAGCCGCTACTGCCAGAATAATGCAGACCACACCGATCTTGACCACTCCCACAAGTGATGCCTCAAGCCGGGCAGTAATATCAGATGCATCATAATCGCACCCCAGAACTGCCACCACTTTTCCTGCGCTGTTTGTGATCGGCTTGTAGACTGTGATCAGATCTCCATCCTCCGTCTCATCAATATAATCCTGCACATATTCCTGTCCTTCAAATACAGATTTTAATTCCTCATAAGAGTCTTCAAAAGGATCCCCGAGATAACTTACATCCTCGGTTGCTTCCACATCCACCCCATAATAAACGTTTGTTCCATCCGTATATAAGGTATACAGATAGGCAATTCCGCAGCTGTCCTTCATATTTTTTAAAGCTGCCAGAACGCCTTTATATGCATCGCTTTGTTCTGCACCGGAAACAATCTGTTCCACCTCATCGCCGTCTAACATCTGAAGTGTCAGGCTTGCCGCCATATCTGCTTCCTGAACGCCCATCTCAACCATGCCGTCTTTTATACGTTTGTAAGAATTCATCCCCATAACAACGCAAACAACGAGTACACATACACATACCGGAATTAATATTTTAAATCTGATACTCAGTTTTCTTGTTTTAACTTTTCGCTTCATCTATTGTTCCTCCAGATTTTCTCTTAAACACACGTATTTCCACAACACCTGTATTTTCCGTCTTTGATATTACTATTATATACCAAAAAAGCACAGATTCAAGTAAAAATCCCCGATAGATTGTCTCATACCGGGGATTTCTGTTATCCGGAAAAGTATTCTTTTTTACTCTAAGATCACGACCGAATACGCAGGTATGGTAAGCTGTTCTTCATCCAGAACGGCAGCTTCCGTTCCTGTCAGAAGCTCCCCTGCGATCTGCAATGGATATTTCCTGTCTTCCGTTGCTCCGAGAGCTGATTTCCCAAAATCGACCGTCTGTGCCTTCTCTGAAGTATTGAACACCAGCGTCAATTGTCCCTCATCACAGGTTTTCCGGATCACGCATACCGTATCATCCGAAATCCCCTCATCAAATGCGACCTTTCCTCTGGCGATCACCGGATACTCATTCCGCAATGCGATCGTCTGTTTCACAAAGTTATAAATGGAATTACCATCGTTTTCCTGCTCCTCTAAACTGCCATACTTCATCTTAATATCGTCCATATCCTTTGGTCCGTCACACATACCCGTAGCATCGGCATCCGTCGACCAGTACATCGGAGCACGCTTATTTTCATCTTTTCCGGAGCCTTTCATTCCAAGCTCCTCCCCATAATACAAAAATGCACTTCCCGACATCAGAAGATTCATTGCATTTCCAAGCTTTGTCTGCGCTTCACTATAATCGCCGGAATAATAACCTGCGCTCCGCGCCATATCATGATTGGTGTAAAACGGTGCGTCAATGTAAGTATCACTGTAGCTGCCGTAAAGCTCCTGCGTATTGACAAGACTCTTTCCGTAAGCGGAAGCGCCATTGATTCCCTTTACTGTGTCTGCGATGATACCGTCCTTATCCGCAAAAGTAAAATCAAAGAAACTGTCCATGCCACTCTGATAATATTTCGCATAGACATTGTAATCATTCCATGCCTCTCCGACCAGATATGCATCCTCTTTTTTGGATTTCACCATATCATTAAACCAGGTCAGGACTGCAATATTTTTATCATCTGCGCCCGAATAGAATTCCTTTACTGCATCCAGGCGGAAACCGTCCACTCCGAGATCCAGCCAGAATTGCACGATCTGTTCAAACTCTGTCTTTAACATTTCATTATCCCAGTTCAGATCCGGCATCTCGCTCCAGAACTGTCCTTCATAATACCAGTCGGTTCCTTCCACCGGATAATAACCGCCCAGTTTTTCTTTGGAAAAATTATAATAATCTACATAAGGACACTCTGACGCATCCGGTTCTGCTCCCTCCGGAAGGCTCTGGATATACTTGTACGCAGTCTGAAACCACTCATGCTGTGAAGATGTGTGGTTCATGACAAAATCAATGATCACGTTGATTCCGCGCTTGTGGCATTCATCTACAAGTGTCGTAAAATCATCCATCGTCCCGTACTCCGGATCGATTGCTTCATAATCCGTCACATCATACTTGTGATACGTCGTGGACGGCATGACCGGCATCAGCCAGATACCATTGCATCCCAGATCCGTGTCCGTCTCAGGATCACCGTCATTGATATAATCGAGATTTTCCGTCAGTCCTTTCAGATCACCGATTCCATCTCCGTCACTGTCATAAAAACTGTAAACAAACACTTCATAATAAGTTCGGTAATTGTCATCAATCACATTCTCTTCTGCTGTATTGACCTGCTGCATCAGAGATAATGCGGTAACTTCATCCCCTTCGCTTTCTGTATCTGTCTCCGTCCCACTCTCCGGTACTGACTCTGTGCTATCCACGCTGTCTGCCGGTGTACCGGCATTATTCCCACAAGCGGCCGTCTGTATCAACATCATTCCTGCTATCAGGGCTGCTATCAAACGCTTTTTCATTCCCATACCTTACCTTTCCCATATTCTGTAACACTTTTCTATTTACATAAAAAGGGACTGCTGTATCAAGATTTTCACTCTCATACAACAGTCCCACACACAGCCAAAACTTATCCGCTGCCCGGGTTAACCCTTTACAGCTCCACTCATTCCATCTACATAGAATTTCTGTGTCAGTAAGAACAGAATTGCAATCGGAATGGATACCACAACTGCGCCTGCGGCAAAACAGGTATACCAGCTGTCAATGTATTCTTTTTCAAGCATCTTCCAAAGACCGATAGATACGGTGTAGTACTGTGCATCAGCACGGCAGATAACCTTTGCAAAAATGAAGTCTACCCACGGTCCCATGAAGGATGTCAAAATGGTATAAACAATAATTGGTTTACTGAGCGGCGCGGTAATTTGGGTAAATACCTGCCATCTTGTTGCCCCATCGATGATCGCAGCCTCGTCCAGTGCCTTCGGGATCGTGTCAAAGAAACCTTTTGCAACATAGAATCCAACACCGGATCCTGCTGAGAATACGATGATCAAAGCGATACGGATCATAGATCCCTCTGCCAGTCCAAGAGCCTTTAAAATATAGTAAACAGCGATCATGGACATAAAGGATGGGAACAATCCAAGGATCATTGCCACATTCATAAATGGTTTTCTCATGTTAAAACGCATTCTTGACATTGTATAAGATACTGAAAGTACAAAAATGGTTGAAATGATACATGTAAAAATCGCAATGATAAAAGTATTCACAAACATTTTCGGGAAGTTCAAAATACTTGTATCTGTGAATAATTTCACATAGTTGTTGATCGTATAAGTCTTCGGGAAGAAAGTGGTTACGTAAGAACCTTTCTCACCGCGGAAACTTGTCAGGACTACCCAGAAAATCGGCAGCACCCAGATGAATGACAGGATTGCCAGAAAAATATGGATAATAATATTCACAATTGTTTTCTTTGCTTTTGTGCCAGATGTCACTTGTTTTTTACTCATTACATGAATCCCTCCTCATCTTTGTAGGATGCGGTATTACGATATGTTACCAGTGCAACGATCGCAAGGACAATGAACGTCATAATACCAATTACTGCACCTAAGTTGTAGTAGTTCTTATCAACGGTCAGTTTGTACAGCCATGTAACAAGCAGATCTGTCTTACCGGCTGTTGCATCCACCGGTGTCGGATTACCGCCGGACAGCAGGTAGATAACGTTGAAGTTATTGATATTTCCGGTAAACTGTGTAATGAGGTATGGTGTCATGACAAATAACATATATGGCAATGTGATCTTGAAGAATATCTGGACTGCATTAGCTCCATCAATCTTCGCTGCCTCATATAATTCACCCGGAATGTTCTGTAAAATACCTGTTACCTGAAGTAACGTATATGGGATACCTACCCACAGGTTGATAACGATAACTGTCACTCTGGCCCATGTCGCACTTGAGAAAAATGGAAGCGCCGTATCGATCAGACCATATTTTAATAATAAAGTGTTCACGATACCGGTTGGCTGTAACATACTTCTCATGATCAGCAGGGAAACAAACTGAGGTACTGCGATGGATAATACAAAGCAGAATCTCCAGAATCCCTTAAAATGTGTCTCTTTACGGTTGATCACGATTGCAAGGATCATACCGAAAATATAGTTTAATGCTGTTGCAAAAATCGCCCAGGTGATCGTCCATGTCAGTACGGAATAGAACTGCTTACCGATACTGTCGTTCAAATTTAAGATTTTTGCAAAGTTTGCAAGCCCAACCCAGTCAAATAATACCAGATGATCATTTACCTTGCTGTAATTGGTAAATGCCATGGAAATATTATAGATCAGTGGAAGGATCGTAAAGATCAATACTCCCATGATCGGCGCTGCAAGTAATAATTTATGTAAATTTTGATCAAACAAACTCTTGAAGTCTTCTTTAAAGGTGTTCAGGTGCTTTCCTGATTTTGCAAGCACTTCTGATTTATAAGAGCTTTTTACTGCCTCTCTCCACACAACGATAAACATCAATGTAATATAAATCGTTGCAACTCCATACAACAGGATCAGGGATGACTGATCACCGGCAGTGTACTCATAGATACTTTTCTTTTCATTCCAGACTTTTTCCTGCTCTCTCCATCCCAATGATGGAAACATGGATAAATTATAAATTCCGGATTGGATCATAAACCATATATATCCAATCTCAACAACCAGGAACATCAGTCCCTTTGCGATCTGTCTGTGTGCGATATTACCCAAGCCCATAATAAGCAGGGAAAGCTTTGTAATGATGTTTCCTTTTGTAACCGCACCGGTCACGGTATATGGATCCGCAAACTCTTTTTTTCTTTTTCCAGCCTGTATCACGTTATGGGCCTCCTTAAAATAAAAATAGATTCCTTAGTATCAAACAATCCTCAGAGCGCTCATGCGCCCCGAGGTTTGTATTTTGCATGTAAGAATCTTCTGTATTCTTTTTACTGTGCTGCGTCTGTGTTCATTGCTGTATTCATATCTGCTGTCTTTTCTGCAGCGTTATCATGTGTGACCTCGCCAGCTACAAGTGCTTTACCCATGTTCTCAGCTGGTGACCAGTAGTTACTCATCTCAGGTACTAATGGCTGCATGATAGATGTGTTGATCATTGCGTCTGCAACTGCTGCTGCAATCTCATCATCAACTGCAATGTTTGTGTTTGTAGGAAGGATGTTTCTCATATCGTAGTGATCTTTCTGAGCGTCCTCACCTGCAAGGTAAGCTGCCAATGCCATAGCAACCTGCATGTTCTCAGCATTTGGGTTTACACCGATTGCTTTAGATCCGATGAAGGATTTCATCTGGCAGTCTGTTCCGTTTAAGTTAAATGATGGAAGTGCTGCAACACCCATGTTGTCACCAAGTGCTTCTTTTACAGCTTCTGCATTCCATGTACCGGAGAATACAGCGTTTACGCTTCCGTCACGTAAACCTGCAAGACCAGCTCCGTCTGCATCATTGATAAAGTTAGGATTTGCAACTACATCAACTAAGTAATCTGTAACAGCTGCTGCCTTTTCTCCATCGAAGTCGATACCTGCTGCTGCGTCTGTACCATCTCCGAATAATGAACAGCCATTTCCAACATAGAATGCCTGAATGTACCAGGAATCAGATAATGGGAAGGCAACTTTTCCTTTCTCCAACATTGTGTCAAAGCTCTTGATATCCTCATCAGAGAATACACTCTTATCATAGTACATGAACCATGTATTAGATGTAAATGGGAATGCTACTACTGCATCATTGTATGTAACAGATGCTGTAATGGAATCGGAGTTTGTGCTTGTTACATAATCAAGATAAGATCCGCCGAGCTCAGCAAGTGCGTTTGCTGCTACTAAATCAGGGATGTTATCGTTTGCCAGCATATAGACATCTGCAGATCCCTCAACGTCTGTTGTGACAGTAGCTTTTGCATCACCCTCTGCACATACACCATACTCAAATGTGACATCCCAGTTTGGATGAGCCGCATTGAATGCGTCACATTCTTTCTGTAACCAGCCTGTATCCTGATCTTCCTGTGGGCTCCATACAGTCAATGTACCGCTCCATGCTTCCTCTTCTTCTTCTGTTGCTGCATCATCAGATGCTGCTGCTTGTAGAAGGTGCCGCATCGTTTCCTGCAGTTGTGTTGTCTGCTGCTTCCTGTTTGTCGCCGCAGCCTGCTGTCATTGTAGCTGTCATAGCTGCAACAAGTAATAATGAGATTGCTTTCTTTTTCATTTGATTCCTCTCCTTTTTTAGAATAAGACTTCTATATAAAATGCTTATGCATCTTATAGCGTATTTGTTATCTGCGATATACGGTTGCCAGAGTCCGTATCCATGCTCTCCGTTCTTCGCTCAAAGTATCTTTTCCGATACGCCAGCGCCAGTTGCGTCCCACCGTGGAAGGTGCGTTCATTCTGGCTTCATTTCCAAGCTTCATCAGATCCTGCATCTGGATAATGGCCACATCTGCGATACTTGCGTAGGCTGCCCGGATCAGTGCATCCGGTATTTCTTCTTTATAATGAATGTTCAGATACTCATACAGATATGCCAGCTCGTAATCTGACTTATCCCGGAAATAACCAACGATCGTTTCGTTGTCGTGAGTTCCTGCATATACGACCATGTTCGTGTCCTGATAGTTATGTGGAAGATGCTCATTCGCGGTGTCATCATCAAAGGCAAACATTAAAATCTTAATGCCCGGCCATCCGGTTTTTGTCTTTAACTTTTTCACTCCCGGAAGCCCGCCCTTTGGTCCGATGTCTTCCACGATCACCCGCATATCACCCAGAACCTCTGTCATGGCATCTGTCAGTTTCCTGCCCGGTCCTTTGCTCCACTTGCCATTTCTTCCGTCTTCTGCATCTGCAGAAACGGTGTAATAACGGACCAGACCGGAAAAATGGTCTAACCGGATCACATCAAATAATTCCATGTTCTCAAGCATTCTTGCCTTCCACCATGCAAAGCCATCCTCTTCCATGACGTTCCAGTCATATACCGGACTGCCCCATACCTGACCGCTCTCGGAAAATGCATCGGGTGCTGCCCCTGCGACCACATTCGGTCTTCCATCCGGTTCAAGTAAAAACATCTCACGGTGCGCCCATACATCCACGCTGTCTGACGCCACATACAATGGCATATCACCGATGATCTGGACTCCACGGCTATTTGCGTACTGCTTCAGCTGCATCCACTGCTTAAAAAACTCGTACTGGCAAAATTTGCAAAACATGATGTCATTATGTAATATTTCCTGATACTCTTTCACTGCCTCCTGATCTCTGTCCCTGAGCGGCACGTCCCAGCTCTGCCATTCTATATCTCCAAAATGCCGTTTCAATGCGGTATAAAGAGAATAATCAGACAGCCATCTGTCGCTTTTTTCTGTAAAAGCAAGGAAGTCTTCACTCTTCGCAGAAAATCTCGAAAAAGCCATTCGCAAAATCTTGTAACGGTTCTCATAGATGGTTGCATAATCAATATCTGCATCATCCGTTCCCCAGTTAAAACTGCGGATCTCCGTCTCCTGTAACAATCCATCCTTCACCAGATCATCCAGATCAATGAGATATGGGTTTCCGGCAAATGCGGAGTAGGACTGATACGGACTGTTTCCAAAACTGGTAGGACCGATCGGAAGCACCTGCCAGTACCTCTGCTTGAGATCGACAAGTAAATCAACAAATTGGAATGCAGCTTCCCCTAATGTTCCTATTCCATATGAAGATGGTAAGCTTGTGATTGCCAGCAGGACTCCTGCTCCCCTGGTCAATTCTTTTGATCCCAATTCATTTCCTCCCGTTCTGTTGGAATGATCCCGCATTCAAAACCTATACGAATTGTTTCGTGAATTTTCGTATCTGAGTTAATTTTAGTTTATTGGAACGTTTTTGTCAACGAATTTGCAAATATTAATATCGATTTTGCTATTTTTCACGTTTTTATATTTGTTTTTTTGTGTAAAATGACAAGTTTTTCTCGTTTTGTTTCGAAACTTTTTTGAAATCTCTGAGCAGACTGCTTGAAAACGGAAATTCGATTTTATATAATAAGAGAGAACATCGAATAATTATAACAAAGAGGATAAAGACTTGGCTACGATCAAAGATATAGCAAATCGTCTGGGTGTATCCGTCAGCACTGTCTCCAAAGGTTTGAACGGAGCAAGCGATATCAGTGATGAATTAAGACAGATGGTCTTAGATACCGCAGTGGAAATGGGATATGCGACCAAACGATCAAAAAAAGTAGAAAACCGCAAGCTTGCGATTTTCATTGAAAATATGGACTATGAAGCTGCCACACAGTTTGGTTATGAAATTGTCCTGGGATTCAAACAGAATGCGTTCCGCCACAACTGGGATGTGACAGTCATTCCGGTCACACCGGCATTCCAGCTCGCAGAAAAATATGACACCTATATGTTAAAGAATGGTTTCTGTGGAGCCTTTCTCGTCGGCTTCGCCCTTCACGACGAATGGATGAAACAGTTAGAACAAACCACCATGCCGACTGTTCTCTTCGACAATTATATTAAGAAGAATCCGAATGTTGCTTACATTGGAACGGACAACTATGAGGGAATCGATGCGGCAGTTGACCATCTCTACACACTCGGTCACAAAAAAATTGCCTTTTTAAATGGTTCCCTGCACTCCATGGTATCCGAGCAGCGTCAGGAAGCCTACTATAACAGCATGAAAGCACATGGTCTTGAGATCAATGAAGACCTGACCGTTTACGGCTATTATGTGGCAGACAGTGCAAAGTATCACGTTCCTACTTTTTTGGGTGCGGGTGCTACTGCGATCATCTGCGGCAATGACCTGATCGCATCCGGTGTTATCACGGAATGCAAGCTCCGCGGTTTCCGCGTGCCGGAAGATATCAGCGTGGTCGGATTCGATGACATTCCGATCTCCTCCATGCTAGAGCCACCGCTTACCACTATCCGGCAGGAACGCAGTGAACTCGGAAAATGTGCTTATGTCATTTTAAACTCCCTGGTACATCACATTCCAATCTGCCGTACACAGCTCCGCGCTACACTGATCGAGCGTGAATCAACCGCAAGATATCAGGCTCCGGTCAAAAAACAATAAGATCGCAGAAAAAAATCCGCCGTCCACAGCATCTGTGGGCTGGCGGATTTTTCTTATCTCAACACAAAAATAAAAAGCCCCAGATGCTGAACGAACTTCAACACTTGAGACCTCTTAATGCCGGCGACCGGAATCGAACCGGTACTGTATCGCTACAACAGGATTTTAAGTCCTGCGCGTCTGCCAGTTCCGCCACGCCGGCATTTCTGCACCAGAAACTGATGCAAGTGGAAGTTACAGGGCTCGAACCTGTGACCCTCTGCTTGTAAGGCAGATGCTCTCCCAGCTGA
>ENA-ORTS01002319-ORTS01002319.1-human-gut-metagenome-genome-assembly--contig:-NODE-2319-length-11496-cov-2.876322_pt1 | contig 11496 bp, 11 predicted proteins | sample MGYA00241911_ERZ509186 | MGnify/ENA primary metagenome ERZ509186 (study PRJEB26280, sample SAMEA2338852) | human gut metagenome | biome: human gut; feature: human-associated habitat; material: faeces...
ACGCGACATATGCGAATATAGACGCGTAATTTTTCATTCATTATTTTTTAATCAAAATCCATCCTCACATCTTACAATTTGAGGTAGCCCCGATCCTGCTTTTCTCTGGATCGGGGCTTTTTTATCAATGAAAACCAACCTGACCCCATTTATATTTTTCCTCCTTTAAATGCCCGAAGAAACAGATACTCATACCGACTCTTTTTTTCGATGAAATGGGCAGAAATTGTAATAGTTCACCGCCGGTAACAAACATAACCTCATTCATTTTTCTTATAAATTAATTGGATGAAAGACGATATTCTGCCAGAAAGTCTTAATTTTGGGACATTAAACCATTTAACTCGAATAATAACATGAAACTCACATTTCGAATTGAATACCGTACAGCCTGGGGAGAAGAACTGGGGGTGATACTGGACGGAAACAATAGTGAACCTATCATCCTTCGCACTCCAAACGGGGAACATTGGGAAGGTGAAGCTGAAATGCCGGACCTCCCTGCATGCGTGCCTGTTTCCTACCGCTATGGAGTATATCGTGACGGACAGTGCATCCGCCGTGAAAGCGGAACCATGGCTCATTTGTTTTGCCCCGGAAAAAAGAAAAACTGCCACTACATATTAAATGATTTCTGGAAAGACCTTCCGGCTGAATCTTACTTATACAGTTCCGCCTTCAGTGGTGATTATCAGTCTGAGACAACTATAAAAGTCACAGCAAGCGCCGATGGAAGCATTACTTTCCGGGCCTTATGCCCTTGTCTGCATCATAAGCGTCAAGTGCTGGCTATCAGCGGAGATTGCCCGGCTTTAGGCAATTGGGATATTCAAAAGACGGTCCTGATGGAAGAAATACAACCGAACGAGTGGACCATCACACTGAATGTTTCTACTTTGGAGTTTCCGCTAAGTTATAAGTTCGTAGCCTGCAACGCCGACAGCAAGCAGGTAGAGGAATGGGAGAACCACGACAACCGGATGCTTAATAATCCGGAATTAAAAAAAGGAGAAATCTACCTGACACCGGAAACTGAAGTTCATTTCACTTCATCGGCCCGTAAGGTGGCGGGAACAGCTATCCCTGTATTTTCTCTCCGCAGTGAGAAAAGTTTTGGAGTAGGAGATTTCGGAGATTTGAAGAAACTGATAGACTGGGCGGCAAAGACCCACCAGCAAGCTGTACAAATCCTCCCTATCAACGATACGACCATTACCCATACCTGGATGGATTCTTATCCCTACAACAGCATTTCAATTTATGCATTCCATCCCATGTACATCGACCTGCGTCAGCTGGGCAAGTTGAAAGATAAAGAAGCCTTGGCTTTCTATGAAGAAAAACGAAAAGAGCTGAATGCCCTTCCCCAAATCGACTATGAAGCGGTGAACAACACCAAACGAGCCTATCTGAAATCAATGTACCAACAAACGGGGAAAAAAGTGCTGGCTTCTGCCGAGTTCAAAAAGTTCTTCAAAGAAAATGAACATTGGCTACTCCCCTACGCTGCTTTCTCTTATTTAAGAGATCAATATGGTACTCCCAATTTCAGCCAATGGCCCGAGCATAATGAATATCATGCAGATGAAACAGCCGCCATGTGCATACCCGAAAGCGACTGTTACGAAGAAATTGCTTTTTATTATTATATACAATACAACCTACACATCCAATTATTGGATGCCGGCAATTATGCACGCGAAAAGGGCATTATCTTTAAAGGAGATATCCCCATCGGAATCAGCCGCAATAGTGTGGAAGCCTGGATTGAGCCTTATTATTTCAATATGAACGGACAAGCCGGTGCACCGCCCGACGACTTCTCCGTGAACGGACAGAACTGGGGCCTCCCCACCTACAACTGGGATGTCATGGAAAAAGACGGTTATGCCTGGTGGATGAAACGTTTCCACAAAATGGCAGAATACTTCGATGCCTACCGCATAGACCACATCCTCGGCTTCTTCCGCATTTGGGAGATACCGATGCACGCCGTACACGGGCTGTTGGGACAATTCGTCCCCGCCCTGCCCATGACGCGCGAGGAGATAGAAAGCTACGGGCTGGCATTCCGCGAAGACTTCTTCCTGAAGCCCTATATCCATGAGTACTTCCTCGGACAAATCTTCGGCCCGCATACAGACTATGTGAAACAGACCTTCATAGAGCCGACAGACACGTGGGAGGTTTACCGCATGCGTCCCGAGTTCGACACCCAGCGCAAAGTGGAAGCCTACTTTGCCGGAAAGACGGACGATGACAGCATCTGGATTCGTGACGGGCTTTACGCCCTTATCAGCGATGTGCTGTTCGTGCCCGACCGCAACAATCCGCACGAATACCATCCGCGCATCGGCGTGCAGCACGACTACATCTACCGCGCACTGAACGATTGGGAAAAGGCTGCCTTCAACCGGCTGTATGACCAGTACTACTATCACCGCCACAATGACTTCTGGGGACAGCAAGCCATGAAGAAACTACCGCAACTGACACAGTCCACGCGCATGCTGGTATGCGGTGAGGACTTAGGCATGATTCCCGATTGCGTGGCATGGGTGATGAACGACCTGCGTATCCTTTCCCTGGAGATACAACGTATGCCGAAAGACCCGAAACAAGAATTCGGCCACACTGACTGGTATCCGTACCGTTCGGTCTGCACCATCTCCACGCACGACATGTCTACCCTGCGCGGCTGGTGGGAAGAAGACTTCCAACAGACGCAGCGTTACTACAACACCATGCTCGGGCACTACGGTGCCGCACCGGCAACGGCCACGCCGGAGCTCTGCGAAGAAGTGGTTCGCAATCACCTCCATAGCAACTCCATCCTCTGCATCCTCTCCCTGCAAGACTGGATGTCCATGGACGGCAAATGGCGCAACCCGAACGTGCAGGAAGAACGCATCAATATTCCTGCCAACCCGCGGCACTACTGGCGCTGGCGCATGCACCTGACACTGGAACAACTGATGAAGGCAGAAAGCTTGAACGAGAAAATAAGGTGCATGATAGAAAGCACCGGAAGATAAGAAAGGATTCTTAGCAAAGTATTATTTTAGGCACGGATTACATGGACAATCACGGATAATATTGAAAGCAACCGTGATAACCCGTATAATTCCGTGCCTAAAATAGTTCGATAAGTTTATTCCGACCCTCACATAATTGTATTCTATAAAAAACAATTTCGCGCTATTTTTATATTTTACAGAATACAATCCGCAACCTGAATCGTAATAACCGGATACTGATTTGCCCGTACCACAAAATATCAGTAAGTTTGCAGAAAACAATCTACAAGTAATGACCAGTTATATTTTCCTTGACACGCTTCGCTTCTTCGCCCATCACGGCGTGGGCGAACAAGAAACCGTGGTAGGCAATGAGTTTACCGTCAGCCTGCGCCTGCAAGTTGATATCCGGCGTGCGGCAGAAACGGACGACGTAGCCGACACCGTGAGCTATGCCGATGTACATACAGCTGTGAAGGCAGAGATGGACATTCCTTCCAAACTATTGGAACATGTATGCGGGCGAATTATAAACCGATTGTTCCACGACTTCCCACAGATAGAAGAAATAACCCTCAAGCTGGCAAAGCGCAATCCACCGATGGGCGCGGATATAGAGGCTGCAGGAGTGGAAATATGCCAACGCCGCGGAGAATGACAGATTGCCGAATCACCCCATTCACTATTGATACACAGACACTTCCCACTGCAAAGACACTGCATGCTTTTTGCAGTGGCGCTGCAAACGGTTTGCAGTAACACTGCACATATATTTGCAGTAGTACTGCAACAGCTTTGCAGTAACGCTGCAACAGATATGCAGTAGCACTGCAAAATGTATACAGAAGTTCTGCAGTGAGCATGCAGCAACTTTTCTGCCGTAGAATACAACCATTGATACCAATATTCCGTACCTTTGCCCCATCAGCAACAAAAAGTCAATGAGAAACGCTATACAACGACTGGCATTACTCCCCATCGTCACTTTCTTCCTGCTACCGGCCGCTTGCTATCAAATACAGCTCCGAGTTTCATTGGAGAAATGCCCTCTACCTGCCCACCCCTTACGACTTTACAAACCCATACAACTATGCAGACTTCAGAAGGAATGAACTATTGAAAATAAACCTCACAGAGTTCCGCTTCCCCTACCAATACCTCAACGACATAGAATGGGCAGATTCACCAACACCATTATTGTGCAACTCTATGACTTCAAACGGCAAGGGTGGGCTATCGCACCAGTGTGGGCTGTCCATGAACGAAGGGTAGCGATAGATTAAGAATGCCCAGTAGAACCGAGTTTCATCCTTATTTTTGCCGTTTCCGCTTCTTTGCCGATTCCACCGCTTCGGCCACCACCGGCTTATTTGCAAACCGCTTGGTGTAGTTGCTGTAATCGGGAACAGTGCGTTCATACGTCGGGTCGACAAACAACGGGCTGGAAATGATATGGTCTGCCGTACTGCGGTTGCAGCAGAACACGATGTTCTCCACACCGGCAAGGCGGGTCAACGCCTTCACATCCGTATCGTGCGGCTGAAGGGTCATCGGGTCGGTGAAAAAGAAAAGATAGTCAATCTCTCCGTCCACAATGCGCGAGCCCATCTGCTGGTCACCGCCCAAAGGACCGGATTTAAGGATAGTGAAATCCCACTCCACATCAGGATGTTTCTCCCGGAGGGCTTCGAGGATAAGGGTACCCGTGGTGCCCGTACAATAGAATTTATGCCCCATCAGCAATTCCGAGTTCCACAGTACCCACTCGATGAGGTCTTTCTTCATGGCGTCGTGTGCCACTAATCCGATTTTTCTAACTAGTTTTTCCATAATTCAAAACCTTTAATAGATTGAACAATTATAAAAGGCAACAGTTCCTACAATTGGGAAAAGAATTTCTTTCCATGCAGATAAAACTGCGCCAATATACTGTTTTTTGTCCGTTCCGGTATTACGGCAAGCGTAGTTTTTTTCAGATTCTCTTTGCGGGACGCTGCTAATGAAGTGCGGAGGGAGTGGTAGGCACGGCGCGCACGGAATACGGCCAAAGCATTGGGTAACTGGCCTTTCAGCATGAAACTGAACGCAGCCACATAATCGAGCACCGCACGTACACGCATCACGGACGCCAAGTCCTCCTGCGGCAGATTCTTATAAAGCATGACAAGGTTATTACGAAAATTGAGGAAGGTCTTGCGCGGATTCTCCTTCTTCAAAGTGGCCCCTCCCACATGAAATACCACACTCTGCGGTATACATGCCAACTGTCTGCCACGGGCACGAAGCCGCCAACATAAATCTATCTCCTCCATGTGGGCAAAAAAACGTCCGTCCAGCCCACCCGCTTCCCGGTAGTCTGCCAGACGGATGAACAGAGCCGCCCCCGTAGCCCAGAAAATGGGTATCACCGTGTCGTATTGCCCCTTGTCCTCTTCTACCACGCCCATAATACGGCCGCGGCAGAAGGGATAGCCATAGCGGTCGATGAAACCTCCCGCAGCTCCGGCATACTCAAACTGCCCCTTGTTACGCCAACTGCGTATCTTCGGCTGGCAAGCGGCCGTCTCCGGATAGGCATCCATATACTCTGCCAACGGGACAAGCCAGTGCTCGGTGACCTCTACATCGGAATTGAGCAGCACTACATATTCTGCCTCCACTTGCTTCAATGCTAGATTGTATCCGTCGGCAAAACCGTGGTTCTCTTCCAGCAGAATCAAGTGCACAGAAGGAAACTCGCGACGGAGCATTGCCACAGAAGCATCCGTAGAGCCATTGTCCGCCACATACACCACAGCACCATCCGCCTCCGAAAAACGCACAACAGAGGGAAGGAAGGAACGGAGCATATCACATCCGTTCCAATTCAATATGACAACAGCAATCTTATCCATGTTGCACAGCTTCTTTTCGTTTCTTTTTCCAGCGTTTATGAGACCAGAACCAATAAGCCGGTTCGCGCCGGATGGTCTGCTCCAGACGACGGGCGAAGCACTCGGTTATCTCGCCATCCGCCGTCTGCTTGGGAGTTTCGGTAACCAAGTCGAAGAGCACTTTGCAATATCCTCTGGATGTCCGTTCCAATTCACAATAAAAGACGGGGAAGTCCATCAGCTTGGCAATGCGCTCGGCGCCATCCATGAACACGGTGTCCTGATTCAAGAAAGTGGTCCAATAATGGGCCTCGCTGCGGTTGGGCGACTGGTCCGTAATCAGGCCGATGGCTATCCGCCTGCCTTCACGGCGAAGCTTTATCACTTCGCGTGCCGTGGAATGTTTCGCCACATTGTATCCTCCGAACCGGGCACGGATATGCTTAAACATCTCGTCCAGATACTTATTGCTTAGCGGTTTGTACACCTGCACCGGGATGTCGCCCGGATGCATGATGGCCCCCATGCCTATAATCCACTCAAAATTGGCATAATGGGGAATCAACAGTACAATGCCTCCATGCTTCTCTATCATGGCAAGGTATTCTTCCTTATTATCATACTTCATCCGGCGGCAGAGCTCCTCGAAAGACATGCGCAGCATCTTCACCTCTTCCAGCATATAGTCGCAGATATAATGGTAGAACTTGCGCTCTATCTCCATCAATTCGGTTTCCGACTTCTCCGGAAAGGAATTGCGAAGGTTGCGGCGAACGACTTTCTTCCGATAATGCACGACGTGGCGCATCAGAAAGTACAGCCCGTCGGACAACGCATAAAGCGCCCGGAAAGGCAGAAGTGCCACAAGCCACATGCCCGCATAAGTCAGCCAATAGACAATTTTTGATTTCACTTCGTCAGTTATGAGTTATAAGTTATGAGTTATTTGTTGCAAAGGCGGCATTCCTCATTCCATTACTCCCAAGAGTGCGGTGCCGTCGGCATTGAAATCGCCCAGGCGCACAGACACGAGCTGGTTGTCCAAGGCAGCATCATGAGGGACTTCCACACGGATATAATTGGGAGTGAAGCCGTGCATCGGCAGTCCGGGTTTGGGACGTTCCAGCAACACCGGCATCGTCTGCCCGATATGGCGCGCATAAAAAGCACGGGTCTTTTCGTCCGAAAGCTCCAGCAATTGCTGGCTCCTGCGGTGCTTTTCTTCGGGTGCCACCACGTGGTCTATCTTCAAGGCCTGCGTGCCGGGACGCTCCGAATAGCTGAAGACATGGAGCTGCGTCACGTCCAGGCTCTTGATAAACTCATAAGCCTGCCCGAAATACTCCTCCGTCTCTCCACGGGTACCCACAATCACGTCTACCCCTATAAAGGAATCGGGCATCACTTCCTTTATCTTCTTTATCTTCGAGGCAAACAAGGCGGTATCGTAACGGCGTCGCATCAGCTTCAGCACCTCGTCACTGCCCGACTGCAGCGGTATATGGAAATGAGGCATGAAACGCCGGGAACGGGACACGTATTCTATGATTTCATCTGTCAGCAGATTCGGCTCGATGGAGGATATGCGGTAACGCTCAATGCCTTCCACCTCGTCCAGCGCCTTCACCAAGTCGAAGAAAGTCTCACCGGTAGACTTGCCGAAGTCTCCGATATTGACGCCGGTCAATACAATTTCCTTTCCACCTTCGGCAGCCGCCTGGCTGGCCTGCTCCACCATAGAAGCAATGCTGCCGTTACGGCTACGTCCGCGGGCAAAGGGAATGGTGCAATAGGAACAATAATAATCGCAGCCGTCCTGCACTTTCAGGAAGAAGCGTGTCCGGTCGCCACGCGAACAAGACGGGGCAAACGAACGTATATCCTTCAAAGCGGAAGTGTAGGCCTCACCGGTCTCGTGCTTCTGCAGATTGCCCAGGTAGTGGAGCAGGTCCTTCTTCTGCTCGGCTCCCAGCACGACGTCCACACCTTCTATCTTTGCCACCGTCTCCGGTTTCAGCTGGGCATAGCAACCGGTCACCACGACAAATGCACCCGGATGTTGCTTCACCAGTTTGTGGATGGCCTGGCGGCACTTCTTGTCTGCCACTTCCGTCACCGAGCAGGTATTCACTACACAAATATCCGCTTTCTCACCCTTGCGCGCCGTACGTACGCCCGCTTCCCGCAAAATTTTACCGATAGTAGAGGTCTCCGAGAAGTTCAGTTTGCACCCCAACGTATAGTAAACCGCCGTCTTATCTTGAAATATATTGGTATCTATCATGAGCTTATAAACACATTTATGCTGCAAATATATACATTATTAATCTATTTTTCCTACTTTTGCACACTCAACTAAAATTTGTGCAATGATACAAGAGAACTTTATCAAACTATACGAGCATAGTTTCCGCGAGAATTGGGACCTCCCCTGCTATACCAACTATGGAGAAAACGAGAGCTATACTTATGGCGAAGTGGCACAAGAAATAGCCAGACTGCATCTTATTTTCAAGTACTGCCAACTGCGCCGCGGCGACAAGATAGCCGTCATCGGCAAGAACAATGCCCGCTGGTGCATCGCCTATATGGCCACCATCACCTACGGTGGTATCGTAGTCCCCATTCTGCAAGACTTCAACCCCAATGATGTCCATCATATCGTAAACCACTCCGAATCAACGTTCCTCTTCACCAGCGATGCCATTTGGGAACATCTGGAAGAAGAACGGCTTACTGGACTTCGCGGTGTGTTCTCGCTGAGCGACTTCCGCTGTCTGTATCAGCGGGACGGCGAAACCATCCAGCGTTTCCTCAAGCATCTGGGCGATGAGATGGAAGCGACCTACCCGAACGGGTTCCGTAAGGAAGACATCGTTTACACGGACCTTTCCAACGACAAGGTCATGCTGCTGAATTATACCTCGGGCACCACCGGATTCAGTAAGGGCGTCATGCTGACGGGAAACAACCTGGCCGGCAACGTCACCTTCGGCATACGTACCGAGCTGCTGAAGAAAGGGGACAAAGTGCTCTCTTTCCTGCCTTTGGCACATGCATACGGCTGCGCATTCGATTTCCTTACCGCCACGGCCGTCGGCACACACGTCACACTGTTGGGAAAAGTACCTTCCCCAAAGATTCTGATGAAAGCTTTCGAGGAAGTGAAACCCAACCTGATTATCACCGTCCCCCTTGTCATTGAAAAGATATACAAGAATGTCATACAGCCCATCATCAACAAAAAGACCATGAAATGGGCGCTCAGCATTCCCTTGCTCGACGGACAGATATACGGGCAAATCCGCAAGAAACTGATTGACGCACTGGGCGGACGTTTCAAGGAAGTCATCATAGGAGGCGCAGCCATGAACCCGGAAGTGGAAGAATTCTTCCACCGCATCAAGTTCCCCTTCACCATCGGCTACGGCATGACCGAATGTGCCCCTCTCATCAGCTATGCTCCCTGGAATGAATTCGTCCCGACTTCCTCCGGACGGGTACTCGACATCATGGAAGCCCGTATCTGCAAGGAAAACCCGGACGACAAACTCGGCGAAATACAAGTACGTGGCGAGAACGTGATGACGGGTTATTACAAAAACCCCGAAGCCACCAAAGAAGTCTTCACCGAAGACGGATGGCTTCGCACCGGCGACTTGGGTACACTGGACGACGACAACAACCTATACATACGCGGACGCAGCAAGACCATGATTCTCAGTTCCAGTGGACAGAATATCTTCCCCGAAGAGATAGAAGCACGGCTCAACAACATGCCTTTCGTCCTGGAAAGTCTTGTCATCGAACGGAATAAAAGACTGGTAGCACTGGTTTATGCCGACTATGAAGCCCTGGATTCCTTGGGACTAAACCAGCCGGATAACCTTAAAACCATCATGGATGAGAATCTCAAAAATCTGAATAACAGCGTGGCAGCCTACGAAAAAGTAAGCCAAATCCAACTTTATCCGACTGAATTTGAGAAAACGCCCAAAAGAAGTATCAAGAGATACTTATACAACAGCATTGCCGAAGATTAATATGTTGTAAAACATATAGATAGGGATAAAAACAGCCGAAGCTCCAAAAAAAATATAAAAAAAGTTGGGGTTTCGAGAACAACATATTCAAAAAGTACATACCTTTGCAACGTTTTAATAAAGCAATTGATTGTATTACGTTTTAAAAGTAAAGAAAATGAAAAAATTAGTTTTGATGGCTGCAGCTATCGTAGCAGTATCTTTCGCATCTTGTGGCAACAAAGCAGCTAACGCTGAACAAGCAACTGCAGATTCTATCCGTATCGCTGACTCAATCGCAGCTGTAGAAGCAGCAGCAGCTGAAGCCGCAGCAGCAGCCGCAGCAGCTGACACTGTAGCAGTAGATAGCGCAGCTGTTGTAGCTGAATAATTTCAGTACAACACTCGAGAGAATTGAAAGTCTGACGTGCATACAAGCACACCAGACTTTTTTTATGTCTTATCCTCTCCTTCTGTTCCCTTCCAATTGTTAAGTCTTGGTCTTATTTCACAAAAAAGGGTATTATATGGCAGATAAATGATAAAGTATAGTGCATATACCAAATAAAAGCCGTTACTTTGCATCAACAAAACAATAAGAGGTTTATTACGATCTACGTTTCACTATGTTTCTCCTCGATTAGCCACATTGAGAATTTTCATTTCTGACTACAACTTCCTAAGACTCCTTTATTGAATTATTAATTTTTTATTTTTGTATTTTATGAATATGTACATTGGAAACCTTAGCTACAACGTTAGGGAATCAGATTTGAGACAAGTAATGGAAGAGTATGGAACAGTTGCTTCAGTAAAGTTAATCACAGATCGTGAAACTAGAAGATCAAAAGGCTTTGCGTTTATCGAAATGCCGGATGATACAGAAGCTAACAACGCTATCAAGCAATTGAACGGTGCAGAATATGTAGGTCGTTCAATGGTAGTGAAAGAAGCTTTACCAAGAAACTAAGACTGGATATACAGCCGAAAAATAAAGAAAGGCGTGTTGGTGATAACCGACACGCCTTTCTTATTATGTTGTTTCTGTTTATGCGATACCGTGAGCACTCACTGAACTATCGATTTTCTTAATCAATCCTTGAAGTACTGCACCCGGTCCACATTCAGTGAAATCCGTAGCACCGTCAGCTATCATATTTTTAACTGATTGAGTCCAGCGTACAGAAGCAGTCAGCTGTGCAACCAGATTCTTTTTGATTTCTGCAGGATCAGTGTGGGGAAGTGCATCTACATTTTGGTATACCGGACATTTAGGAGTGTGAACTTCCGTAGCTTTAATGGCAGCTTCCAATTCTATTTTAGCAGGATCCATCAATGGAGAATGGAAAGCACCACCCACTTTGAGTTTCAAAGCCCGTTTCGCACCGGCCTCCAACATCTTTGCACAGGCAGCATCTACACCTTCGATAGAACCCGATATAACGATTTGTCCCGGGCAATTATAATTGGCAGGAACCACGACACCTTCGGTTACCGAAGCGCACAATTCCTCTACTTTCGCATCGGGTAAAGCCAACACAGCCGCCATCGTCGACGGTGTTTTTTCACAAGCTTTCTGCATAG
>ENA-ORTS01002321-ORTS01002321.1-human-gut-metagenome-genome-assembly--contig:-NODE-2321-length-11494-cov-2.228604_pt1 | contig 11494 bp, 6 predicted proteins | sample MGYA00241911_ERZ509186 | MGnify/ENA primary metagenome ERZ509186 (study PRJEB26280, sample SAMEA2338852) | human gut metagenome | biome: human gut; feature: human-associated habitat; material: faeces...
GCCGCCACCGTCATGCTGCCGTAGCCGGCAATCGTCGAAGCGTCGACCAGCGCGCGGTTATGGTTGCCGATTTCCGCCACGTTGACATTGCCGGCCACCCCGACCTTGCCGCCGGCGCCGCCGACAACAACCGAGTTAAAATAGGTTTTGGCGTCGGTATTAACCCCGATGTCGCCTTTCGACTTCACGTTTGAACCGTTGACGATTTCCGCTTTGGTCGTATTCTCCACCAGCGTGGTAACCGAGGACAGGCCGACCCCGACTGTTCCGCCGGCCAGCGTGCCGGCATGGGTTTCCAGCTGCGTCTTGTTGGCAGCGGAAACGTTAACCTCTTGATTTGCAGCATATTTTTCGTCATTTCCGCCGCTTAAGTCCTGATTGATTTTGGCATTGTCAATTCTTGCGACCGCCGAATTGTTAACCTGACTGACCGCCACGTTGGCGCCGATGCCGGCAGCTTTGCCGAGGCCGGCGTTGACGCCGTACATATTGACGATGCTGTCGTTTTCGGCCGCCACGCCGACACCGGTCGTTCCGTCTTCCGCCGGCTTGTTGCCGTAAGCATTAACTTCGGAATTGTTACGGATTTCGGCCAGCGTGTCTTCGCTCACCGAACTGGTGCCGACGGTTCCGCCGCCGCCCACGCCTTTGGTTGAAAGCGCAATCATGCCGCCGTAAAAATTGATGACGCTTTTGGCAATGCTCTTTAACAACACGCTGCCGTAAGCCGTCAGACCGGAATTGTCGGCATAGCCGTAAGTGCGGTTATTGATGTTGTTGACGGAAACCGAACCGGAAACGGAAGCCTTGCCGCCGTAACCGACGCCGGCCGAAGAAGTTTCGATTTCCGAAGTATTTTGCGCCGTGATCGAAATATTGCCCTTTTCGGCTTCAATATCGGCGTTTTTGGCGTAGGATTCCGTGGTATTGTCAATTTCGTTCACCGCGACCGAAGCGCCCACGCCGCCGGTGCCGGCGGCAGAAATGTTGCCGGCCAGAGCAAAGATGTCGGCGCCGCTTTCGGCTTTGATTTCAACATTATCGGCACTGACGAATTTGCCGCCGTTAACTTTCGAATTGCTGACATAGGCCGCCGTCCGGTTGCCGATCTCGTTGATCGACACTGCGCCGGCAATGGTAATGCCGGTTTTGCCGAACGCGCCGGAAGCGCTTTCCGCCGCAGCGATAATTTCGCCGGTTGAGGCCGCATGGATTTTCAGGTCGCCGATATTGTCGACTTTCGCGTTGTTGACAAAGGCAACCGACCGCGAACCGTCCAGCTTGTTGATGCCGACTGCGCCGGCTATGCCGACGTTGGTGCCGCTTTGTTTGACAAAGGAAACGCCGCCGCCGACGGTCAGGACATCGTTGTCGTTATTGCTCGCCACTTCAAGAGCGGGACGTTTTTCCTCATCCCCCGAAGCGCCTGACACGCCTTTGATCACCGCGTTGTTGACATAGGCTTCGGAAACGCTTTCCAGCGTGTTGTAGGAAGCGGTGCCCGACAACCCGAGACCGAAATTGGTACTGCCGTTGTCCTGGCCTTTATCCTGGGTAATCAGCGCGCCGGCGGCGGAAACGGCGTAGAGGTTTGAACTGTTTTGGGCGTTGACGAGGATGTTGCCGTCGGTAACGATTTTGCCGGTAACGGCAGAGTTGTCATTCTGATTCAAGCTGCCGATCACCGCGCGGGTATTCTGACTAATGTCGTTCAACGCGCCCGAAGCGCCGATGCCGACCATGGAACCGCGAACCACGCCGCCGGCAATGTTGACAAAGCTGTTTTCGCTTTCGGCGTTAACCGTAACGCCGCTCTTTTCGTCCGCCTTTTCAACCAGGACGTCCGCCTGATTGCTGATTTGCGCCAGCACGTCGGAATTGGACTTCAGCCAGTCGAACGTCCCCTGAAAACCGAAAGTGTCCGACTTTTTGTAACCGGCGGTGCCGGCAATCGACAGATTGCGGTGGGTTGCGGAAGCATTGACGTCCAAATCGCCGGCATAAAGTTTGACGTTGTCGCCGATAATCGCGTTAACTTTGCTGTCGTACCAGGTTTGCAGATACGAGCCGCCGAGGCCGAATTTGGCCGCGCCGCCGTATTCGCCGGACATGTTGAAGGTTTCGACATAGCTGTCGGCGCTGACTTTGACGGCCGGCGCCTTGTCCAGCCTGGTGTAGCCGGCATTGTTCGGATTATACAGCTGATTGATCTCGGCGCCATCGGCAATCACCGCATCGGACTTGTTGTTAAATTCCATCAGGTTGACCGAACCGGCAATGCCGACAATGCCGTTTTTCTCCTCTCCGGGGTTTGCGTCGCCGGAACTGGTGTTGGCGCTGCTCTTGACCAACGAGGTATAAAACGACATCGGGTTGTCTTCCAGATATTTTTCAATGTTGGTCAAAAGCGCTTCGCCTTTTTCCAGCACGTTACCGGCCAAACCGTCGAAAACGTTGAGGATGGAAGCGTCCGGCCACAAAACAGGTTCTTCGGTTTCAGAAGTCAGCTCAAGGCTTTGCGAAGCGTTGACGGCAACGCCGGCGCCGATTTCCGCGCGGGAAGTGTTATCGTAAACGCCGTAACCGACCGCCCCGGCAAAAGAATTTTCCTTGTTCTGGTCCTGACTGTGGTCCTTGTCGTTCGTCTTGGGCGAAACGCTTGCGCTGGCGCCGTTGGTAATCACGTCCATAACATGCGAACCGATTGTAACTTTGTCGCCGGTCACCGTAGTTTTGAGCGTATCGGCAGCCGTTTGTCCTTCGCCGTAGTTGTTGGCAATTTTGACATTTGAACTGTTGTTGTGTTTGCTGTAGGAAACTGCGCCGCTCATTGCCAGCTTGACGTTGCTTTGCGAATGGGTCTGCGCCGGAATGGCAGTAATCCATTTGGACAGGCCGTCCAGCATCTTGTTGCCGGCCCATACGTTCAACCGGTCGAAAATACCGTTGCCGACGACGGTTTTGGCGGAAGACGCGTTTTTAACCGCTTCAATGTCGGAAGTAATGTTAACCGTACCGCCTTTAATCGTTCCGCCGACGGTCACGCTGCTGCTGCTTTCGGATTCGCTGTAAGCCACGCCGGCCGCCGCCCAGCCGTCCTGATAAGCCAGTCCTTCGGCGGCGACGTTATGCGACTTGCGGGTATCGGCGGCAATCTCCAGTTTGTCGGTTGCGGTAATGCTCGCTCCGTTTTTAATGTCAATTTTGTTATCGGTATCGGTCAGACCGACGGCTACCGCAATATCAACCGGCACGCCGCGGCCGCTGCCGTAAGCGGAGGTTGTCGCCTCGGCCGAAGTGGTACTGTCGATTTCGGAAGTGATGGCCACGTTTTTGCCGCTGATGTTGACGCCGCTGTCAATAAAGACGCCTGAAGCAGCACTGTTTTCGGCCACAGTCACGTCAATGCCGGTACCCAGCGTGTCCACTTCGGAGTTGGAAACTACCTTGGAATTGATTTTGACGTCTTCTTTGGCGGCAATGGTTACGTTTTTGCCGATATTGATGCCGGCTTCCGCCTCCGACTTGCTGTAACCGACAAACAGGCCGCTGTCGGTCAGCGCCTCGAAAAATTCCAGCCCTTTGGCCTTCAAGGTTTCGCCGATCGCCGTCAGCGCCGACGAACCGTTGTCTTCCGTCACTTCGCCGGTAACGATGCCGTCCAGCACTTCGGCGTCGCCGGCCAGCGCATAGAGATAAATGTTGTCGCCTTTTAAGGTCGCGTTGTCCTCAATGTTCAGAAACGCGCCGCTTTTCTTGACCCAGCCGGCGTCGGTGTCGCGGGCGATCAGAGTGATATCGCCGTTCTCCTTAACCAGACTGACGCCTTGTTTGACGTTGACGATATTGGCGATCGCGTAGATGTTGTCCTGTCCTTTGTAAGCGCTGTCGGAAGTGATGTTTAAAATTTCGGGATCAATAAAGATCATGCCGTCCCGGCCGCCGGCCGTCATGGTGCCGCCGTTCAAATTGACTTCCTTTAACGCGCTCAGTTCGACAAAGCCGCCTTTGGCCGAACCGTCGTAAGCGTCGGCGGCAATTTCCGCGCCTTTTTCCAGATCGGCCTTATTGTCGGCAAAAACCACCACCGAACCGCCGTCCTTATGCTCGGCAGACCCTTTGGCGCTGATCAGCGAGCCTTTCCGCAGGCTGATATTGCCGCCGGCTTTGACAACGATGCCGCCGGCTTTGCCGCTGCCGCCCGCATCGGCTTTGATCGTCCCGGCATTAACCACGTCGTTTTCGGCAAAAACGCCGATTTTGCCGTCTTTGAAAGCAAGAGGCGCGTCAATGTCAAGACCGCCGGTATTAACGATGTCGGAAGCCTGCGTCGGTTTGAGGTTGGCCAAAATCTCGCCGGCATTGACCACGCCGCCGGCCCTGACCGCAACCGAATCAAGCGCTTTGATTTTGCCTTTGACGGAAATGACGCCGGCCGGATTGATCGGCAGGTCGCCCGCCAGCACGGACTTGGTCGCCAGTTCGGAAATGCTGCCGTCCTGCCCGATCACCTGATCCATGAATTCCTTGTTCGGGGTTGAAAGCATCAGCGAACCGACGTTGACCACGCCGCTTTTGCCGATGGCAATGCCGTGCGGGTTCAGAATGAAGACGTTGCCGCCGATTTTGCCGTTTTTGATTGAGTTCAGAATGCCGTCGATGTTGGTTTTGCCGTCGCGCACCAGGTTGATCAGATTGAGCGTGGAACCGGGCAGATAAAGGTTGACCGTGATTCCTTTGTAGACGTCGAAATTGGAAAACGAGTTGAACGCGTTTTTGCCGGAAACGGTAGAAGTCGTCACGTCATACACATGGCCGTTGACGTTAACCGTGGTCTGGGTACGGCCGTCGGGGGTAATCATCGCCGCCCAACAAACATTGGAAAACATAAAGCTGTAAATTGTCAGGTAAGTGATGATTTTTCTGAACATATGACTTGCTCCTACCAAATTCTGGATTGAATGAAGAAAAGGAATTCGACGTCTTCGTCGCTTTCGTAATATTTGTGTTCCTTGAGCGGAAACGCCACCGTAAAGTTGGCGTCCAGCCGCCCAAACAGTCCCGCCCGGGCACCGCCGGTACTGTAGATAAAAGCTTCGTTTTCGTTTTTCAAATTGTTGCTGTCTTTGGCATAGACATGACCAAAGTCAAAAAAGGCATAGACTTTGGCGCTGTTCAGCCAGTCGGCTTCCTTAATCAGCGGTTTTATGTCGTATTGCAGTTCGTTCATGACGGCAAAACCCTTGTCGCCGACCAGCATCCCCTCGGTATAGCCGCGCACCGAATTGACGCCGCCGATCTGGAACTGTTCCGACGACGGCAGGAAATCCTGCTCGGTATATTGCGCCTTGGCCTTGACGTTCAGGGCAAAATCGTCGAGGAAACTCTGCTGAAACTCGCCGTTATAATTGAAGCGCCAGAAGGAACGGGTGCCGTCAAACAGCTTGGCGCCTTTGGTAACGCTCAGCTGATTATACAAGTAACCGCCGGCAAACAGTTTTAAGCTATCCCACGACAGGCTCAGGGTATCGGTATAAACCTTCTGGGTGCGGAAATCGCCGATATAGGAAGCGCCGTTTTTAAAATTAGCGGTGAAGTTGATGTTGTTGACAAAACTTTCGGTTACGTAAACCGGACGTTTGATATAGAAATAATAGTTGTAGAAATTGCCGGTTACGTCCAGCGCTTTCAGGTCGCCGCCGACGATTTCGGTATCGGAATAGTCGGCGCCGAAACCGATGCGGCTGTTAAAAACCGGTTCGGGAATATCAAACGAACCGAAAAAGGCATTCGACCCTTCGGTCACCACGCCGCCGAAGTTCAGATTGTCGCGGTAACCGGTCAGACTGCGGACGGAAGCAAAGGCGCCGGCACGGTAAACGCCGGTCGACTTTTGTCCGGCATTGTCGGCAAAAGCAGATACGGACACCCTCTGCGGCTCTTCGACAATCACGTCAAGGTCGGTGGTGGCAAATTTTTCGCCGGGTTCCATCGCAATCCGCGCCTTGATGTCGTTGGCGGCGTTAAACATCAGAATGTTGTCCTGAAGCTCCTTAACGTTCAGTCGGTCGCCGCTTTCAACGCCCAGATTTCTGCGCACGAAATTTTCGCTGGTCGACTTGTTTTCCTTAACCGTAATCCTGTCGATTTTTCCTTCAATCAGATTGATTTTGAGGATATGGTCGCGCACGTCCTGGTTGGGAACATAGGCTTTGGCAGCAAAATAACCGCGATCCTTATATTCGCGGTCCACTTCTCTGACGATTGCGCCGATGTCGTTTAAGCCGATTTCCTTTCCCTCGTAACGCGAGGCAATGCCTTCGAGAAAACTGTCGGGCAAAAGCTCCGAACGGTCAAAGATCAAGCGTTTCAACTTCATGATCTTTTTGTCGGCGGCAGCTTTTTTTCTCCGGCGCCTTGTCTTTTTTCTTTGCGGACGCATCTTTTAACTTTTCTTTTTCATATTCGTCCGAAAAACGGCGGATTCTGGCGTCGGTAGCCTTGGAACGCAGGGTTTCCTTGGTTCTCTCCAGTTCATAAGCCGGCGAATAGGCGCGGACGGCGGGTACGACGGGAACGGTTTGGGCATGCGCACAGGAAACGAATACGGCAAAAATCCCGACATTCAATATGCTCAGTCTGGTCAAAACAAAAACCTTAAAATTCTGTTAATTTAATGTTTTCATAATAAGCCGCAAATGTCTTTTGTCAAGAACATTATTTTAACTTACAAAAATAATACCTTGATATATTTACGATTTTTTGCCGCCTTTGATTTTTTATCAGACTCAAAAACAAACGGTTATCGTTTTTGACAATTCCGTTGCGGATTTTCCGTCAAACGTCCTTCACTAAGCCGGGGGGGGCGGATCAGCCGTCACAGCCTGACCGCACTCATCGGCGCGGAACGGCGTTTGGACGACCGCTTTGTTTGAATCATGCACTAAAATCGACATATCCTTTTCTGCCCCTCCCGGTGGTTCAGAAATCGTTTTTTCTGCAAAAAATGTAACCAAAAAAGAGCGGACAAACGCCCGCTCTTTTTTCAACAAGATAAAGAGGAAGTTTTATTCCTCTTCTTTCGTTTCCTCCTTAGCCGCCGGAGTTTCCCGATTTTTCGGCAGCCTGCGCAGACCGACGTCGCGCGCGCCGCTGATGCCGAGAATAACCGTTAAGGCGGTAATCAGCTGCGACCAGTCATTGACACGAAGGTCAAGATAAGGCGCTATGATGCAGTTGATGAAAAAACCGCCGGCCAAAGCCCAGCCCACGCAAGGGATCCACATTCTCTGCCAGCCTTTGCCTGACCTGTTCTCCGGAAGCTTGTCCAGAGAATTTTTCAGGAAATAATCGCGGGTACCGCTGATACCGAGCAAAATGCCGAGAGAAGTGATCAGACCGTTCCACTCTACCAAAGAAATTTCGGTGAACGGAGCAACGAAGAGGTTATTGACAAAACCTCCGACCAGAATCCAGCCAATGACCGAAATCCAAAGTCTTTTGAACTTTATCTTCTTTTTCATATGTATAAATGTTAATAATTTTTTTCCTGTTTTTTATCATAAGCGAACCGCCGCTGTTTGTCAATTGTTTTTGTCTAAAAGGTTTATTCCTTACAGATAATTACCGAAAAGCCGTCGCCGCTGTTGTCAAATTCCATTTTGCAGCCGTGCAAAGCGGCAATCTTGCCGACAATCGACAGACCGAGGCCGCTGCCGTTTTCTTTTTGTCCGGCCGGACGGAAGAAACGTTCACTCAAATGACGCAGATGGCGGTCGGCAATCTTAACTCCGGAATTGTGGACTTCGATTTCGTCGGCGGAAATACGGACGGCAACCGTTGCGCCCTCGGGGCTGTATTTTACCGCGTTGTCCAAAAGGTTGCGCAGCATGGCAGCCAGCAGCACGGAATTGCCTTTGTTTACCGGCGCACGGGCGGTAACGTCGGTTTTAAGAATTTGTTTTTTCGCCCGCAGCGCTTCGTCATATTCGGCGGCAAGGGAACCGACAATCTGCGGCCAGGAAACATCTTCCGCTTCGTCGGTCATCGCCAGTCCGCTTTCCAGCTTCGACAACAGCAGCAGCTGTTCCACCAGCCGGGCACAGCGCTCAATCCCCTGCCCCATCTTGGCCGCGGCGGAACGTCTGGCCCCGGCGTCGTCTTCCGCCAGCTCCAGCACTTCCAGCTGCACTTTCAAAGCCGTCAGCGGCGAACGCAATTCATGCGCGGAATCGGAGATAAAGCTTTTTTCCCGCTTGATCATGCCGTCAATCCGGCGCAAAAGGTCGTTCATGGCGGTTGTCAAAGGCTTGATTTCGTCGGGCAGATCCTTGTCGGAAAGCGGCGACAGATCATCGGGACGACGCGCTTCCAGTTCTTTTGCCAGTCGGCGGAAAGAAGAAAATTCGCGGCCGACGAAATAAATCACCGCACCGAGCAAAATCAACAATCCGCACAGCCAGGGGGTGAGAAATTCCTCAACCATGTCCAGCGTGACTTCGGTGCGGTACTCCATTTCCTGGCCGACGGCTATGACGTAGTTTTTGTCCGCGGAATCGACCCAGACGATGCGCCACTCCTCATCATCCACGTTCTGGTTGAAGAAACTGCCGGTGCGGGGAGAGAAAATAAAGTCTTTGCCGTTTTCGTTATCGTGAAAAATCATTTTGCCCGCACGGTCAAAAACGGCAAAACCGATCGCTTCGTCTTCTTCGTCGGCATTGTCAATGCCGCCGATAATGCGGTTGGTGGCCTTCTGACTGTCGGCGGAAAGTCCGCTCCAGTCGGCAGAAGCCAGCTGACGGGCAAGCAAAATCTGATACTGGTCGAAAAATTCGTCGATTTTCTCGCGGCTTTCAAACCACGAAAACAACCCCGAACAAATCCATATCAAACAGGAAATGCCGGTAAAAAGCAGCAGCAGGCGAATTCTCAGACTTAGTTTTTTCATGTTTCTTCCAGTATATATCCGATTTTGTTAACCGTGCGGACAATGTCCTTGCCGAGTTTTTTGCGCAGATGGTGAATGTGAACCTCCACCGCGTTGCTCGAAACTTCGTCATCCCAGGAATAAATTTTGCTTTCAATCGCTTCCTTGGAAAGAACCTTGTTTTTGTTTAAGAGCAGCAGTTCCAGCAAAGCGGTTTCCTTGGGCGACAGCACCACTTCCCGGCCGGCGGAGGTCACTTTGCGGGTTTCGGGATCAAAAGCGACGTTTCCGTATGTCAGAAGCGGCGAAGGGCGGCCGCTGCTGCGGCGGATCAGGGCATTTAAACGGGCCTGCACTTCTTTTAGGGAAAAGGGCTTGCCGAGGTAGTCGTCGGCGCCGCTGTTCAATCCGGCGATGCGCTGGTCGACGTCACCGCGGGCGGTTAAAATCAGCACCGGTTCCGTCCGGCTCTTCTGCCGCCAGTTTTTCAGCACCTCCAAACCGTCCTGACCGGGCAGTCCCAGATCAAGCACCACCGCTGCGTAAGAAGCCTGATACAGCGCTTCTTCCCCTTCCAGACCGTCGGTGAACCAGTCGACGGCAAAGCCGAGCTTTTCCAGCCCGACTTTCAAACCGTCGCCGATCAGTTGGTCATCTTCCACCAGCAGGATCCGCATGACACACCCGTCTTATTTTTTCAGTTTTACGGTATTGACGTCAACTTTGATGTCAAACAGGTCTTTGTCAACTTCGCCGCTGATTTCGATGGTGTCTTCCGGAGTAACGTTGACGCCGCGCCAGTCTTCGTCGTCGATTTCAATAGTGATGGTGCCGCTCGCGTCTTTGAACAGATATTTTTCGTCGCCCAGGCTCTGCTGAATCTGTCCGACCAGGACAACCGGCTGGTCGTCACTCATCTTGTTGGCTTCGGCAACGGTCGAAACGGACAGTCCCGGTCCGGTGAATCCGCCGCGGGGAGCCATGGCGCCCTGATACTGGGCATGAGCCGCGCCGGCAAAACCGATCATCAAAGCCAGGGTAGATACTGCGAGTAATTTGTTCATGTGTTTTCTCCTAAAAAAATGTTTTGATTAACTGCTTACAAGAACAATACAACATTATAAACTTAAGTAACGCTTAAGGGATAAAAAATTTTTATCTTTTTTATTTAATTTTGCATATCCGATTGAAAAACATAGATATTATTTTCAAAAAAACGACAAAGCAAAAACTGTCCGCCCGGTCTGCCGGCACATTTTTCTTAAATTATTAAGGCTTTCCGCCCACAGGCGAATCCGCTTTTTAAGCGGCAGGAACGGCTTTGCCGCACAGACGGAAGCTATTCTTCGTCCGCCGTGTTCAATTCGTAGTAATATTCCAGAAGCTCGCGGGAATAATCCCTGATTTCTCCCGACGGCAGCACCAGCATCCGGCTGATGCCGATCTGTTCGACAAAGGAAGGATTGTGGCTGACCACCAGGATGGTTCCTTCAAACTGACGGAAATTGCCGCCGATCACTGTCTGGGTTTCCGGATCCAGGTGGTTGGTCGGTTCGTCCAAAACCAGCAGGTTTGCCCTTTGCAGCAAAAGTTTGCACAATGCCACCCGCGCCTTTTCGCCGGGAGAAAGAACGGCCGCGTTTTTGTTGATGTCGTCTTCATAAAAAAGGAAATTGCTTAAAATGCCGCGCAGCTGCCATTCGTTGTAACCGTCGGTTTCCACATTTTCAAACACGGTTTTGTCCGCATCAAGCTGTTCCAGTTCCTGGGCATAATAGGCAACGTCGGTTTTCGGGTTAAAACGAATCTGTCCGTCAACGGGCGGCAGAAAACCCATAATCAGTTTCAGCAGGGTCGATTTGCCGACGCCGTTTTCGCCCACCACCAGAAAACGTTCGCCGCCGGAAAGCTTAAACGATAATTTGCGGTAAAGGAAACGCTGCCCGGGGTAGCGGAAACTCAGTTCTTCCACACTCAAAGGCACCAACGCACCTTCCCGTTTGGGACGGATATCCATTTTCACCCGCCGGTAGGGGCGTTCGCGCACCGGCAGACGGTCACGCATTTTCTCCAGTCTTAACGCGCGTTCCTGGCCTTTGCGCTTCAGCTTATGGTTTGTCTGCGACGCTTCTCTGGCCCGCTGCACGAAATCTTCCAGCTTTTTTATTTCCCGTTCCTGCAGCGAAATCTGCCGTTCGCGCGCCCGTTGTTCTTCCGCCCGCTGCTTTTTAAAAACGTCGTAATTGCCGTCATAAACCGAAATCTTATGCGTTACTTTGTTGATAAACACGATTTTGCGCACGATCCGGTTCAAAAAATCAACGTCATGGCTGATAATCAGTACCGAACCTTTGTAATTTTTAAGATAATCGGTAACATAATCCCGGGTTGCCGCATCCAAATGGTTGGTCGGCTCGTCCAGACACAAAACTTCCGGTTTGGAATAAAGTACCCGGGCAAACGCCAGCTTCGACTTCTGACCGCCGGAAAGTTCGGCCAGCGGCCGGTCCAGCAGATCGGCATCGATTTTCATTTCTTCCATCAACGAGAGCAGAATGTCATCGG
>ENA-ORTS01002326-ORTS01002326.1-human-gut-metagenome-genome-assembly--contig:-NODE-2326-length-11478-cov-12.973212_pt1 | contig 11478 bp, 7 predicted proteins | sample MGYA00241911_ERZ509186 | MGnify/ENA primary metagenome ERZ509186 (study PRJEB26280, sample SAMEA2338852) | human gut metagenome | biome: human gut; feature: human-associated habitat; material: faeces...
GGAAGCGGAAGCCCGTGTCGCGGTAGCCGTTTTTCGTGAGCAGCCGCTCGCGCTCCGGCAGCGCCACGCACGTGCGGCTCTGGCAATAGAGAATGCCCTTCTTACCGGCGTAGCAGCGCGCGATGAGTTCCATGGCCACGCGGCCGAGCAGCTGCCCGCGCAGATACGGATAGATCGTGAGCGCGTGCACGAGCACGTAGCCATACGGCGAGCAGACCGTCACGAGCGCATAGCCCGCCTCGCGCCTGTCGTCCGCGCGGAAGAGCAGCAACTCCATGCGCCGGCGCACCATGGCGCTGGCGATGACGGCTTCCGGCAGCAGCTCGGGCGCGTCAAACGTGCGCTTCATGTCCGGATACAGGCGCACGAGGTCCGTGAGCCTGCCCTTTTCCAGATGCAGCTTGCGGATCGGCGGCAGCTGCTGCAGCAGCTCCTCGAGACCAAACAGCTGCTCGTTCGGCTCCCAGTTGCCGGCCGTGTCCTGCACCGGAGCCTGTGCCCGCGGTGAAAAATGGACGATCTTCGGTTCGTTCGGCTCTGTCATGCAAACTTCTCCCTTTCCGCGACGGCCAGCGCGTCGCAGCGGTTGTTGTACACATTGTCGGCGTGACCCTTGACCCAGAAAAACTGCACCTTGTGCGTCTGGAGCAGGGCGTCGAGCGTCTGCCAGAGGTCGACGTTTTTCAGCTCGCCGTCCTTGCGGCGCCAGCCCTTCTGCTTCCAGCCGCGCAGCCAGCCGAGGTTAATGGCGTTGGCGAGATACTGGCTGTCCGTATACAGCGACACCTGACACGGCTCGTGCAGGCTCTGCAGCGCCGTGATCGCGCCGAGCAGCTCCATGCGGTTGTTCGTCGTCGCGGGGCTGCCCTCGTGGAGCTCCGTGACTGTGCCCGTCGCGACCTCGCGGATGACGGCGGCCCAGCCGCCGGGACCGTCGGGGTTGCGCAGGCAGGAGCCATCGGTGTAGATGACGAAGTCCTGTTCGCTGTCGGGGCGGAGCGGCATCTGGACGGCCGCAGGGCGCGGGCAGGCCGGCTTGACGAGAGGCCGTGCCGGATGCGTCGGCTCTTTATGCGGGACATCGCTGCCTGCAAGCCAGGCGAGCGCTTCCTGTGCATTCGTGAAGCTCTTGTAGCGGGCCCCGGAGAATCCTGCCACCTGTTTCTGACATTCCGGCCAGTTCGTGAAGAGCCCGCAGGTGCGGCCGACACGTACGGCATATACTTTTTTCTGCATGATGTCCTCCCAATCGGTGATTTCTTTTATTATAAGAGATTTTTGCATAGAAAAGAATCAAAAATTTGCCGTTCAAATAGTAAACTTTTCTTTACTATTTCTGGATTGCTTGCTACAATCGTAATTATGGAGCTTTATGCACAAGTACTCCACAGGGAAAAAAGAAATGAGAAAGGAAGGGGGAGCTTCATGCTGCTTCGCATACTCAGCGCCATCGGCGCTTTCGTGCTGTGGCGCTTTGAGGAGCTCGGCACGATCATCATGCTCTACGGCGAGACGATCCGCGCGCTGCGCCACAAGCCGCGCCTGCGCCACATCCTCGCACAGATGTCGCATCTCGGCGTCGATTCGCTGATGATCGTCAGCCTGACACTGCTCTTCACGGGCGTCGTCATCTCACTGCAGACGGCCGACGTCCTCATACGCTTCGGCGCGCAGGGCACGCTCGGCGGCATCGTCACGATCGCGATCGGCCGCGAGCTCGGCCCGGTGCTCGTCGCCGTCGTCTGCGCCGGCCGCGTCGGTTCTGCCATTACGGCGGAGATCGCGACGATGAAGGTCACGGAGCAGATAGACGCGCTGCGCGTCATGGCCGTGAGCCCTGTCGACTACCTCTTGGTGCCGCGCATGCTCGCCTGCATGATCGTCGTGCCGATCCTCACGGTCTTCGGCGACGTCATCGGCGTCTTCGGCGGCTGGCTTATCGCCGTGTTCTACAAGGGGCTGACGACGTACAGCTACATGAATTCCATCCACATCTTTGCGGAACTCTTTGACATGACGGGCGGCGTCATCAAGGCCATCTTCTTCGGCAATGTCATCGCGGTGCTCGGCTGCTACTACGGCCTGCACTGCCCCGACGGCGCGGAGGGTGTCGGCCGGGCGACGACGAAGACGGTCGTCGCCTCGATCATCGTCATCTTCCTCTTGAACGCCGTGCTGACGTTCCTGCTGTACTGATGGGGAGGATGGAGTATGATTGAATTCAAAGACGTGTGCATGCGCTTTGACGATAAGGAAGCGCTCAAGCACATCAGCCTGACGATACGGGACGGCGAGACGCTCGCCGTCATCGGCGGCTCCGGCTCTGGCAAGAGCACATTCCTGCGCCTGCTCATCGGCCTCATCAAGCCGACGAGCGGCCAGATCCTCATCGACGGGCAGGACATCGTGCCGATGAGCGAGGCGGAACTCAACAAGGTCCGTCTCAAGATGGGCATGGTCTTCCAGTATTCGGCGCTCTTTGACTCGATGACCGTCGGCGAGAACGTCGCCTTCGGCCTGCGCGAGCACACGAAGCTCAGCGACGCGGACATCAAAGAGATCGTCCGCGAGAAGCTGCACCTCGTCGGGCTCGACGGCGTCGAGAACATGATGCCGAACGAACTCTCGGGCGGCATGAAGAAGCGCGTGAGCCTCGCGCGGGCCATCGCGGTCGAGCCCTCGATCATCTGCTACGATGAGCCGAGCTCAGGCCTCGACCCGCTGATGACCGAGAAGATTGACGAGCTCATCATCAACACACAGAAGGCTCTTTCGGTGACGAGCATCGTCGTCACGCACGACATGGCCAGCGCCTGCCGCATCTCGGATCGCATTGCGATGATCTACGAGGGCGAGCTCATCGCCATCGACATAGTCGAGCGCTTCAAGAAGATAGAGGACCCGCGCGTGCAGGCATTCTTCCGCACGCTGCGCACCGTCAAGACCGAAAAGGAGGATAAAATATGACGACAGAGGCAAAAGTAGGCGCGTTCACCGTTGTGGGTGTCGTGCTCTTCGTGGCGGTGGCCATGCTGCTCTCCGGCGTTTCCCTGTCGGGACATAAGGGCTATACGCTCTACGCGGGCTTCAAGCAGGTCATCGGCGTCGAGCCGCAGTCGGTCGTGCGCCTCTCTGGCGTGCCGGTCGGCAAGGTCAAGAGCATCCGCAACGACGGCGGCGGCGTGACTGTCTCCCTCGACATCGACGGGAATGCCAAGATCCCGAAGGGCTCTGCCGTCACAGTCGCCTCGGCGGGTGTCATGGGTGAGAAGTTCATCAACATCCTGCCGAGCAAGGACCAGGGCATCTACCTCGGCGACGGCGACTACCTGATTGGCCAGGAGGAAGAGGGGCTCGATTCCCTGATGGATAAGGCGGGCGGCGTGCTGGACCAGGTCCAAGCACTGCTCGACTCGATGAACCAGGTCATGGGCAATCCGGACTTCCAGAAGAACTTCCTGCAGATGGCTGTCAACATACGCGACATGACGGCGCACATGGACGGCCTCGTCGCGGCGATGGAGCAGACGATGCGCGAGAATCAGGGCAACATCACGGGCATGCTCTCGAATCTCAATGCGGCATCTGCCGGCCTTAACCGCACGATGAACCAGGTCGAGGCGATGATGACGAATCTCGCCACGGTCGGCGCTGACCCGCAGACGGCCGAGAACCTGCGCCTGACGCTCGCGAACATCAAGGACACGAGCGACCGCATCGCGCACATCGCCGAGAATATGGACGGCGCCGTCGGCGACCCGCAGACGGCTGAGGACATCAAGACGACGATCCGCAATGCGCGGCAGATGTCCGAGAAAGCAGGAAATATGATGGGCAAGCTCGAAGATATCAAGGTCAAGCCATCGGCCGACCTGCTCTACAGCGGGGCGAAGGATGACTGGCAGGCGAACTTCAACGTGGATCTGGGGCCAGAGACGGGAAATTTTCTGCGGGCCGGACTCGATGACATCGGGGACGGCAACCGCGGGAACTTCGAAGTAGGCCGCCGCTCGGAGCGCTATGCCGTGCGCGGCGGCGTCATCAACGGCGATGTCGGAGTCGGCCTCGACGCCTATGCCGGCAAGCGCTTCGTCTTCTCGGTCGACGCCATGGACCCAAATGACCCGTCGCTGCGCCTCGGTGCGCAGTACGAGCTCAATGACGCCGGCACCTGGCTCATGGGCCAGTGGAATGATGTCAACGACAGCGACAAGCGCGCCGCCTACGTCGGCCTGCGCCAGTCGTTCTGACATACGGGTACACATTCTTTGTAATGATGCTCGAATGAAGATTTAAGAAAGACATGCTACATTTTCTCTGAGGAGGAACTGACTGTGAATAAGAAAAACCGCTTCTACAAGAAACTGACTGCCCTCATCGCCACGGGGCTCTTGACAGCCGCTGTCTCAGGCACGGCTCTCGCCGCTGACACCGTTCAGCTCGACCTGCACGACAGCGTGCAGATGGCACTCGAGAACAACCGCACGATCCGCCAGGCCCTGACGGATGTCGATACGGCCAAGTGGACGCTTTCGAAAGCGCGCCGCACGATGGGCCCGACGTTTTCCTGGAATACGACGGCCTACCGCATCGGCGGTGACACGTATGAGAAACAGATGATTGACGGCGGACAGTTCGGCAACAATCTGCAGCTTGGCATGCCGCTCTACAATGGCTCGGTCAAGGGCCAGATCAAGCAGGCGCGCTACGGCCTCAATGCGCAGGACCTCGCGCTCGAGGAGACGAAGCAGGCCATCCGCCTGCAGGCGACGTCGGACTACTACAACATCCTGCAGTGCCGCAACCTCATCGATGTCGACCAGGAGTCGGTCAACACGCTGCAGGAGCATCTCGACAACGTCAATGCACAGTACCGCGTCGGCACGGTCGCCAAGTCCGATGTACTCGCCTCGCAGGTCCAGCTCGCCAACGCGCAGCAGGCCCTCGTGACGGCGCAGAACAACTACGACATCGCGGTCTCGACGCTCAACAATGTCATCGGCCTGCCGACGGACACGGTGCTCGACATCCGCGACCAGCTCAAGTACACGAAGTACGACCTGACGCAGGATGACTGCACGAACTACGCGCTCGACAACCGCGCGGACGGCGCGGCGGCGCGCTATGCCGTCAAGATGGCGGAGGCTGCTGTCGAGACGGCCAAGGCCGGCTATCAGCCGACGGTCAACGCTGTGGCGACAAAGGCCATTGCAGGTGACAAGGAATTCAACAAAGACCACACGGAGACGTGGACGGCTGGTGTCAATGCTTCCTGGAATGTCTTTGACAACGGCCTGACGCAGGCTTCCATCAAGTCGGCCAACATGGCGCTCGCCAAGGCACAGGAAGAGGCCGCTCAGACGGATGACCAGATCCGCCTCGATGTGCGCACGGCCTATCTCGGTCTGCAGGCTGCCGAGAAGAACATCCAGACGACGTCCGTCGCCGTGACGCGCGCCGAGGAAGACTACAAGATCGCGCAGGTCCGCTACAGCGCCGGTGTCGGCACGAATCTCGACGTCATGGACGCCAACGAGAAGCTGACGACGGCCCGCACGAATTACTACACGGCCCTCTACAACTACAACACGAGTAAGGCATCGCTCGACAAGGCGATGGGCATCCCTGTTGACCTCGATGTCGTCAAGTACACGGAAGCAGAGCAGGCGGGCGCGACGGCTCCAAAGGCCCGCGAGGCGGCCAAGCTCAAGGATGATGCCGTCTTTGAGATGGAGCAGCTGCAGAAGCTCGAGAAGGCCAACGCAGCCGCTGAGGCAGCTACGGTGCAGGATACGGATCAGGCGGCTCAGACCGTTCAGAAGTCGGCCGATGCGGCAGAGAATCCTTCGGCTGCGACGGTCACGAGTGAGGCCGTCGCCTCGGATATGGCGCACTGAGCCTCGGACCAAAGTCCATACATCAATTCCATAGCAAGAAATCGCAAGAGTTTCGGAAGTGAATTTTGGGGAGATTGTCATGAAACGGAAAACCATCGGGATAGGTGTCGGCGTGCTCATGGGCGTGCTGATGCTGGTACTGGGCGGCATCTGGTATTACATACAGACCAGTGCGTTCATGGACAAGGTAGAGAGCACGGCTGCCACTGCTGCCAGTGAGGCGCTCGGCGTGCCCGTCTCCGTCGGCTCCATCAAGGTGAATTCGCTTCATGATCTCGAGATCCATGACCTTGCCATCTATGATAAGCAGGCGGAATGCATCGCCCAGGCCGACACGGCTCGGGTGGAGCTGCGCCTGCTTTCTGCATATCGCGACCCCGCGCACGCCGTCCAGTCGGTCACGCTCTCACATGTCAAGGCCAGCCTCGTCCAGCGTGAGGACGGCACTTGGAATGTCGAGGACATCGAGACGAAGAGTTCGGGCGAGGGCTCGTTCTTCGGCACGGTCAAGGTGGAGGACGGCGAGGCAACGGTCACGGCGCAGGGGCGCGAGGTCACAGCCAGCGCCATCGAGGGCTCGCTTGACTTCTCGGATTACCCCGTGCTGAAGCTCTCAGCCAAGGCGAACTGCCTCGATTCTTCTGTAGAAGTCTCGGGCACCTACCGCAAGGAGCGCCAGATCTTCAACGCGGAGCTCTCGGGGCTCGACGTCATGAACGTCCTGCCGCTGCTGCCGGACGGCACGCTGCCGGATGGCATCGAGGTCCTCGGCGGCACGGTGATGAAGGCCAAGGTCGCGGGCCAGTACATGGGCAGCCAGCTCTCCTTCTCGGGGCAGGCTGAGTACGAGGGCGGCTCCGTCAAGGTCAAGGAGACGCAGGTCGACGACATCCACGGCTTTATTTCCTTTACGGATGCGGAGGCGCTGCTCTCTGCCGATGCAGAGGCGGCCGGCCAGCAGGCCCATGTCAACGGCAAGGTCCGCTACGACACGGGGGCGCCGTATCTCGACCTTCACGTCGCTTCGGATTCCTTTGATCCTTCAAAGGTCCTCAAGGACATCCCCTACGAGGGCGCGGCAGCGGTCAAGGCGCATGTCACGGGCACGGCGGCTGACCCTGTCGCCGACGGCACGGTCCGTGTCGCTTCCGGCACGGCGGCGGGCATCCCGTTCGCGAATGCGCGCGCGCACGTCCGCTACGAGGACGGCCGCGTCTCGCTTCAGGATGTTGCGGTCAATGCCTTTGGCGGCACGGCGCGCGGCGAGGGCGTCTTCTCGCCGGCAGACCTCACGTACACGGCACACCTCGCGGCCAGTGACATCGATGTGCAGCAGGCAGCTGCCTACGTCCCGGAGCTCGCGGACCTCACGGGCCGCATCTCCTGCAACATGGGCATCTCCGGCAAGGGCTCGGACACGAGCGATTTGCAGGCGTACGGCAGTGCGGAGCTGAAGAATGGCGCCTACAAGGACCTGCCCATTGAGAGCCTCGCGGCCTCGTTCTTCGCGCAGGGCAAGGACATCACGATAGACTACGCGAGCCTCAATCTGCCGCACCGCTCGACTCTCGGCATCGAGGGCAAGGTGAAGGATGGCAGCAGTCTCGACCTCGCGTTCTACGGCGGCCATGTCGACCTCTCGCTCGTGCGGACACTGATCCCTGAGGCCGATGTCACGGGCTTCGGCGATTTCGAGGGCACGGTACAGGGCGACATCACGGATCCGGCCGTGAACTTCAAGTTCACGGCGATGAACGGCAGCCTCTTCAAGCAGCCGTACGACAGCCTGAAGTTCAACGCCGGCGGCAGCCTCGACGGCGTGACGATTGAGGAGTTCTCGCTCGTCAAGGATGGCAAGCAGACCTGGTACGTCGACGGCTCCGTCGGCCTGACGGGCGAGCGGCGCATCGACATGCGCATCGACACGGTCGGCGCGCGCATGGAGGACATCGCGGCCTTTGCTTTCCCCGACCAGCCGATCACAGGCAACGTCGACAATACGATCAAGATCACGGGCACGCTTGACCACCCGAATGCCGTCGGCTACATCCACTTCTACCGCGGCAGCTACAACGGTATCCTGCTCTCGGGCATGGACGGCGACTACTTCATGGAGGACGGCTTCACGCGCCTGCAGGACTTCCACGTCTTCTCGCCGATGGTCGACATGGACCTCAACGGCACGGTCGACCGCAACTGGAACCTCGACATGGTCGCGAGCGTCCACGAGATCAACATGGAGCGCTTTGCAAACAAGTTCCCGTACCCGGTCAGCGGCAAGGGCACCTTCGCCGGCGAGATCGGCGGCACACTGATGGCCCCGACGTTCCACGGCATCCTGACGTCTCCCTCCATCACGCTCAACGACCAGACGATCACGGACATCCGCGGCATGGTCGATTACGAAGACAGCGTCGTCAGCGTCAGTCAGTTCGGCTTCCGCCAAGGCGGCGGCAGCTATCAGGCGGCGCTCTCCATCAACGTCGACACGCACGACGCGGATGGCACAATCAAGGTCCAGGACGGCGACATCAATGCCATCACGGCAATCGGCAACTTCAAGAACGACATCGTCACCGGCAAGCTCAGCAGCGACATCCAGGTCGGCGGCACATACGACAACCCGGAGCTCACCGTCATCGGCCGGCTGGACGCCGGCAAGATCTCTGGCTATGATGTCCACGATGTCAATATCAACCTCCACCTCCTGGACCACGTCATCTACATCGATAAGCTCATGGGCCAGCAGGGCACGGACGGCAGTTTCGAAGTGGGCGGCACGGTGACGATCGGCGGCCCGATTGCCGCACACTTCTCGGCGCAGAAACTCGCGCTCGGCATGTTCACGAAGTCGGCCGGCCTCGAGCGCAAGGTGCATGGCACGGCCGACATTGAGGCCGCGTTTGGCGGCACGACGGGCAATCCGTCTGCCGATGTCACGATCGCGGCCAACAACGGCGGCTTCCAGGGCTCGACCTTTGATGCGCTGGATGGCGAGTTCCACCTCAAGAATGGCCTCGTCGCTGTCAAGAACTTTTCGGTGGAAAAGTCCATCAACGGCAAGGATTACATGGCTTCGGCCAAGGGCATCGTGCCTTTAAAGGCGCTCTTTGCCAATCGGGAAGAAGAGCTCAACGACTACGAGCGCATCAAGCTCACAGTCAGCCTCGACCAGGCCGACCTCTCCATCCTGCCGTTTGTCTCCGACCAGATTGACTGGGCGCTCGGCCCGACGAAGGGCAAGCTCGAGATCACGGGTACGCCGGCGCACCCGCTCGTCAAGGGCAGCGTCTCGCTGTCGGATGGTGCGGTCAAGTTCAAGCCGCTCACCGTGCCGGTCACGGGCATGACGGCGCAGGTCGACTTTAATGGCGACAGCATGACAGTCCGCGATTTTTCTGGTAAAATGGGCGAAGGTACGTATGCGGGGCAGGGCACGCTCAAGATGAACGGACTGACACCTGCTTCGTACGATTTCTCGCTGACGGCGGACAAGCTCGACATCGAGAGCGACTTCTTCAAGGGTCCTCTGAGCGGTCAGCTGCGCGTCAACAACGACAAGTTCTTTGGCTTGGAACTGCCGAAGATCTCGGGTCAGATCGACCTTGCGGACTGCACGATTTCTGTGCCGGCCATCCCCGACAGCGATGGCGAGCTGCCGGACATCATCCTCGACGCTGACGTCAATGTCGGCGACAGGGTCCATGCCTACAGCTCGTACCTCTACGACATGTACCTGACAGGGAATGTCCACTTCGGCGGCACGACGCGCCATCCGAAGACGTCGGGCTCGGTGTCGGTCAAGCGCGGCGGCACGATCAACTACCTCAAGACGGAGTTCAATGTCCGCGAGGGCACGGCCTACTTCAACCAGGTCGATTCGTTCCTGCCGAGCATCACGTTCCTGGCGGACACGCGCCTGACGCAGGCCAAGGTATTCCTCTCCATCACGGGCCCGCTCGACAACATGACGTTCACGCTGAAGTCGACGCCGGAGATGAGCCAGTCGGAGATCATCCGACTGCTGACGCTGCGCGACGCCTACAAGGCCGGACAGGCCAATCTCGACGCCGGCGACCTCCTGATCGTCGGCCTGCAGATGAGCTTCCTGTCGGAGGTCGAGGACGTCATGCGCAACATGCTCTGGCTCGACCGCTTCACGATTGCGCGCGGCAGCGGCTCTGCCTTTGACACGCACGACGAGGAGTCGAACAAGGCTATCGATGTCTATCACGTCGAGATGGGCAAGTACATCTCAGACAAGGTCATGTTCAAGTACACGCAGCAGATCGGTGGCGACGATACGCACCGCTTCGGCCTGCAGTACGACATGAACGACCGCTTCGGACTGTCGCTGGAGAAGGAAGCTCAGAAGTTCATTGTGGGCCTCGAAGCCCGCATCCATTTCTGATAGCAGTCCTCTGAGCAATGATCGCCGCAATGAGAGGAGGTGAGCCGCATGCAGCTCAGTGAGTACATGAAGGAACTGCGCAAGGTCAAGACACTCGACCGCGCGCAGGAAGCAAAGCTCTGGGCCGCGTTCAAGGAACGCGGCGACGAAGAGGCGCGCCAGCGGCTCATCGAATCGTATCAGCCGCTCGTCTTCAAGCAGGCGGCGCCATTTGCGCAGCTCGACTGCGTGCTCGACCTCATCCAGGAGGGCACGGTCGGCCTCATCGAGGCCGCAGAGCGCTACGACCACACGCGCGGAGTAGCCTTCAGCCTGTTTGCCGTGCACCGCATACGCGGCCGCATGATGGATTTCCTGCGGCGCGAGGGACAGGTCGACGTCGCCTGCCTGGAGGAGAATCTCGAGGGCGGCAGCCTCAAGGAGAACCTCGTCGACACGGCGGCGTCGGTGCCGGAGCAGGCGGAGAGCCACGAGCTCGCGCGCCATCTCCACCAGGCGATGGCGCGGCTGCCGGACAAGGAGCGGGCTGTGCTCGAGGGCATGTACCTCTGCCGCGAGGACGCAGCGGGCATGGCCGATGCCCTGCACGTCAGCTCCTCGCACATCTACCGCCTGCAGAAGACGGGCATCCGCCGCATCCGCGGCATGCTCTCGCGTTTCATGCATTACTGGTGAAAGGCGAGCAATTGAGTGAAAATGGCCAGAAAACACTGGAAAACAGCAGATGGTCGCATGGCATCTGCGCATATCGCGCGATACGGCATGCCGATACGGAGTGACCGCCTCGGAGTATAGGAATAAGTCTTTGAAATCGGGCAGGGGGTGTGTCATGAAGGAACGGAATCAGAAACAGCGCCGTCACATCCGGGCGGCAAGGCAGTGGCTCGGGGAGGCGGAGCACTCACTCGCGGAGAACCACAGAGTCCGCGGTGAGCTCAAGGTCATGTTGGCCAAGGCAGAACTGGCCCGGGTGGAAGGCACGCCGGGCCATCGCTTTGTCAAGAAGTGGTCCATGCGCATCCTGCCGGCACTTGCGGCAATCTTCCTCGCGGGCGGCGGCTATGCGCTCTGGCAGGCGCAGCTGCCGCACAATGCAGCGGTGCCTGCCTCGGTGGAGACGGAGGCGCCTGAGCCTTCGCCCGCCCTGCCCGCAGAGACTGCCGACGAGCC
>ENA-ORTS01002330-ORTS01002330.1-human-gut-metagenome-genome-assembly--contig:-NODE-2330-length-11471-cov-3.218465_pt1 | contig 11471 bp, 9 predicted proteins | sample MGYA00241911_ERZ509186 | MGnify/ENA primary metagenome ERZ509186 (study PRJEB26280, sample SAMEA2338852) | human gut metagenome | biome: human gut; feature: human-associated habitat; material: faeces...
CAAAAAGTAAGCATCGTCAGATGCGATTTTGCGAATGTGGTGCTGAATAGTTTACACGGCTACCGGCGCAAATCTACCTGACAGGCGTCGAATGCTTGCATTCGTAAGACTGTGCGGCAGAATTGATGCGACGAAGTAACCACATGAGCAAAAAGTAAGCATCGTCAGATGCGATTTTGCGAATGTGGTGCTGAATAGTTTACTCTACAGTAAGAAAAGGAGAATACCTGTGGAGAGTCGTTTACCAAAGATAAAATCGATAGTAAAGCAGACAGCAAACTGGGTGATCCGGATCATGGGCAGCCTGATCCTTCTGTTCCTTGTATGGTATGCCATGCGTACCCTGCAGTATATGCTTCCGGTGGCAGGTCATGAAGATCTGGTGGAGATTCCGGATTCCGTAATACGGAATCTAGCGGCAGCAGCGCTGATATTGCTATTGTATGCAGTTCTGACGGCAGTGGAAAAAAAGGCCGGTGACAAAATCACCATCTGGTGTAAAAGAATTGCCGTAACGCTCGGCATGCTTTGGCAGGGAATCGCAGGATTGTGCTGGGTTCTGGCGGCAGACAGAGTGCCGAGTGCAGATCAGGCATCGGTTATAGGTGCGGCCATAGATTTTATACAGGGTGACTATGGGACGCTGGCTCCGGATCATTATTGCGGTATGTATGCTCATCAGCTGGGACCGGCGGCCATGGAAGAAATGCTGTTCCGGATTCTTGGAGAGGCGGATTATCATGTGATCCAGATAGTGTTCGTACTTCTGAACGTGGCGGGTATCTATTGCATTTACGGCATTCTGAAGGAAGTTTCCGGCAGACTTGCGGTGGTGGCCATGGGGACACTGCTTGCGGGCAGCTGTATGGCATCTGTCTTTTATGCCAGCTGGGTCTACGGAGAGATTCCCTGGGTATTCTGTTCCCTGTTTTCCGCATGGATGCTGGTCCGATATATCAAATATGGAAAAACGGGATCACTGGTGGGCATTGTGACAGCTCTTACACTGGGAACTCTGCTGCGTAAGAACACACTGGTCCTGGTGGTGGCATATTGCATGGTCGGCGCGGTAAGGATATTCTCAAAATGGGACAGACGCCTGTTGATTTCACTGGTGCTGGCGTTGGCACTGCCACTCTTGTGCTATCAGGGAATCTATAAAATGTATGAGATGAGATCCGGAATGGAGCATTCCCGGGGATTGCCCACATCGGCTTACCTGTATCTGGGAATGGAAGAGATCGGTGGCCGGTACGGCTGGTATTACAGCGATTGCTGGGCACAATATTATGCAACGGACTGTAATACAGAGCAGAGCGATCAGATCTACCGGGAGATGATGCAGGAGCGCATGCAGGCCATGAAAGCACAGCCGGGGTATCTGAGAGGTTTTTATCAGGGAAAACTTCTGTCCCAGTGGAATGTCCCGACCTATCAGTCACTGTATTTCAACTTTAACCACGGGGATGTGTACCATGAGAAACTGGCGGCACTGGAAGACCGGCTGAGTGGAGATCTGTTTGACAGTGTGGTGAGGATGGCAGATCGTTTACAGTTTATTATCTATCTGGGGTGTCTGTTTTACTTTATCTTCTGTGTCCGAAAAGACAGTGAGATCACACAGCATCTGTTGGCAGTGGCTGTGATCGGGGGCTTTTTGTTCAGTATTTTCTGGGAAGCAAAGGCCAGGTATATGTATGCCTATTACATGATGATGTTCCCGCTGGCAGCACTGGGATATGGGGAAATCATACGTCTGGCAGAAAAATATTGCTTTTTCCGGAAGAAAAAGATATAATCGAACAGGTGTAAGTAAGATAGATGATCGCGGCTGCTTTATGCAGGTGAGGAAAGTCCGGGCTTCACAGGGCAGGATGCCAGATAACGTCTGGTGGAGGTGACTCCAAGGCTAGTGCAACAGAGATATACCGCCGGCTTTTGGCCGGTAAGGGTGGAAAGGCAGTGTAAGAGACTACCGTCCGGCTGGTAACAGACGGAGCCATGTAAACCCCATCCGAAGCAAGACCAAACAGAGAGCTATAGACCGGCCCGGTCTGCTTTCAGGTAGGTCGCTTGATGCGGCTGGTGACAGTCGTACTAGATAGATGATCGTCATATACAGAACTCGGCTTATTTTTTGCTTACACCTTTTGAGAAAAATGCGGACTGCGGATGCGGTCCGTTTTCTGTTATAAGCAACTGCAATGCAGAGCATGTTTCACGGAGAAACTATGGAGAAGTCATGGAGAAAAAAGAGAGAATGCGGATAAAAGGGATCACTGTGATACTGAGCTGCCTGTTACTTTTCGCCGGCTGCGGGGAAAACGGTGGGAGTGAGGAAAATGTCTCCACGGAGACCGCAGGCCAGAAGGTTTCGGAAGAAAACAGTGGCATGGGACAGGCTGACGCAGGAATGGAATTTGTGGAACTGCCGGTGCAGACAGAGCAGAAACTGACGGAGAATGATTTTAAGGTAATGAAATCCCTGGTGGGAATTCAGACGGGAGAGCGGCAGGGCAGCGGTGTGATCTATGATGAAGAGGAAAACAGGATTCTGATCGCAACGGCAGGGCACGTACTGGCGGACGATACCGGAGAGGCCCGGGTGACATTTCCGGACGGAACACAGGTGGCTGCCACCGGCGTGGAGACAGTGGACAGCTGCGACCTGGCTTTCCTGTGGGTGGACAAGGCGGAACTGTCAGAGGAAGCATGGAAGGTCTGTCTGCCGGTGCAGACGGATCGGGAAGTATTCGATGCACTGAAGGAATATGACGATGTATGGATGTACGGAGGGGAGAGTGGGCTGCCGGTCTATGCTTTCGTGGTGGATCCCTGGATCTATGTGGAGGATTTTGACCAGTATATGCTTCTGCTGCAGGGACTGATCGCTCCCGGAATGTCAGGAGGCGGAGCCTTTACGGAGGACGGTGTGTTCGTAGGAATCCTGTGTGGCGGTGATGAAGAGGGAAAAGTGGCCGTGGTGCCTTACAGCATGATCGAGACGGAGAGACCGTAGCACAGTTGCGTATGCGAGCATCCGCACAGTATCTGACGAACATTATGGCTTAGTTGATAAAAATTTAATAATCGTTTTATTGACAATACTGTAAATATGATAGAAAATAAAAAGGATGGGTCTTAGACTCAGATTGGAGGAAAAAACAATGACGAAAATAGATGTAGTATCCGGATTCCTGGGTGCCGGTAAGACCACCCTGATCAAGAAGCTGTTAAAAGAAGCTCTGGACGGCAGCAAGACCGTTCTGATCGAGAATGAGTTTGGTGAGATCGGTATCGACGGCGGTTTCTTAAAAGAGGCCGGTATCGAGATCAAAGAGATGAACTCCGGCTGTATCTGCTGCTCGCTGGTAGGTGATTTCGGTACTTCCCTGAAGGAAGTTATCAGCACTTATGCTCCCGAGCGTATTCTGATCGAGCCCTCCGGTGTCGGCAAGCTGTCCGATGTCCTGAAGGCTGTGGAGAACGTGGCAGGAGATCTGGATGTGGGGATCAACAGTGCGGTAGCAGTAGTAGATGCATCCAAGTGCAAGATGTATATGAAGAACTTCGGCGAATTCTTCAGCAACCAGATCGAGTACGCCGGAACCATTATCTTAAGCAGAACCGACAAAGTGGATCAGGCAAAGCTGAATGCCTGCGTGGAGATGATCCGTGAGCATAACGACAAGGCTACCATTATCACCACTCCTCTTGACCAGCTGGATGGCAGGGAAGTACTGAAGACCATCGAAGGCGCTGACAAGCTGGAAGATATGATGAAGGAAATGCTGGAGCATATCCATGACGATCACGATGAGGATGAGTGCTGTGACCACGAGCATCATCACCATCACGACCATGACGAGGATGGCCACGACCATGAGTGCTGCTGTGGACATCACCACGATGACGACGATGATGAAGACGAGCATGAGCATCACCATCATCATGACCATGATGAAGACCATGACCATGAGCATCATCATGACCATGAGCATCATCATGAGCATGACGAGAACTGCACCTGCGGCTGCCACGATCATGATCATGACCACCACCATCATCACCATCACGCAGACGAAGTATTCACCAGTTGGGGTATCGAGACACCCAATACCTACAGCGCAGAGGACATCGAGAAGATCCTTACTGCGCTGGACAGCGGAGAGTACGGTGCAATCCTGCGTGCCAAGGGTATGGTACCCGCTCCCGACGGAACCTGGGTATATTATGATTATGTTCCCGAAGAGCATGACATCAGAAGCGGTAAGCCGGAAGTTACCGGTAAGATCTGTGTCATCGGTTCCAAACTGGACGAGGACAAGCTGGCAGAACTGTTCCGTAAATAAATTGCCGGAACGGATTTTACAGGCAGCAGGATAAGAAAGAGAAAGGTATGAATTATGACGAAACCAGTCTATATCATAAATGGTTTTCTGGAGAGCGGTAAGACAGAATTTATCACATTTACACTGGGACAGCCGTATTTCCAGATCAAAGGAAAGACACTGCTCATCCTCTGTGAAGAGGGCGAGAATGAATACGATCCCGCTTTATTAAAAAAGAGTCGTACGGATGTCGTATTGATCGAAGAGGAAGAGGAGTTTACTCCGAATCATCTGATCGAGCTGGAGAAGCAGTACAAGCCCGCCCGTATCATCATCGAGTATAACGGTATGTGGAATTGTAAGAACATGACGCTTCCCTGGTACTGGAAAGTAGAGCAGCAGATCACGACCATTGACGGCTCCACCTTCCCTATGTACTACACAAATATGAAATCTCTGCTGGCGGAGATGATCCGTAAGTCCGAGATGATCATTTTCAACCGTTGCGACGGTATCAAGGATCTGAATGTATACAAGCGCAACATCAAAGCGGTGAATCCTTCCGCAGATGTGATCTTCGAGGATTCCAACGGTGAGATCGATGAGATCTTCGAGGAGGATCTGCCCTACGATCTGAATCAGGATCCTATCGTACTGGACAACCAGGGCTACGGCATCTGGTATCTGGATTCCATGGATCATCTGGAGCGCTATGAAGGCAAAAATATCCAGTTTCTGGCCATGGTACTGAAGCCCGAGGAATATCCCGATGGCTATTTCGTACCGGGACGCATGGCAATGACCTGCTGTGCGGAAGATATGGCATTTCTGGGCTATGCCTGTGAGTTTGCAGGCACGAAAGACCTGAAGCAGAAGGAATGGGTCAAAGTGACAGCGAAGGTTGCCAGAGAATACTTTGCAGACTATAAGGGAGAGGGCCCTGTACTCCATGCCATCAGTGTGGAGAAGGCAAAGGCTCCCAAAGATCCCGTGATCAGTTTCAACTAGAAAGGATCGGCTCTATGAAAAAGAATCCCATAAAGAGCGACCTGCGGGAGACAACAGCAGGAAAAGTGACATTTCTTTTCCTGCTGTTTTTGTATACCGGGGTTATGTTATATCTGTTTTGGATGGAGTGCTATCAGGTGCCGGGCTTTCAGTCGGATATGCCGGACTATGTGAATAAGGTGGCAGGTATTGCGGGAAATTATGAGTTTCCCTATCCGATCCTGTTCTGGACAGCCAGACTTTCCGCCTGGCTGATCGGAGCGAAAGCGGCCATGGCCATCACCACCGCGCTGTTCAATCTGGCAGCGGTAGTGATCACAAAATATTATATGAACCGGGAGATCCGGAAAGTAAGTCATTATGATGACTTAACTCAGGGAAGACAGGCTATGACGGACATTCTTGTGACCCTGCTTGTCTTTTCGCTATTTTTGCTTTCTAACCTGTATTCTCCCAAGAATACAGCTTTTTTCGGCTTTGATTATGCGTATCGCTGTATGGGGATTTATACGCCGAATCCTTTCTGGAATGCCACTTATCTGGCCACCAGACCTTTTGCGATTATCTGCTTTTTTGAGACGGTGAAAGTGCTGTCGGAATATCAGAAGGATTTTCAGTGGAAGAACTGCGTTCTCTTCGCGGTCAGCCTTCTGCTGACCACCATGACCAAACCAAGCTATACGATGGTAGTGGTGCCTCTGATCGGTCTGATCCTCCTGATCCAGCTGATCGTAAGCAGAGGAAAAAGTTTTCGCAATGCCTTCTGTCTGTGTGTGACCATGATCCCCACGGGAATTGCCCTGCTGTACCAGTTTTCCGGAATTTTCACCGGGACGAATGCCATGGGAGAGGAGACAGGCATCGCCATCGGCTTTGTCAAAGTATGGAGCAATTATTCCAAAAGCATTCCTTTAAGTATTATCATGGGAATGGCATTGCCCATCGGCGTACTTTTCCTGAATCTGGTATTTGATTTTAAAAATATAAAGTCCAACAGATATTACTGGTTTGCATGGCTGAATTATCTTATGGGTACAGTAATGTTCCTGATCTTCTATGAAAAAGGATTCCGCATGATGCATGCCAACTTTTCCTGGGGCTATATGCACGGCATGTTCTTTGTCTTCCTGATGACGTTGATCGTCATGGTGCGGAATATCAGGGAGTGGTGGAAGAGCTGGAAGGTGATCTTCGTCGTGGGCGAGATCGCGGTATTCTGCTACCATCTGGTGTGTGGTGTGAATTTCCTGATGTATGCCGTCCTGGGCAACGATCTGGCGGGATTTTAGTAAAAATGATTTGAAAAGGCAGACAAGATACCATTTTGCTGCGAGTTACATAGAATAATAAAAGAAAGGAGAGTGTTTCATGAATTTAAGCATTGTAGCCGGTCTTCTGATTCCGTTTCTGGGAACGACTGCAGGGGCAGCCTGCGTGTTTTTCCTGAAAAAACAGATTGGCGGCAATATTCAGAGAATATTTACCGGATTCGCTGCCGGTGTCATGGTGGCAGCTTCGGTGTGGTCTTTGCTGATACCGGCCATGGATATGTGCGAAGAGATGGGGAAGCTTGCATTTCTTCCCGCAGTGATCGGATTCCTGATCGGTATTGTTTTTTTGTTGTTCATCGATAGCATGGTACCCCATCTGCATGTGGGAAGCGATGCACCGGAAGGCCATAAGAGCAGTCTGAACCGTACGGCTATGCTGATGTTAGCTGTGACCATTCATAATTTCCCCGAGGGTGCGGCGTGTGGTGCTATTTTTGCCGGCGTACTGAGTGGTGACGGAACGGTTACGATGGCGGGAGCCCTGACGCTGGCCATCGGTATCGCCATTCAGAATTTCCCGGAGGGAGCCATTATTTCCCTGCCTCTTCGGAGTGAAGGAAATAAGAGAGGAAAGTCCTTTGCTTTAGGCGTATTGTCGGGAGCAGTGGAACCGGTGGGAGCGATTCTGGCCATTGCACTGGCAAGCATTGTGACACCCATTTTACCTTATATGCTGGCTTTTGCAGCCGGAGCCATGATCTATGTGGTCGTGGAGGAACTGATTCCGGAAGCCAGTGAGGGAGAGCATTCGAATCTGGGAACCATTGCCTTTGCGATTGGTTTTGCATTGATGATGATGTTGGATGTGGCACTGGGATAATGTGTACAGGGTAACATTTGCAAAAGCAAAGTGAGAACAGTAGGAAGGATGTACGGGAATGTCCGTGGAAAATGAAAAAGAAATACAACAGCTGAAAAACCGGATCCGTGAACTGGCAGACAAATCCTACAACCAGAACCAGTACACATTTACCGGATTCTTAGGACTGGCGGAGCAGGATGCCCTATGGCAGGTGGAACGGGAAGTGAAGTTCGCAGGGATCACCTTATACGGCGGCAGGGAAGAGGCAGAGCGGAAGCTCCTTCGCTTCGGCAGTGAGGCGGAGCTGGGCTATGAACAGCCCTTTCCTATCTGCTGTATCCGGATCAGACCTCTATCCGCGAAATTTGCAGACAAGCTGTCCCACAGGGATTATCTGGGGGCACTGATGAACCTGGGTATTGAACGCAGCACCATCGGTGATATCCTGCCGGGAGAGGGCGAAGCATTTTTGTTCTGTCTGGATACCATTGCAGAATTTATCTGTGACAATCTGGAGCAGATCCGCCACACCCACGTGAAGTGTGAGGTGGTGGATGCGGCGGCAGAAGTACCGCGGGAAGAACCGGTGCGTCAGGTCATTCAGGTGGCAAGTCCACGTGTTGATGCTGTCATTTCCAAGGTATATAATAAATCCAGAAGTGACTGCCTGGAGCTGTTCCGGGCGGGAAAGGTATATGTGAACGGCAGGCTGTGTGAAAATAATTCCAAGCCCCTGGAGACGGGGGATGTGGTAAATGCCAGAGGCTACGGTAAATTCCGCATAAGTGGAGAACCCCATGCCACGAGGAAGGGGAAGCTTGCCATAGAGGCTGAGGTATATCCGTAGCGGTTCGGTCATGAGATGACAGTTGCCTTGCTCGTAAGGAAAAAACGAAGACGTGGAGGAGGTTAAACAGTGTATCATTATACTGCGATCCAATGGCTATTTTTCTTTTATTTTTATTGCTTTTTCGGCTGGTGTTTTGAATCCACCTATGTATCCCTGAAAAGCAGGAAGCTGGTCAACCGTGGTTTCTGCCGCGGACCGTTTCTGCCGCTGTATGGAAGTGGAGCCATCATGATGCTGGTGGTGTCCATGCCGTTTCAGGACAATCTGGTGCTGGTTTACATCGCCGGATGTATCGGGGCTACGGTGCTGGAGTATGTCACAGGCGTGACTATGGAGGCGTTATTTAAAGTCAGATACTGGGACTATTCCAAGAATAAGTTCAATTTCCAGGGACATATCTGTCTGGGATCCTCGCTGGCATGGGGAGGTCTGACGATCCTGATGACGGAGGTTATCCATAAGCCCATTGAACATCTGGTATTGTCTATTCCGGACAGTATCCTCACTCCGGTGACACTGGTGCTGACGGCGCTGATCGGTGCGGATTTCGCATTATCCTTCAAGGCAGCCCTGGATCTGCGGGATGTACTGGAGAAGATGGAGAAGGCAAAAGAAGATATGCTGCGGATCCAGAAACGGCTGGATGTCATTATTGCTGTGACCAGTGAAGATCTGGAGAACCGCAGGGAAGGCTTCAGTGATAGCCTGGCACAGAAGAAGGAAGACTTTACTGCAAGTATTACCACCAGAGTGGAGGACCTGAAGTCCAACATTGAGGGCAAGCTGGAGAGCTTCCGCACTTCCGCACAGAAATCTCCCAATCAGTATTTGGAGAGCGTGAAGAACGAGGTAGCCGAGTTGCGGCAGAAGTACACCAGAAGCGTGGCAGACAGAGAGAATGTCAGCGGCTTAAGAGATTTCTTCCAGCGTGACATGATCCGTTCCAATCCGACCATGAGTTCCGAGAAGTTCAAGGAAGCTCTGGAAGAACTGAAAGAGCACTCCAATAAGAAAAATGAATAAAAAGCAGAAAAAAGCATGTCTGTGATGCCCGTTTTTAGGGGGGCGGAAGGGCATGCTTTTTTTGCACATGGAAAATGAGAAAAAAATGAAAAAAAGGAAGAAATAGGGTTGACAATATAGCGGGGGGGGTATACTAAATAACGGTAAAAATAAAATCCATAACATTATACTTAGGAGGAATGAGATAATGAAAAAGAAATTAATCATTGCCGCAGCCATTGCATTTGCAGTATTTGCAATTCCTTGCGGCAGCAGTGCACTGTCTACCGTATCTGTAGCAAGTGAGAATAATACGGTGGTTACACCGAGCACCAAACCGGTAGAAGAGGTAAAGAATGCGGTAGATGCTATTGATACATCCAAGATTACTGATGCGGCATCTGCAGATAATGCGGCAGTTGCTTTGATAAAGATCGGTTCTAAGGATCTGAAGGAAGCAATGAATGCAGGACAGGATACTGTTAATGATGTTGCAGCCATCGAAGCAGCATACAAAAAGGCAAAGGGAATTAAGGATACTACCCTTGCTAACTCCGGCGCTGTAAAGGCTGTAGGCATTGTTGGTGCAGCATTTGTTGCTCCTGACACAACACTGAGTGTAGAAGCACCGGCGGCTACACCTGAGATTACTTCTTCTACATACGCAGTAACTTCTACTCCCGTATATGTAGAAATCAGCCTGAAGGCTGGTACTTATTCAGTTGAATCTCTGCCTATTCCCGTAGCAGTTACCATTGAGACTCCTGCAGGTGTAGATGGTAATAAGGCAGTGATTTTCCACTTTGTAAATGGTGGACTGGAAGAAATCAAGCCTATTTACAATGCTTCCGCAAACACTTTGACATTTACTGTAAATCACTTCTCTACTTTTGCTATTGCAGAAGCTAATAATACCGCAACAGCAGAAGGTACTGACAACGCATTTGGAAGATATCGTGACAATGTGGCAAGCGAGATCGCTAATGCCAAGGACGGTGCTACCGTTAAGATCAGCAGAGACAAGAATATCAATGCTCTGCCCAACGATATCATGCAGGCTCTGTACAAGAAGCAGACGGTAGCTCTGGAGCTGGAGTACACCTTCGAAGGCAACGAGTATACGGTAACCATCCCTGCCGGTAAGGCAGAAGACAATGCTATCGAATGGTATGGTCCTCTGTACCTGCAGATGCGTTACGGCAAATAAGTAACCGTAAGGAAATAAAATAACCGGGAAATATAAGGCACTCTTCAGTCAATGAGGGGTGCCTTGTTTTTCAGTCTGAAGGATAATGTAAGCTATGAAGAAACAGGAACAAAATACAAAAGAGACCGTGAGTATGCTGGTTTATGGGTATCTGGTGATTCTTTTTGCCGGTTTACCGCTGTATATGCAGAACAAGCTGGTGATGATCGGAAATGCAAAATATTTGTTTTTCCGGAATACTACGCTGGTGCTGGGGGCTTTTGTGGTGCTGGCTGTGCTGTGGCAGAGGATCCGGGGAGAACGGACAACGAAACGGACGTGGAAGAAAACGGATGTGTTTATGCTGTTGTATCTGGTGTCTGCAATCTTTTCTTAGGAACCGCTGTTTTACAGATACTCAAGTGGATGCTGAAAATTGTTCTTGGAGCATTAAAGCTGTTCTTGGGACTTGTCAGGTTAGTTCTTCTTCTATTCTGTCTGATAGCAAGAGTATTTCTTTCATTCGTAAGAATGGGAACATTTTGAGGGGAGGTGAGACTATGGAGGTAAAAGGCTTCTTTCCTGCTTACAGGAAAAACAGAAGACTTGTGTTTATATTATTTATAGCTGTTGTCGCTGGGATATGGTTGTATAAGATTCAAAAGAGATTTTCGTAAATTTCAGTTTTATAAGTCGACTTATATTTACAATACAGTTAGTTTATATGTCCCAAACAATTAGAATGGCATTTAAGGAGATGGAAAAATGAATTTTACCGATGAGAAAGATTACATCATGCGAATGATAAAAGAAATGGTTAGAGTATTATTTTCATTAGCCTTTGGGAAAGAGTATGTTTCTGTTGAACTTGAAAAAGAAAACAAGTATGAAGTATCGGGAAAAAATTTGAAAAATTTTCTTAATATGATTGATTTAGGACAGATTAACGAAGCAGAGAACA
>ENA-ORTS01002335-ORTS01002335.1-human-gut-metagenome-genome-assembly--contig:-NODE-2335-length-11441-cov-3.061479_pt1 | contig 11441 bp, 6 predicted proteins | sample MGYA00241911_ERZ509186 | MGnify/ENA primary metagenome ERZ509186 (study PRJEB26280, sample SAMEA2338852) | human gut metagenome | biome: human gut; feature: human-associated habitat; material: faeces...
CAGCGAAGTGTTTGACAATCGTTCCGTTCCCAATGTGACACAAGCCCTGCAAGGTTCGATCCCCAACTTGAACATCCAGTTGACTGACGGCAAGCCGACCCGTTCGGCGAGTTATAATGTCCGCGGTACGACTTCGATCGGGCAGGGTGGTAGCGCGTTGGTCCTGATCGACGGTGTGGAAGGTGATCCCTCGATGTTGAACCCGAACGATATCGCCAGCGTGTCTGTCTTGAAAGATGCCGCTTCGGCTGCCATCTATGGGGCGCGTGGTACTTTCGGGGTCGTACTGATCACCACCAAAGAGCCGACTAAGGACAAGACTTCCATTACCTATTCCGGAAATTTCGCCATGCAGAAACCGGTGACGGTTCCCGACTTCGTGACCGACGGATATGAATATGCCAGTCATTTCTATGAAGCCTATCATGCATGGAACAACTATTCGGCCGACCCTAAGAACATTAACAAGACGCAGGAATTCTCCCTCGGCTGGCTGGAAGACTTCAAAAGACGGAAGGAGCAGGGCATAACTGACGAGGTGACGGTCGATGCTACCGGCAAATATGTCTATTACGGCAACGAGGATTATTATGACGCCCTGTACAAGAAAACGACTTTCGCACAGGACCATAACTTGTCGGTGACCGGTAACAACGGGAAACTGAACTACTACGTTTCCGGACGGTTCTATGGCTACGACGGTTTGTTTCGCTATAATACCGACAATTATAAGATGATGAACCTGCGTGCGAAAGGTTCCGTACAGGTGTTCGACTGGCTGAAGATCGAGAACAATATGGATTTTTCCAATATGGATTACCATAACCCGATCAACGTCGGCGAAGGCGGCTCCATCTGGCGTAACATTTCCGATGAAGGTCATCCGACCTCGCCTATCTTCAACCCCGACGGTAGCCTGACTTTCTCGGCCGCTTATTCGGTCGGTGACTTTATCTATGGCAAGAACGGTATCGATACCAATAACAAGGTGTTGAAGAATACGACCGGCTTTACTGCTTCCTTTCTGGAAAACAAGTTGCACGTACGGGGCGACTTCACGTTCCGCAACACGGACGAGGGACAAACGCAACGCCGTATACCGGTTCCCTACAGCACGCACGAAGGGCAGACGGTCGAACTGAGCGCCAAATACAATGACTTGAAGGAAAGTAATATGCGGACCGAGTATATTGCGACCAACCTGTATGCCGATTATGAGGATACATTCGGTGATGCGCATTATTTCAAGGGTATGGTCGGTTACAACTATGAACAGTCTACTTATAAGAGCACCTATGTGCAGCGCAACGGGTTGCTGCTCGACGATTCGGAAAACATCAACTTGGCGCTGGGAGATGCGATCACTACGTCGGGAGGTTATAACAGATGGCGCGTGGCAGGTGGCTTTTTCCGTCTGAACTATGCGTTCAAGGATCGCTATCTGTTGGAAGTGAATGGACGCTATGACGGTTCTTCCAAATTCCCGACCGATCAGCAATGGGCGTTCTTCCCTTCTGTCTCCGGTGGATGGCGCGTGTCGGAAGAGGCGTTCTGGAAGGTGAACCCGGATTTGTTCTCCAATCTGAAAATACGTGCTTCATACGGTTCGTTAGGGAATGGTAATGTTTCTCCCTATAGCTTCCTCGAGTTGTTGAGCATCAGCACTTCCGGTCGTGTCCTGAACGGTTTGAAGAACAAGTATACGAGTGCTCCTGCCGTCATGCCTGACGGACTGACCTGGGAAACGGCAACGACGACCGATGTCGGACTGGACTTCGGCATGTTGAACAACCGCTTGCAATTTAACGGTGACTATTACATCCGTAAGACAACGGATATGTACACGGTCGGCGAAACGCTTCCCGATGTGTTCGGCGCCTCTTCTCCCAAAGGCAACTATGCCGACATGACGACCAAGGGATGGGAAATCACGCTGACTTGGCGCGACCAGTTCACATTGGCGGAGAAACCGTTCAACTACGAGATCCGTGGTACGCTGTCCGACTATATCTCGACCATCGACCGCTATAACAACCAGACAGGTAACCTGGATGACTACTATGCCGGCAAGCGTGTAGGTGAAATCTGGGGATATGTGACTGAAGGGCTGTTCAAGGATCAGGCTGATATTGACAGCCATGCCGACCAGACACTGATCCAGTCTTCATCCAAGCGCATCACCTATCCGGGAGATGTGAAGATCAAGGACCTGAACGGTGACCATGTGATCGACTACGGCAATAATACCGTGGACGACCACGGTGACAAGACCGTGATCGGAAATGCGTTGCCTCGCTATGCGTATAGCATCAACCTTTCCGGTGACTGGAACAACTTCTTCCTTTCCGCCTTCTTCCAGGGGGTGGGTAAACAGGATTGGTATCCCAGTTCGGAATGTATTTTCTGGGGACAGTATAACCGCCCGTATAACAACATGCCTACTTGGCATCAGGGCAATTATTGGACAGAAGACAATACGGATGCTTATCTGCCCCGTTATGCCGGCTATAATGCTTCCCTGAAGTCTACACCGCAGACCCGCTACTTGCAGAATGTCGCTTATATCCGTCTGAAGAACCTGCAATTCGGCTACACCTTGCCACAGCCGATCGTTTCGAAAGCCAAATTGCAGAATGTACGGGTTTATATTTCGGCCGAGAATCTCTGGTGCTGGTCCCCGCTCTACAAGCATACGCGTGACCTCGACGTGACGAACATCTACGGTTCCGATCCCGACCTGACGGATGCCGATATGTCGTCCGGACTGAACGGGAACCGTGGTAGCGGTGACGGGAACAGCTATCCGCAGATGAAGAGTGTGAGTTTAGGTTTATCAGTAACATTTTAATTAAAGAACTATCAACGACATGAAACGGATTATATATTCTTTTGTATCAGTCTGTTTACTCCTTTCCTCCTGCTCAATGGACGAGACACCGCAGGCTTCGGTGGACAAAGACACAGTCTTCAGGACGGAGAAAGGGCTGGAAACATATTCCTATTCTTTCTATAATATGCTCCCTTCCGTCAGTGACGGTTTCAGGCAGGATGCCATGTGCGATTATGGAGCGGTGACCAGCTTCGACAACTTTATCCGCGAAGGGGCTTACTCGGCCGAGTTGAGCAGCGGGTGGTCGTGGAGCGATCTGCGCAACATCAACTACTTTATTGAGAACTGTACGAACGAGGCGGTCGATGAATCTGTCCGTAACAACTATATCGGCTTGGCCCGCTTTTTCCGCGCTTACTTCTATTACGAGATGGTAGTACGTTTCGGCGATGTGCCTTGGATAGACCGTACGTTAGGTGTGGACGACGAGTTGCTGTATGCTCCCCGCGATTCGCGGACTATCGTCATGGATCATGTGTTGGAAGACCTGGACTTCGCTTGTGAGAATATCTCGCGGACGAAGGACGAAACCGGTTCTCTGGTGACGAAATGGGTGGCTTATGCGTTGAAATCCCGTATCTGCCTCTTCGAAGCTTCTTTTCGCAAGTATCATACGGAGTTGGGATTGACCGACTCGGCCGACGAATGGTATCAGGAGGCTGTCCGTGCTGCCGAAACGGTTATGAAGGAAAGCGGCCATTCTATTTATACGGGTGAGGGTACGGATGCTTCTTTCCGCTCGCTGTTCATCAGTGATAAGCCGGTAACTAGCGAAGTAATGCTGGCGAGCTGTGCCGATGCCGGGCTGGCTGTGTTGGGCGAAGCTAACTGGTGGTGGACTTCAGGCACGTACGGAGCGCGTTTCAGTATGATCCGTACCTTTGTCAATACTTTCCTGAATACGGATGGGACACCGTTTACGGATCGTGCCGGTTACGAGACGATGGAGTTCTATGACGAATGCCAGAACCGTGACGCACGCCTTGCCCAGACGATCCGCACACCTGGGTATGAACGCGACGGGGTGCCTGCCGCTCCTAACTTCAACGGTTATTCCTATACGGGCTACCAACCGATCAAATATACGTTGGATGATACCAAATACGATGCCGGTGCTTTGAATACGAATGCGATTCCGTTGTTCCGTTATGCCGAAGTCCTGCTGAACTATGCCGAGGCAAAAGCTGAGTTGGGGACGCTGACGGATGCGGATTGGGCGAATACGGTCGGTGTGCTGCGTGCACGCGCCGGTATCACTGGCGGTCTTTCTGCCAAGCCGACCAAGGTGGATGCTTATTTCCAGCAAAACTATTTCCCGAATATTTCCGATCCGGTCATCCTCGAAGTGCGTCGTGAGCGCTCCATCGAATTGGCTCTGGAGGGGTTCCGCTTCACCGACCTGAAGCGTTGGAAACGCGGTGAGCTGATGACGATGCGTTGGACTGGTATATATGTTCCCGCCTTGAATGTCCAGATGGACCTCGACAAAGACGGTACGCCGGACGTGATCTTCTATAAGGGAGAGAAGCCGACCGGTCTGCCTGCTTCCTGTACGCCTGTTTCGGTAGGAGAGGGCACGCAGCAGGGATTGACCGGGGCGGATTCGGGTAATCTGACTTGGTCGGACGATGATCCGCGTATCTGGTATGACGATGGCCGCCAGTATTACTACCCGATCCCTCAGTCGGCAATCATCAAAAATGGAAACCTGAAACAGAATCCGGGTTGGTAAATGTGTAATCGATAAATGATAAGGATATGAAAAAGACGGTAAGTGTATTTGTTTCGGTCCTCCTGCTGGCAGCTTTGCTCCAGTCATGGGCCATGAAAGAATCCCATCCGGCCACTGGTGGGAAGAGCGAACTGAACGTGGCGACTTTCAACCTCCGTATGGACACGGAGAAGGATGGCGTGAATGCCTGGCCGAACCGCAAAGAGATGGTGAAAGGACTGATCCGCTTTCACGATTTCGATATCTTCGGGACACAGGAAGGGTTCAAGCACATGTTGGACGGGGTTGCCGAGTTGGATGGGTATGCCTATATCGGTGCTGGGCGCGATGACGGCGAGGATGCGGGCGAACATTCCGCTATCTTCTATAAGACCAGTCGTTTTGATTTGTTAGACAAGGGGAATTTCTGGTTTTCCGAAACACCGGATGTTCCGGGCAAGGGCTGGGATGCTACTTGCTGCAACCGTATTTGTTCCTGGGGTAAGTTTCGCGATAAGGAGAGTGGCAAGGTGTTCTATTTTTTCAATTCCCATTACGACCATCAGGGGAAGGTGGCACGCCGGGAATCCTCCAAACTGCTGATCGCTCGTATCAAGCAGATTGCCGGAACGGATGCGACGGTCTTTGCGACGGGAGACTTCAATGCCGTTCCGACCGATGAACCGATGGTGACGCTAGCATCCGACGGTCTGTTGCTGGACTCGTATGACCTGAGCGAGCAGCCGCGTTATGGTACGGAAGGTACTTACAACAGCTTCAAGACGGATTCCGAGATGATGAACCGCATCGATTATATCTGGGTGACGAAGGGGACGAAGGTGAAAAAGTATGCTGTTCTCAACGATATGCAGTACGGTCGTTTCCCGTCGGATCATTTTCCCGTGATGATACAAGTCACGTTTTAAAGTTTATTTGAATGACAGGTACGGTGTGAGCCGTTTCTTGTCCGTATCTGTAAATTCTTCTATCAATTGCAGGTTCTCCCATCCGGAGAGCCTGCTTTTTTGTTTCCGGAGCTGTTCGATCGCTTTTGCCTGTCGGTAGTCGAGGTAAGGGTGTTTGCGGAGAGCGGCGGCGGGTAAGGCGTTGACCTCTAACCGGCGTACATGGAGCGTGTCGGCAATGAACCAGGGGGCGAGGGCTTGGTAGCGTTCTTCATCGATCCCATACACTTCCGCCAACTGGCTGACATCGTAGAAGCCCCCTAAGAGTTCTCTGTATTTCATGATCCGCCGAGCGAAGGTGCTGCCGATGCCAGGGACTTTTTTCAGGATCGTGGTGTCGGCGGTGTTGAGTTCGACGAGGGTTCCCGGCGCGTACTTTTCCGTTCGAGTGTATAGGGTATATCCTTTCCTCTTCTTGCCTGTAGGGTAGGAGTTGTTACCTGTAAGGGTAGGACTTTTATCTTTAAGGGTATTCTTGGTTTTATGCGGATGAGGTCCGGATTCTTTCCGGATGAAATTTTTTTCCCCTTCGGATGTATTTTTTCCGGTGATGATCCGTCTTTCGCCCGGTGCTTGTCGGTTTTCCGTTCGATGGGCATCTGTCTGCGCTTCGATAGGCATCCGTTTCGTGTTTGTCCAAAGCAATAAGATCCAGGAAATAGTGATGAGGCAAAGGAGTAAAGCCAGTGCTCTCCGTTCGCCTTTGGAGAAGTAGAGAAGGTCGCGCCAGTTCATGGTAAGAAAGTATTTTTTCGAATGGTTTTGGTCTCCATAAGACAGTTATTATTAAATGAATACTATTTTACAAAGGTATAAGTTCCCTGCCGATATGCAAGGAACTTACGGGTTTATTTTAAAATAGTTTCTTCAGCTGGTCAAGCAGGCCGAGTTCGTTTAGGAATACGATGCCGATGGCGATCGGGGAAACGTATTTCATGAAGAAGACATAAATGGAGAAGAGACGGAACTTGATCGTCCCTTCGTTGGTCAGCTCGGCTTTCAGGATTTTCTTGTCGACACGTGTTCCGACGAAGATGCAGGTCAGCATTCCTCCTAACGGCAGCATGATCTTGGCCGTCAGGTAATCCAGTGCATCGAAAAAGATCAGTCCACCTATCGTGAACTCTTTTAATAATCCGAACGAGAGTGAACTGAGAATGCCTAAGATGAATACACCGATCGAAACGAGCCAAGCCGCTCTTTTCCTTGTCATACGGAACTCTTCATGGATATAGGCGGTCACCACTTCATGCAAGGAAATGGTAGAAGTCAGTGCCGCCATCGCCAGCAAGATATAGAAAATAAGCGACCACAAGCTGCTGAACGGTAACTGCTCGAATACATTGGGCAAAGTGATGAATACCAGTTGGGCGCCTGCCGATGGGGCAATCCCGAAGCTGAAGACTGCCGGGAAGATCATGATCCCTGCCAGGACTGCCACAAAAGTATTGATGATCGTCACCTGCCAAGCTGTTGCCAACATGTTGGTGTCTTTCCCGAAATAAGAAGAGTAGGTGATAAGGCAACCCATGCCGAGACTCAGCGAAAAGAACGCCTGCCCGACGGCACTCAGTACAACGGATGAAGTCAGTTTGCTGAAATCCGGTTTGAACAGGTACACCAGTCCCGCTTCTGCATTTGGCAGCGTGACGGAGCGTACACACATCACGACCAGGATAAAGAACAGGAGTGGCATCATGATCTTGGAGGCCCGTTCGATGCCTTTCTCCACACCTGAGGCAATCACGAAATGCGTCAGTCCGATAAAGACTGCTGTCCAGAAGATCGGCCGGAGTGCATTGGAAGAGAAGTTGTCGAAGCCGGCGGTAAAGTCCACACCCGGCGTACTGTAGAGGTTGCCGTTTACTGTCTGCCAGACGTATTCGAGTGTCCAGCCGGAAACGACCGCATAGAAGCCCAGGATCAGGAAAGCGGCCAGGATGCCGTTGTATCCGATCCAGCACCATTTCGTCCCGGGGGCCATTTTCTTGAACGAACCGACCGTATTGCTGCGGGAGTAGCGGCCGATAAAGAATTCGGTTACCATTACCGGAATTCCTAAGAATATCATGAAGAGAATATAGATAAGCAAGAATGCGGCACCGCCGTTCGTCCCTAACATATAAGGAAAACGCCAAATACTTCCCAGTCCTACGGCGCATCCTACGGTAGCTAGGATAACTCCGAGTTTACTACCGAATGTGACTCTGTTGTCCACCATGTTTGAATGAATAATTAAGAATTAAAGATTAAGAAATAATTGCCCTCTTTTCACTTTTAACTTTCCCCTTTCAACTGTTGAACCGTTCCGTCCTTGATATGGATCACGCGGTCTGTATCGGTTGCCAGTTGCTCGTCGTGTGTGACGATGACGAATGTCTGGTGCATCTGGTTGCGCAAGTCGAAGAAGAGCTTGTGCAGCTCTTCCTTGTTCTTGGTATCCAGGCTTCCTGATGGTTCGTCTGCGAGGATTACGGACGGGTTGTTGATGAGGGCGCGGGCAACGGCTACGCGCTGTTTCTCTCCGCCTGACAGTTCGTTCGGTTTGTGGGACATCCGATCGGTCAGGTTCATGAAGTCAAGAATCTCCTTCGCCCTTTTCTCGGCTACAGCCGGTTTTTCACGGGCGATCAGTGCCGGGATCATCACGTTCTCCAAAGCCGTGAACTCCGGGAGAAGCTGATGGAACTGGAAAACGAAGCCGATGTTCCGGTTGCGGAATGCCGCCAGTTTTTCTTCCGAAAGGCGGACGGTTTCGGTCCCGTTTATATATAGTTTGCCGCTGTCCGGAGCATCAAGTGTCCCGATGATCTGAAGCAGGGTAGTTTTTCCCGCCCCGCTCGGACCGACAATCGCTACGATCTCACCTTCGCCTATCGTCAAGTCGATTCCTTTCAATACTTGCAGGGAGCCGAAGCTTTTGGTTATTCCTTCTGTTTGTATCATATCAGTTGAAAGTTGAAAGTTGAAAGTTGAAAGTTGTATAAGGAAAAGAATAACTTCTCATTTTCAACTTTCAACTTTCAACTGGTTAATAACATATGAGGCTAAGTAGCATCCGAATATTGCCGGCATATAGGAAACGGTTCCGGTCGTTGTCCGTTTGCATTGTTCGCCTTCCACTTCTACGACGGCATCAGGATTGGCTATCTCGGTAGAGAAGACAACCGGAATCCCTTTGTTGACGCCCAGACCGCGCAGTCGTTTGCGTACGGCTTTTGCCAATGCGCAGTTGCAGGTCTTCGAGATATCCGCGATCCTGACTTGTGACGGGTCCATCTTGGCTCCGGCACCCATTGAGGAAACGACAGGGATATTTCTCTGATAAGCGTGATACAAGAGGAATACTTTCGGACTGAGGGAATCGATCGCGTCGACGACAAAATCGTACCGGGTCGCCGAAAGTACCTCTTCCGTCCGTTCGTCGCGCAAAAATTCGTTCAGGACACCTAGTTTCAGACGGGGATTGATATCTAACAGGCGACGGGCTACGACTTCAGCTTTCGGCATCCCCAACGTCGAATGTAACGCCGGCAGTTGGCGGTTGATATTGCTTTCGTTCACCGTGTCGGCGTCGACGATCGTCATGTGGCCGATTCCGGCGCGGCATATCTGTTCGGCTGCATAAGCTCCCACACCTCCTAGTCCCACTACCAGCACATGGCTATGTGCCAGCCGCTCCATCCGGTCGGCGCCTAACAAAAGTTCCGTCCGTGTGTTCCAATTGTAACTCATTAAAATGATTTTGGATGCAAAAGTAATAAATCAATCAGAAATGCCCTGCTATTTAGCCATCTTTTAACGAAAAAGGGGCGATACACTCCGATTGTGAGAGATAAGGAATAATTTGTATCTTTGTCCGCAATAAATTCAAATACTTATGAAGATACAACTCTATTGGCTGCTTTTGGCAGCTTTATTGTTATTGTCTGGAAAAGCAGACGCCGCAAATAACAAGAAACCGTTTGTCATCCCTGAATTGCAGGAATGGAGAGGAGCTCAGGGGATGTTCACTCCTACGGCTACATCCCGGATCGTGTATACCGGAAAAGATCCGTCTGTAGCCCGTGTTGCCAATCAGTTTGCCGAAGACTACGAGCTGATGTTCGGCCGTCGGATGCAGGTCGTGCAAGGTCGTGCGGCTGCCGGCGATTTTGTGTTCTCCCTCTCGTCCGACAGCCGGTTGGGAGAGGAAGGCTACACGATGAAGATCACTGACCGCGTCATCGTTACTGCTCCTAAGAGCAAGGGGCTGTATTGGGCTACCCGCACGTTGCTACAACTGACCGAACAGCAGGGTAATCAGGCTTTGCCGAAAGGGACAGCCCGTGATTATCCCGACTATGCGATCCGTGGTTTTATGATGGATTGCGGGCGTAAATTTATTCCAATGAGCATGTTACGTGATTATGTGAAGATGATGGCCTACTATAAGATGAACACATTCCAGATCCACTTGAACGATAATGCTTTCAAGCAATATTACAATCACGACTGGAACAAGACCTATTCGGCTTTCCGCCTCGAATGTGAAACTTTTCCCGGACTGACCGCCCGCGATGGCTATTATACAAAAAAGGAGTTTATCGCCCTGCAACAACTCGCCGATAGCCTGGGTGTGGAGATCATTCCGGAGATAGATGTCCCGGCACATTCGCTTGCTCTTACACAGTATAAGCCGGAGATCGGCAGCGAAGAGTATGGCATGGACCATCTTGACTTGTTCAAACCTGAAACTTATGAGTTCGTGGATGCTCTTTTCCGCGAGTACCTGGAAGGACGTAATCCCGTCTTTACCGGCAAACGTGTCCATATTGGAACGGACGAATATTCCAATAAAAAGCAGGATGTGGTGGAGAAATTCCGTGCTTTCACCGATCACTATATCCGTTTTGTGGAAGGTTTCGGTAAGCAGGCTTGTGTCTGGGGAGCTTTGACGCACGCAAAGGGTGAAACACCTGTAAAATCTGAAAACGTGCTGATGAGCGCTTGGTATAACGGGTATGCCGATCCGAAAGAGATGATCAAACAAGGCTATGACCTGATTAGTATCCCTGACGGGTATCTGTATATCGTTCCCGCAGCAGGCTATTATTATGATTACCTGAATACGGAAATGCTTTATAAAGAATGGACGCCCGCCCATGTAGGGAAAGAAGTGTTTCCCGAAAAGCATAAGCAGATCAAAGGCGGTATGTTTGCTGTCTGGAACGACCATGCGGGTAACGGCATCAGCACGAAGGATATTCACTATCGCGTGTTTCCTGCTATGCAGACGTTGGCTGTTAAGATGTGGACGGGAAAGGATTGTACGGTTCCGTATGCGGACTTTAACAGCGCCCGTATGGCGATCAGCGAAGCACCTGGCGTGAACGTGGCCGGACGTATCGGGACGGAGCCGCGTTCCGTTTACAACCTCGAAACTTTGAAGCCGGGAATGGAAACGGGGTTGAAAGAGATTGGCTATCATTATACCGTCTCTTTCGATATCAAAGCGGAGGCGGAGGAAAAGGGAACCGAATTGTTTCGTTCGCCTGATGCTGTCTTTTACCTGTCTGATCCGGCTTCCGGAAAGTTGGGATTTATCCGGGATGGATATCTGAATACCTTCAACTACCAGTTTTATCCAGAAGAGACCGCATCGGTAACCATTACTGGGGACGAGAAATCTACGCGGCTTTACATCGACGGTAAGTTGAAAGAGGATCTGGCTATCCGGAAACAGTATTTCAATGGAGGAAAAGATTCGATGAATTATGTCCGCACATTGGTATTCCCATTGGAAAAAGCGGGAAATTTCAAGAGCTCGATCCGTAATGTGGAAGTGCTGAACTATTGCAAGTCGGAGATGTAGGCTTAACTGGTGACAATTGTG
>ENA-ORTS01002339-ORTS01002339.1-human-gut-metagenome-genome-assembly--contig:-NODE-2339-length-11417-cov-2.849586_pt1 | contig 11417 bp, 10 predicted proteins | sample MGYA00241911_ERZ509186 | MGnify/ENA primary metagenome ERZ509186 (study PRJEB26280, sample SAMEA2338852) | human gut metagenome | biome: human gut; feature: human-associated habitat; material: faeces...
CCACGGTGATTTCTGCCGACTTACCCGCGCTGGCGCAGCTCCGCCCCGGGCAGCAGGTATGCTTTACCTTTGTGACGCCGTCCCGGGCCGTGCAGGCTGCCCGGCAGCAGGCGGCCCTGTGGCAGCGGGTAAGAGATCGCTTGTAAAAGAAGGTGCACGTTATGAACTATTCCGCATTTCCCCCGGCTGAGATTCGGGCGCTGATCCGCGCGGGCAAGCTGGATGCCCCGACCACAGGCTGCTGCGACGGCTATGCGCAGGGCAACCTCGTCGTGCTTCCCAAAGAACTGGCGTGGGATTTTCTGCTGTTCTGCCAGCGCAACCCCAAGGCCTGCCCGCTGCTGGAAGTGGCCGATGCCGGGGAGCGCAGCTTCTCCCAATTTGCCCCGGGCAGCGATATTGCGCAGGACATCCCGCGCTACCGCATCTACCGAAGCGGCGAATTGACCGAAGAAACCACCGATGTGGTGCGCTATTTTGAGGAACGGTCCGATTTGGTCAGCTTCCTCATCGGGTGTAGCTTCTCCTTTGAGTCGGCGCTGCTGGACGCGGACATCCCGGTGCGCCAGATTGAGGAAGGCGTCAATGTACCGATGTACAACACCAACATTCCCTGCACGCCCGCGGGGGTGTTCAGCGGAAATATGGTCGTCAGTATGCGTCCGATTCCCCACGCGCAGGTGCCTGCGGCGGTGGCCATCACGGCGGGCATGCCCCGCGTGCACGGTGCGCCGGTGCAGATCGGCACGCCGGAGGTCATCGGCATCACTGATCTGGCCCACCCTGATTACGGCGATGCCGTGACGATTCGTCCGGGCGAAACACCGGTTTTCTGGCCCTGCGGGGTCACGCCCCAGGCCGTGGTCATGCACTCGAAGCCGGAGTTCTGCATCACGCATGCGCCGGGGTATATGTTTGTGACCGACGTAAAAAACACACTGCTGAAATACTAAGGGGGATGTTGCAATGCCGTCCATTGATTTAAACTGCGACCTAGGCGAGAGCTTCGGCGCGTACACCATCGGCATGGATGCCGAAATTTTGCCCTATGTGACCAGCGCGAACATTGCCTGCGGGTTCCACGCGGGTGATCCGTCCGTAATGCAAAAGAGCGTTCTGCTGTGCAAAAAGTACGGCGTGCAGGTAGGTGCACACCCGGGACTGCCGGATTTGCAGGGCTTTGGCCGCCGCAGAATGGCAATTTCCCCCGCCGAAGCCGAGGCCGACGTGATGTACCAGATCGGTGCGCTGAAGGCATTCTGCGACGCGGCGGGCGTACCGCTGCACCACGTCAAACCCCACGGTGCGCTGTACAACATGGCCGCCAGGGATCCGGTGCTGGCGGCGGCCATCTGCCGCGCTGTGCAGGCTGCAGCTCCCGGTGCTGTGCTGCTAGCACTCTCCGGCAGCGAGATGGTCAAGGCCGCAAACGCCATCGGACTGCCCGTTGCCAGCGAGGTATTTGCAGACCGCGGCTACCAGGCCGACGGCAGCCTTGTGCCACGCGGCGCTCCCGGCGCAATGATCGAGGACGAGGATACCGCCATTGCGCGGGTCTTGCAGATGGCAGCGCAGGGTACCGTACAGGCCGACGACGGCAGCACCGTAACCCTGCAGGCCGATTCCGTCTGCGTCCACGGCGACGGCCCCAAAGCCCTCGCCTTCGTGCAAAAAATCTCCGCCGCCCTCCTTGCCGCAGGGACAACAGTTTCAGCATTTTGATCGTCGGCAGAAAGCAAGATGGGGAATGAACCTATCGGAAGAAGGTAAAGCAGCGCTAAGCGGCAGGAACTTTTTGTCCATAAAAATACCGTTGTATCGTGTGATACAACGGTTGAATAATTTGAATGCAGCCTTTATGTGTTTAGGCAGCGGATCCTGCACGGAGGACGAGCCGACACCATAGCACGAAGGCTGTTTTCATTCCGGCAAACGTCCGTACAGTTCCATTTCACTGTGCAGCTTTTTGGCCAGCCGCGTGTTAAAGACACCGGGTTCGGCACGCCAGCACCAGTTGCCGCCCAGAGTGGACGGCGTGTTCATGCGGGATTCATGCCCAAGGCCCAGCAGATCCTGTGCCTGCACAACAGCCAGATCGGCAGCACTGGACCAGATGCCGCGCATCATGCCCCAGTGATAGCCCTCTTTCTTCGTCAGATTCAGGTAACGCACGGCGCACGCCACGTCCTCAGGGGCGGCGGTTTCCATCCAGCCGTTCACAGGCTCGTTGTCGTGGGTGCCTACATAGGCAATGCAGTTCTTGGGGTAGCTGTGGGGGCGGTAATCGCCGCCGTCACGGCTGTCAAAGGCAAACTCCAGCACTTTCATGCCGGGATAGCCGCATTGCTTCAGCAGGGCAGTGACATCTTCCGTCAGGAATCCCAAATCCTCGGCGATGATGCGCGGGCTGCCCAGCTTTTTCTTTATGGCAGCAAACAGCGCATAGCCGGGACCTTCGCGCCAGCGGCCGTTCCGGGCGGTTGCTTCCCCGTAGGGGATAGCATAATAGCCCGCAAATCCGCGGAAGTGGTCAATGCGAACCACATCATAGATGCTGCACATGTGTTTGATGCGCCGCACCCACCATGCGTAGCCGGTCTTGGCCATGGAGTCCCAGTCGAACAGCGGGTTGCCCCACAGCTGGCCTGTGGCGGAGAAGCCGTCCGGCGGGCAGCCTGCCACCTCGGTGGGCAGCAGGTTCTCGTCGAGCTGGAACTCCTGCGGGCAGCTCCACACATCGACGCTGTCCAGCGCCACATAGATGGGAAGGTCGCCGATGATGCGGATTTCCTGCTGGTTGGCGTAGTGCTTCAGCGCCTGCCACTGACTGTAGAACATAAACTGTACAGCCTGCCAGAACGCCACATCGTCGGCGTACTGCTGCCGGGCTGCTGCCAGGGCTGCGGGCTCACGGCGCCGCAGCGGTTCTTCCCATTCCAGCCAGCAGACTCCGTTGTGGGCGTCCTTCAGCGCCATGAACAGCGCGTAGTCGGGCAGCCAGAAGTCGTTTTCCTTCACAAAGCGGCGGTAGTCGGCACCGGGCTTTGCCAGCAGACGTTTGGCAGCACAGCGCAGCACTGCGTAGCGCTTTTCGTACATGACGCCATAGTTGATGCAGTCGGGGGTGCATTCCCAGTCGATGGACACATATTCCTCCGGTAGCAGCAGTCCCTGCTTTGCCAGATCGTCCAGATCGATAAAATACGGGTTGCCCGCAAAGGTCGAGAACGACTGATAGGGACTGTCGCCGTAGCTGGTGGGGCAGACAGGCAGAATCTGCCAGTATGCCTGCCCGGACTTGACCAAAAAGTCCACAAAGCTGCGCGCGGCTGCACCCATGGTACCAATACCGTAAGGCGAGGGCAGACTTGAAATGGGCATTAGAATGCCGCTTGCTCTCATCAGAGAACCCCTCTTTCTTTTGATAGTAAGCAGCCGGGATGTCTTTCGTTCACAGTTCGCGCACGCTTTCTCCTTCGGTCAGATCGAAGGAGACGATCTCGTGCACGGCATTGCCGGGTTTTTGGATGTTGTGGAGCAGGATCCGCGCCGAACGCTGCGCCAATTGCCCCATATTCTGCCGGATGGTCGTCAGCCGGGGCACACTGTACTGTCCCAGCGCAATGCCGTCAAAACCTGTGACGGAAATATCCTGCGGCACACACAGCCCGTGATCTCGCAGCGCACGAATTGCGCCGAGCGCCATCAGGTCGGACATGGCAAACACTGCCGTAATGTCGGGACTGTGCTTTAAGAGATACTCCATTGCCTCATACCCGCTGGAAAGCGAGAACCGCGCATACGCATACTGCTTTTCCATGTCAAACGGCAGGCCAAGGCGCAGCATAGCACCCTGACAGCCGGCCAGACGGGCGAGACTTGGACGGGAAAGATTGGGCTTGCCGCCGATGATTCCGATGCGGCGGTGCCCCTTTTTGTACAGATATTCGATCATCGTGTCCGATGCAGCCATATCGTCTACGGACACACTGGACAAATTGCGGATGCGCAGGGATGCCGCGCTGTTTGTCAGCAGCAGGCAGGGGATACCCAGTGCCTCCAACTCCGGCGTAAAGTATTCCGGATTTGAGCCGAGAAACAATATACCATGTGGTTTGCGCTCTGTGCAGATGCGTCGGGCCTGCGCAACCTCGTTGGCTTCCTAGTCAATATAGTAGACCGTCGCAACGTAGCCGCTTTCCTCAATGATCTGCTGCAGTGGTTCCAAAATGCCGGCAAACAGCATATTCTGGGTGCCTTTCACAATCAGTGCGATCCCATCGTTGGCCTGCTGCTTCAGATGCTTGGCGTTGGCGTTCGGTTCATAATTGTGGCGGTTTACGATTTCCAATATTTTTTGACGGGTTTCTGCACTGACGCCGGGGGCGTTATTTAAGGCTCGTGAGACGGTCCCGACCGCATAGCCGGACTCCCGCGCAATGTCTTTGATGGTCATTTGCCAATCCTCTTTCTTGAAGAAGTGTCAAATTTACCCCTTGACAGCACCGGCGACCACGCCATCGATAATATATTTCTGGCAGATCAGGTACAGCACGATAACAGGCAACACCGTAATCATGATGCAGGCCATCATGGGTGCCATCTCCACCTTGCCGTAGCTGCCGCGGAAATACTGGATAGCCATAGGAATCGTGCGGTAGGTCTTGATGTCCAGCACCAGCGTGGGCAGCAGATAGTCGTTCCAGACCCACATGGTCTCGAGGATGCCGACCGAAAGATAGGTGGGCTTCATGATGGGAAGGACGATCTTAAAGAACACCTGGACCGGGTTGCAGCCGTCGATCATGGCCGCCTCTTCGATCTCGAGCGGGATGTTCTTTACAAAGCCGGCGAACATAAAGACCGCCAGGCCCGCGCCAAAGCCAAGGTAGATAAAGCAGATGTTGAACGGCGTGTTGAAGCCGATGCGGTCCGCCAAATTGGACAGCGTGAACATGAGCATCTGGAAGGGCACGACCATCGAGAACACGAACAGGTAATAGAAGAAGTTCGAGATCTTGCTGTTGACACGCACTACGTACCAAGCGCACATGGAGCAGCACACCAAGATCAGCACGACCGACGTAACCGTGATGATGAGCGAATACATAAAGGCCGAGGCAAAGCCCTGCTCGTTAAGAGCGTGCAAGTAGTTTGCAAGGCCGTTGAACGTCTCGGGCGTGAGCAGATCGAACGCCGTGGTGGTGCTGATTGCAGTTGCCTTTTTAAAGGAATTGAGCGCAATCATGAACACGGGGTAAATCCATGCGAGCGACAGGATCGTAAAGAAGATCGAGAGCGCGCGGTTGATAACCTTATCGCGTTTCATTACTGCTGCACCTCCTTGGACCTCGTGGCCTTAAGCTGGATCATGGAGATTGCTACGACCAGGATGCAGAAGATAACCGCCTTGGCCTGGCCAATGCCCTGCCATGCGATGCCGGCACGCGAGTAGAACGTGTTGTAGATGTTCAAGGCGAGCATCTCGGTGGAGTGTGCGGGAGCGCCACCGGTAAGGGCGAGGTTCTGGTCGAACAGCTTAAAGCCGTTGGTGATGGACAGGAACAGGCAGATGGTGATGGTCGGCATCAGGTTAGGGATCTTAACCTTCCAAAACGTCTGCCATGCCGTGGCACCGTCGACCTTGGCGGCCTCGATGTAGTCGGACGGAATGGACTGCAGACCGGCGATGTAGATAATCATCATGTAGCCGACCTGCTGCCACAGAGTCAGAATGATAAGGCCCCAGAAGCCAGCAGCAGAGTTAAGGGCGATAAGGTCGGCGCCGATGTTGGAGAGCAGGCAGTTGATCAGAATCTGCCAAATGTAGCCCAGCACGATGCCGCCGATCAGGTTAGGCATAAAGAAGATCGTACGGAAGATGTTGGTGCCTTTGAGCGCCTTGCGGGTGAGCGCCTGCGCGATGGCGAGGGCGATCACGTTGATGAGCACCGTCGACAGGAAGGCAAACGCCACGGTAAAGAAGAACGACGTGGCAAACTGCGGATCGGACAGTGCGCGCACGTAGTTCTCGATACCGACAAAGTGCGTGTTGTTGATGGTAATAAACTGGCAGAACGAGAGATAGAAACCCTGGATAAAGGGGATCACGAACCCGATCATAAACGCCAGGCACGTGGGCAGCATAAAGAGCGGCCACCAGCGCTTGAGTGCTTTGCCCATAGAAGGGTCCTTTCAATATGCAGGGGGCGGGCAAACCAACGTCTGCCCGCCCCCTGTCGCTAATCAGATAGCTTGGGCAGCAACTACTTACTCGGAAGCAGCCTTCTCGGTCTTCCAGCCATCCACGAAGGCGTTCTTGACGCCGTCCCACTTGCTGTTGTCGGCAGCATAGGCGATCAGAGCCTGCTTGAGGTTCTTCTTCCACTCCTCAGAGGGGATGTAGACGAAGTCCCAAGCGACGGTCTTCTTGCCGTCCTTGGCCATGGCGACGGCCTGCTGCGAGAAGACGTTGGTGGTTTCCTTGGCGCTCTTGAACGGGGCGGTCAGACCCATCTTGTCAGCGATGATGCTGGTGGCGGTGTCAGAAGTGACGCACCAATACATGAAGTCCTCGGTGGCCTTCTGGGCATCCTCGGAAGCCTGGGAGCTGACGCACCAGTAGTTCTCGCCGCCGGAGCACAGGCCCTGGTTCTCCTCGCCGTCGACACCGATGTAGATGGGCATCATGCCAATCTGATCGTCGGTCATGCCGGCCTTGACGAGGTCAGAGTAGGCCCAAGAGCCGTTCTGATAGAAGACGGCCTTGCCGGTTGCGAACTCGTTGGTGGCGTCGTCGCCGGTCTTGGAAGCAAGCTGCGAAGGATCGCAGGTGGAGTCGGTGATGTACAGGTCGAAGATCTGCTTGTAGTTGTCGAGGAACTCGCCCTTGATCTCGTCGTCCTCCTGGTTGTGCTCCTTCTCGAACTCGTAGTAGAGCGGCATGTTGGCGAGGTGGGTGGTGTAGCGCCAGCTGGAGGAGTCGTCCATGCCGGCGGAAGTGAAGGCGCCCTCGACACCAAGCTCATCCTTGCGGGCCTGGATGTCGTCGGCACAAGCCTTCAGCTTGTCGAAGGAGTTGATGTCCTCGGCCTTGTAGCCAGCCTTCTCGAGCAGCTGCTTGTTGTAGATGATGCCGTAGCTCTCCTGGACCCAGTCGATACCCAGATCCTTGCCATCGGACTGCAGAACCAGGGAGTCGTCAATGAGCTCACCGCGGAGCTTGGTATCGGACAGGTCGGCGCAGTAATCCTTCCAGTTCTTAAGACCGGTGGGGCCGTTGACCTGGAACAGGGTCGGAGCGGAGCTCTTGGACATCTCGGACTTGAGCTTCTCCTCGTAGGTGTTGGAGGCGGCGGTCACGATCTTGACCTCGACGCCCTTCTCCTCCTTGTACGCCTTGGCGATCTCCTTCCACTCCTTGTCGACCTCGGGCTTGAACTGAAGGAAGTAGACCTCGGCAGCGTCACCAGAAGCAGAGGAGCCGGAGCCGGCGGAGCCACCGCAGCCCACGAGGCCCAGACCAAGAACCGCAGCCGCGGAACCAGCAAAGCCCAGGAACTGCCTTCTGCTCATTTCGTTCTTCATTACAATCCACCCTTTCACACCGTGGCGGCACCCTTTGCCGCCGCCTTCGGAGATTGGCTCGGGGACTTTGCCCCTTTTGCTGATTTGTACAATACGCTATTTGGCTAGTTGTTTGAACAAGTATTACTAGAGCGGTAGGAAAACTTCGGTGAACGGTAATTTCAACTTGATACTTGACAAGTTTTGTATAAACAATTATTTGTTATCGAATGCAGAGAAAACGCCCGGTCAAGCCGATGCTTCGTCGGTTTAACCGGGCGTTTTCGCTTTGAGGGCATGAGTCTCGTCAGGCTGCGAGCTAGCCGGCTATCGCTTGGAGTTGACGCGGTAGTGGAAGATCTCGGGATGCGTGCGGGCATGCGTGACCTCGAACAAGATGCCGTCCGAGGTGTACGACTGGCTCTCCATGACGGCAACGCAGTTGTATTTGCCGAGGTCAAGATAACTGCAGTCCTCATCGTTGGCAAGCTCGACGCTCACCGTACGGCGACTCGCCATCACCTTGACGCCGCGTTTGTGCTCCAGATAGTCGTAAATTGACTTTGCGGCGATCTCGGGCGTCAGGCCCTTGGCGATTGACTCCAAAAAGTAACCATGGTCTACTTGGCGCGCATTGCCGTTAAGGCTTCGGACACGCACCACGCGAATCAACTCCTCGCCCACCTTAAAGCCCAGGCGACGAGAAAGTTGCTCAGTGCAAATCAAATGTTCAAAAGACTTAACGTCCGTCGATGCAACGGCATTGTTGCGCTTTGCAAATTCGCCAAACGACTCGACTTCCTCGAGTGCGCCCAGCATGTCGGTTTCGCCCTTGAGCCAAATAACGCGCACGCCCTTGCCGTGTATAGGCTGCACAAACATCTGATCGGCCAGCATGCTCAAGGCGCGTCGAACGGTATTGCGCGTGCAGCCAAACTCCGCGGTCAGCTCGGCTTCGGTCGGCAGCATCTCCTGAAACGCATAGGTCCCATTAATGATGCGCGAACGGATCTCGCGGTAGATTCCTTCGTAAATCGCTTTTGGCATGACTTCACCTCTAATGAATATGTATGGCTAGGCACGATAGCATTTCTTGGGGTTGTTTAAACCGTCTATCGGCAAAGCACGGATTATTTACCGTCGACGGTTCCCCCGACACCCAAATCGGACCGAATCAAAACCGTCAATGCGGCAAGCAGCCAGTCCTCTACAATGAGTTCATTGTTTAAACGTTCTTGCTCGCACAGCATGTTGCATCCGGAAGGCATATTATGCTGCAGAAAATCCAACGTTTTGGCGGAGCCATGTTCGCGCCCGCCATGCTCTTTTCCATATCGGGCCTTATGGTCGGCATCTCATCCCTCGCCACGACCGTAGACATTGTCGGCGATATGGCCACATATGGAACCCCCTGGTACATTTTCTGGAGTATCGTCCAGCGTGGATCGTGGACAGTCTTTAAACGTCTTCCGCTCCTGTTTGCCATCGCGCTGCCCATCGGCCTTGCCCAAAAGCAACCAGCTCGTTGTTGCCTCGAGGCGCTCGTGGCCTATTTTGCCTATTGCTTCTTTTTGAGCGAGATCATCAAGCTAAGCGGAGACAACCTTGGACTTAAGTACCCGTCGTCTTTGACCTCCGCTAGCGGCATCACCATCATCGACGGCATCAAGACACTCGACACCGGCATTATCGGCCCGCTTGTGGTCTCGGCAACCGTCGTCGCCATCCATGACCGCTTCTACGATGCCAAGGTTCCCGATTGGCTCGGTACCTTCTCGGGTTCCTCGCTGGTCTACCTCATCAGCTTTTTTGCCGTGTTCGCCCTTGCCGCCATCTCGGCCGCCATCGTGCCCTTCGTATACGCAGCGACCGAAACGCTGCGCCACGCACTTGCGGGCGTCGGCCCCTTCGGCGTGGGTATCTTTGTGTTTTTGGAGCGAGCACTCGAGCCCATGGGGCTGCACCACCTGCTCTACATGCCGATTTACTACGACAACCTGGTCATTAACGACGGCATCTACGCCACGTGGAGCAGCTTGCTCCCCATCCTCTCCCATAGCACGCGCCCCCTCAATGAGCTTGCGCCGTGGGCCGGTTTTACCGCCACCGGCTGGGTCAAGCTCTTTGGCCTTCCCGCCATCGCGGCTGCGTTCTACTCCACCGCAAAGCCCGAGCGCCGCGCTGGCCTCAAGGTCATCCTGGTTCCCGCCATTGTTGCCTCAGTGGTCTGCGGCGTCACCGAACCGCTCGAGTTTCTCTTTATGTTCACCCACCCCGGGCTCTTTTTGCTCTACGCCGTCCTCTCGTCTTGCCTCGCCATGGCCATGAACTTCTTTGGCGTCGTCGGCATCTTCTCGGGTGGCTTTATGGAAATGGCTGCCTTCAACTTTATCCCGCTCATGCGGACGCATGCCGGTTCCTATCTTTTGGCGCTCGGAATCGGACTCATCTTTAGTGCCATCTTCTTTCTGAGTTTTCGAGGTCTTATTCTGGCCTTTGACCTTAAAACACCGGGACGCGAAGACCATACCGCCAGCAACACGGCGCTCTCGCGCTTGACGGGAGACGACGTTGACGAAAAGCGCTCATCCGAAAACAGCACTTCCGGCGGCCAGGCATCACAAGATCATCTGCTCGCCGAGCAGGTTGTGATGCTTCTGGGCGGCGTCTCCAACATTGTGGGCGCAACCAACTGCGCCACGCGGCTGCGCGTCGAAGTCGTGGACCCTTCCATCGTTGCAGATAACGCGTCGTTTGTCGCGGCGGGCGCCAAAGGCCTCATCATTACGGGCAAGACCGCCCAGGTGATCATCGGCATCTCCGTTCCCCGCGTCAAAGAGCACTTTGATCGGATTATGGGGCTCGAACCGGGTTTTGCACTCGCCGCCTCGCCTTCTCATGTCGTCGACGCCGCCAAAAAGCATGGCAATGTCTGCTTCTTCGACATCGACGGTACGCTCGCCTGGCAAGATCCCAAACTTGCCCAAGAGCTCCCCGAGGGCGAGCGAGATCTTTCCCCCTATCCCAACGAGACGGTTGCGCAGGCAATTCGTACATTTGTCGCCAACGGCAACAAGGCCTTTATCTGCACGGGGCGTACCCCCAGCTGCATCCATCCTAAGCTGCTCGAGCTGCCGTGGACGGGCGTCGTGTGTCTCGCGGGCGGTTACGCCGAACTCGAGGGACGCGTTGTGCGAAATGCAGCCATAAACCCTGGTCTGCTACAGCGCCTCGCCCCCTATCTCGAGCAATCGGGTGAGGTCATTCGCTTTGAGGGTATCGATCGCGTGGTGCGCATGAGTGCAGATGCCCCCGAGACGTGCGGATACGCACGCACCGTGGGCGACGCCGTCACGCAACTTGAGCACTACAACGCCTATAAAATTCTTATGTCCACACCACTTGCCAACCGCATCGCCCAAGATGAAGAGCTTGGACCCCTGCTCTGTTTCAACGAGCTCGAGCTCGAGGTCACAGAAATCTCGCCTCGTGAGTGCACCAAACGAGCCGGAATCAGCGCCGTGCTCGACGCCCTGGGGCCAGATCACGGCACCGTGTACGGCATTGGCGACGCGAGTAACGACATCGCCCTCATGGAGGCGGTCGATGTTGGCATCGCCATGGGCAACGCGCCGGACTTTCTCAAGGAAAAAGCCGACTACGTAACCGACAGCTTTGACCACGACGGCGTCGTCACCGCGCTCGAACACTTTGGGCTTATCTAGCCGAGCCCCTTGCCGCGTTTGCAGCCGCAAGACCCAATCGTCTTCAACCGCCGCGCTCGACGCCCTAATGTGGCAATATGTTGTCTGCATAATGCAACGATGCAACCTAAGAAAGAATGCGAGAAC
>ENA-ORTS01002360-ORTS01002360.1-human-gut-metagenome-genome-assembly--contig:-NODE-2360-length-11288-cov-7.386807_pt1 | contig 11288 bp, 8 predicted proteins | sample MGYA00241911_ERZ509186 | MGnify/ENA primary metagenome ERZ509186 (study PRJEB26280, sample SAMEA2338852) | human gut metagenome | biome: human gut; feature: human-associated habitat; material: faeces...
TACCAAGGATAGTTTCAACAAATTATCTGAGGAGGATAAAGGACGATACAGAGTCAATCCTAAAGAAAATGTATTTACACTTTTCAACCTTGACCAAACTACCCTTCCCTTTGTTCACAAGGATTCATATAAGACGCATATCAATGATACCGGGCAGACTGCACCGCATGATGAGAAAGAGCTACGCATAGACATCAATAAATACATTCAAAAAATGAGGGAAAACCTCCTGCCTATACGCAGAGATGGTATAGGTGTAGCTCATTATGATGCAAACAGAGACCTGATTCATATTCCGGCTCAGAAGGAATTTGACACATACCCGGAATATGTACAGGCCGTAACTCGTGAAATTGTTCGTGCTACTGGTGTACCACAGCGTTTGAACAGAGAAGGAACAATGTCTTCTGACAAAGAGAAACAGGCGCGTGAGAGTTTGGTAGAAGATTTAGTTTCAGCACACAAACTTCTTGAATTTGGTTTGCCTTCTAAATTGAAGAAAACAACGATTGAGAATGTACCATCTATCATCAAACATATCAAAGAAACGCCCAATTATACGGAAAACCTTTTCCGCGACATCAATCGTGCTGTCGGCATGATGAAAAAAGCAGAGAAGGGAGAAAAAATCAAAGTCAATGAGCGAGAAACAGTGGAATTACTCAATGTAAATTCTCAGGAACAAGCTCAGAGAAATACGCAAGAAAATCAGGTTTCAAAAGCTGTTTCTTTTGAGCAGATTACCATTCTCAAAGATGATAATGAAAAATGGACTTTGGTTGCCCGACCAAATGAGCAAAAGCCTTTTGCCATTCATCCTTCAAAGCAGGATATAAGTATGTACTTTGATTCCTTGAAGAATCCGAACAAGGAAGAAGGAGTTAGCATTAGAACTGAACTTGCTCAAAAATATTATGGTCTTTCCCTTCAACATCCCGAATTGAAGGTGGACATATTTTATACCGGAGCTACGCAGGAAAACATTGAAAAAATTGACAGGGTTAACGTCTTTAGAACCAAAGACCAAAAAAACATGATCATCGCGTATGTTGACGGAAAAGCATTGCAGCCCATTGAGCTAAACAAATCTCTTTATCAAAGATTTTGGTTGACAGATAATCGCTCAGCTTATAAAGTAGCACTGGCAGCGAGCCTTTACGCTGAAACTCTCAACAACATTAAAAAAGAGGGAACAAAACAAGCCCAAGAAGTAGAGCAGACTGCAACAAAAGAGCAAAGTAAACAGTCAGAAGTTTCTCATGATACTGCAGAAAAGAACATTCCTCCCATTATGGAGCAATATAAGGCTTTGAAGAAGAATTATTCTGACGCGCTTCTACTGTTTCGCAAAGGGAACTATTATATAGCATATTCTGATGATGCTGTCACACTTTCAAAAAAACTTGATCTGGAAATAAAGACGGAGAAGAATCATTATGAAAACGAATCGAAACAGAATAATAGCTTTTCTATTGATAGGTGGGGCGTGCATGAATGGGGCTTTCGGACAGAAAGCCTACACGCTGGATGAATGCATTCAGGCTGCCTTGACAAACAATGTGCGAATGAAGAATGCAACCAATGAACTGGAAATGGCCAAGCAGGACAAGAAAAAGGCATTTACCAATTATTTTCCGAGCGTGAGCGCGGCTGGAACCGGTTTTATGGCAGATAAAGGATTGATGCAGATGAGTTTGGGACCGGACGTGAACATGTCCATGCTGAAGAACGGAATAGCAGGGGGAGTCGGTGCCTCCCTACCGTTGTTCACCGGCGGACAGATTGTGAACGGAAACCAGCTGGCCAAGGTGGGAGTGGAAGTGAAACGCCTGCAACGGAATTTGTCCGATAATGAAGTATGCCTCACCACGGAACAATATTTCTGGCGGGTAGTGATACTGAAAGAAAAGCTGAAAACCTTGTCCAAGGTCGAAGCCCAACTGGCACGCATCCTGAGTGATGTGGAAGCTTCGGTACAGGCTGGAATCGTGACGCGGAATGATCTGCTTCAGGTACAGTTGCGGCAGAATGAAACAAAGAGTACTCGTTTGCAGGTGGAAAATGCCTTGTCGGTATCCCAGAATATGCTGGCACAGTACACCGGACTTTCATCTGATACCCTTGACGTGGCCTTTGCGGTGGATACTCAGCTGCCTGCACGCCCTGACAGCCTTTATTGCGATCCGGAATCGGCATTGGGACTTACCAGCGAATATGCCTTGCTGCAACAAAACGTGAAGGCCAGCCGCTTGCAATACAAGATGGCGGTAGGGAAGAACCTGCCTACGGTGGCTATTGGCGGAGGCTATGTATACCATAACTTCTTGCCGGAAGACCAGCGTTTCTGGGTGGGATTTGCTACGGTGACCGTTCCCCTGACCGGATGGTGGGGAGGAAGCCATGCCATAAAGAAAGAAAAGCTTCAAGTGAAGAACACGGAAAATCAGCTGGCCGACCAGGGAGAATTGCTGGTCATCCGCATGAAGAATGCCTGGAACGGGGTGAACGAGGCATACGAGCAGATGAAGATTGCCCGTCTGTCCATTGAGCAGTCCACCGAGAATCTCCGCCTGAATACCGATTATTACAAGGCAGGCACCTGCACGATGAGCGATTTGCTTGATGCACAGACTTTGTATCAGCAGAGTTGCGACAAGTACGTGGAGAGTTATACGGATTATGAACTGAAAAAAAGAGAATATCTGCAAGTCACGGGGCGTCGTTAAAACAACTTTTTCTTGATGTGAAGGGCTGTCGGGAAGTATTTCCGATGGCCCTTTGTAATAAATTCTGCATATTAATTGCATATTAATTTAATTTGAGCTATCTTTGCAGCGCATTTGGGAATCCGATAAAGTAAAAACGTCTTGAAGAAGATGTGGCTTTTTCAGGAACTTTTGTAGGTTTCTCACGTGAGAAACGTAGGGCTCCCGACCGGAAAACGTACGGCTCTGCAAAGTGAAACATAAGTTTCAGGGCAGGGAAACGTAAAAACTTATTCTACGTTTTCACAAAAACAGACTAGGGTTAGAACTTACACAGATTAGAATATAGTATACAGCGTATGAACATGTGCAGGCAACATAAGGTAGTTCGGATAAAGGTCAGTACGGCGCTTTACCGGAGATGTCATGCCCGTGCGCATTGGTTCAGCGGATTTCTTCATGAAAGTTTGTAAGACACGGGAAGTTGCGTCTTCCTGACGTGGTGTGAAATCTTTCTTATAAACTTTTATTCTCAATTTTGTTATGTGGATTATTTTATTGATTGTCCTGGCGGGTATTCTGGCAGGATATAGCCTTCGTATGTGTGCTTTTTTGAAAAAAGTGAATCTGACTATCTCGTGTACCATCTGTCTGATGCTGTTCGTGTTAGGGCTTTCCGTGGGTTACAATCCGTTGATTATAGGAAACTTAGGTTCTTTCGGCGGACAGGCGCTGCTGCTCAGTGTGGCCGGCATTACGGGAAGTGTGCTGTTGGCACGTGTGGTATATCTGTTGTTCTTTAAGGAAGGAGGTGAGAAATGAAAGTAAGTTTGCTGGTATTGTCCATGTTCTTTGTAGGTTGTGTACTAGGCTACGTGTGGAACTTTTCCGGATGGGAGTTGGGAGATACGCACCACTTGTCCATGTATATTCTGTATGCTCTGATGTTTCAGGTAGGCGTCAGCATTGGCGGGGGAGAGGATTTCAAGGAACTGCTTCGTGGTTTCCGTCCCAAGATGCTGCTGATACCGCTGGCCACCATCGGAGGAACCCTGCTGTTTTCGGCATTGGTCAGTGTGCTGCTGACTCGCTGGAGTGTGTTCGACTGTCTGGCCGTGGGAAGTGGACTGGGGTATTATTCGCTTTCGTCCATCCTGATTATGGAACTCAAAACCCCTGACCTTGGTGCGCAGCTGGCTACGGAACTGGCCACGATTGCACTTCTGACGAATGTCATCCGCGAGCTGGTGGCACTGGTGGGAGCTCCTTTCATCTGCAAATATTTCGGGAAACTGGCTCCTATTTCGGTGGCCGGAGTAACTTCGGTCGATGTAGCTCTTCCCTCCATTATCCGTGTGTCTGGAAAGGAAATGGTGCCCCTTGCCATCTTCCACGGGTTGCTGGTCGACATGTCCGTGCCGTTTTTCATTTCTTTGTTTTGCAAGCTGTAAAAGAAATCCCCGTCTGCAAAGCAAAGAGATGAAAACGGCGGCGGGGAGCCTTAGATGTCCATGCCCATGATGTAATCGTTCATGTAATATCCGTTACCGATGGGGAAGTCCCCTTCGCGCACCTTCTTCATGCCCATGTGTTCATAGAATCCAAGTGCCGGATTCTGCCGGTTCACATTCAGTTCCATGCGGCAAGGTTCCGGATGAAGTTCCTTGATGCCCTTTATGGCCTGCTGGAACAGTTGCCGTCCGAGTTTGTATTTCTGGAAGTAGGGGAGTACGTAAATCTTCTGCAAGTGAAACAAATCCGTATCCTCCTGCTGGATGGACACATAGCCCGCAGGCTCACATTCCTCGTAAGCAATGTAGTAAATGTGATGCTCTTTCTCCATCTGGTTTCTCAGGCTCTCACTGGAATACATCCAGTCCATCATGTAATCAATCTGTTCCGGAGTCAGAATGTGCTGGTAGGTAGCCGGAAAGGTCTGTGCCGCCAGCGTCCGGATGACTTCAATGTCTGCAAGAGTAGCTTTTCTAATCGTAAACATAGGCATTTCCTTTTTATAATGTGTTTTCTGCAAAAGTAGTTTATCTTTTGTATGTATGGGTTTTATCGAAACATAAACTTGTTAAAAGTTTTGAAATTATAATACCTTGCAATACATAGTATCAATATAAAGCCTATATTTGTGCCATACAAGATAAATGAGATGAAATGAATGTAGACAATGTAAAATCGCAGATGCGCAAGGGGATGCTGGAGTATTGCATTCTGTTGCTGTTGCACCGGGAGTCTGCCTATTCTTCCGACATCATCCAGAAGCTGAAAGAGGCCCGGCTGATTGTGGTGGAAGGCACGCTTTATCCGTTGCTGACCCGCCTGAAGAACGACGGACTCCTGTCGTACGAGTGGGTGGAGTCCACGCAAGGACCGCCCCGCAAGTATTATGGACTGACTCCGGAAGGGGAGGAATTTCTGAAGGAACTGGAAAGTGCCTGGGACGGACTTTCCGACACGGTGAATCATTTAAGACAAAACATTTAAAAATCACATGACATGAAAAAGACACTGACTGTAAATTTAGGTGGCACCGTATATCATATAGATGAAGATGCCTATATCCTGCTGGATAATTATTTGAACAACCTCCGCTATCATTTCCGTAAGGATGAAGGAGCGGAAGAGATTGTGCGCGACATAGAATCCCGTATTGCCGAACTGTTTGATGAGGCATTGCGTGGCGGACTACAGGTGATTACTATTAAAGAGGTGGAAGAGGTAATTGCCCGTATGGGAAAGCCGGAGGAACTGAATGGTGAAGAAGACGGTAACCCGTCTGCATCGAACAGCAAGACTTTCGATAGTGAATCGACGGAAACCAGCCGTCGTCTGTTCCGTAATCCGGACGACCGTATTCTGGGTGGAGTGGTATCGGGCATTGCAGCTTATTTCGGCTGGGATGTGACCTGGACCCGCATCGTCTTTATTTTGGCCGGATTTTTTATTCATGGTTTGATTCTGGCTTATCTGTTGGCATGGATAATCATTCCGCTGGCACATACGGCTACGGAAAAGTTGCAGATGCGCGGAGAACCCATCAATGTGGAGAACATCGGCCGGACGGTGACCGACGGTTTTGAAAAGGTGAACGAATATGTACATTCAGAACAGCCCCGTTCTGCCTTGCATAAGTTTGGCAATGGGGTGGTAGCCGTGGTCGGTTTCCTGCTGAAGCTTTGCCTGGTGCTGTTGCTGATATGCTGCGCTCCTTTCCTGCTGGTAGGACTCATCGTCTTGTTTGCCCTTCTGATGGCTGCCACGGGAGTCATCGTCAGTCTGCCTGCCTTCTTCTATAATATATTGCCTTGGGTAGACTGGGGTGGTGTGTGCACCATGCCGGGAATGATTGTCGGGCTCACCGTATGCGGTCTGTTGATTGTCGGTATCCCGGTAGCCGGACTGATTCAGGCCGTCATGCAGTCGTTCGGTAGCTGGAAGCCTATGGGCACCTCTACGAAAGTAGTGCTGGTATTGTTGTGGATGATTGCCCTGGCCATAGGAATTGTGTTGTTCTTCCAGATTCCTTTCCTGACAGAACCACTTTTGTCAGCTCCTTTCTGGGGTGAGTTCCTCTGATTTTGTCAGTCTCACCTGAATGTGTGAGACAAGAATGTCACATAAAACAGCCAAAATGGCAGTCCGTGTCAGAAAAAAATGCTGGCACGGGCTTTTTTTTGTTCTGGCATGGCATTTGTCTTTTAAAGGGCGTAACGTTTCGGCGTTACAGAATAAACCAAATTAGAAAATAATAAAAATAGATACAATTATGGGAAAGATTATTGGTATTGACTTAGGAACAACAAACTCATGTGTTGCAGTATTTGAAGGTAACGAACCGGTGGTAATTGCCAACAGCGAAGGTAAACGTACCACTCCTTCAGTAGTAGGTTTCGTAGACGGCGGCGAACGTAAGGTAGGTGACCCTGCTAAACGTCAGGCTATCACAAACCCGAAACGTACAGTATATTCTATCAAACGTTTCATGGGTGAAACTTACGATCAGGTTCAGAAAGAAATTTCTCGTGTACCTTATTCAGTAGTAAAGGGTGACAACAACACTCCGCGTGTAGACATTGACGGACGTCTGTACACTCCGCAGGAAATCTCTGCAATGATTCTGCAGAAGATGAAGAAAACTGCTGAAGATTATTTGGGACAGGAAGTAACAGAAGCTGTCATCACCGTTCCGGCATACTTCTCTGACTCTCAGCGTCAGGCTACGAAGGAAGCTGGTCAGATTGCTGGTCTGGATGTAAAACGTATCGTGAACGAACCGACTGCAGCTGCATTGGCTTACGGTGTAGACAAGGCTAACAAAGATATGAAGGTAGCCGTATTCGACCTTGGTGGTGGTACATTTGATATCTCTATCCTGGAATTCGGTGGCGGTGTATTCGAAGTATTGTCAACTAACGGTGATACTCACCTGGGTGGTGATGACTTCGACCAGGTTATCATCGACTGGTTGGTTCAGGAATTCAAGAACGACGAAGGTGCTGACCTGACTACTGATCCGATGGCTATGCAACGTTTGAAGGAAGCTGCTGAAAAGGCAAAAATTGAATTGTCTTCTTCTACTTCTACTGAAATCAACTTGCCGTACATCATGCCGGTAGCTGGTGTGCCTAAACACTTGGTAAAGACTTTGACCCGTGCTAAATTCGAACAGCTTGCTCACAACTTGATTCAGGCTTGTCTTGAACCTTGTAAGAAAGCAATGAGCGATGCAGGTCTGAACAACTCTGATATCGACGAAGTAATCCTGGTAGGTGGTTCTTCACGTATCCCGGCTGTACAGAAACTGGTAGAAGACTTCTTCGGTAAAGTTCCTTCTAAGGGTGTAAATCCGGACGAAGTAGTAGCCGTAGGTGCTTGTATCCAGGGTGCCGTATTGAACAAGGAAGCTGGTGTAGGTAACATCGTATTGCTGGATGTCACTCCGTTGACACTGGGTATCGAAACAATGGGTGGTGTAATGACCAAGTTGATTGATGCCAACACAACCATTCCGTGCAAGAAGAGCGAAGTGTTCTCTACTGCAGCTGATAACCAGACAGAAGTTACCATCCACGTATTGCAGGGTGAACGTCCGATGGCCGCTCAGAACAAGTCAATCGGTCAGTTTAACCTGACAGGTATCGCTCCGGCTCGTCGTGGTGTACCTCAGATTGAAGTAACTTTTGATATCGATGCCAACGGTATTTTGAAGGTTTCTGCGAAGGATAAGGCTACTGGTAAGGAACAGGCTATCCGTATCGAAGCTTCATCTGGTTTGAGCAAGGAAGAAATCGACCGTATGAAAGCTGAAGCTGAAGCTAATGCAGAAGCTGATAAGAAAGAAAAGGAACGCATCGACAAGTTGAACCAGGCAGACAGCTTGATCTTCTCTACTGAAAATCAGTTGAAAGACCTTGGCGATAAGATTCCGGCTGACAAGAAAGCTCCTATCGAAGCTGCTCTTCAGAAATTGAAAGACGCTCACAAGGCTCAGGATTTGGCTGGTATCGATGCTGCAAGCGCAGAACTTCAGGCTGCATTCCAGGCTGCAAGTGCTGAAATGTACGCTCAGACAGGTGGCGCTCAGGCTGGTCCTAACGCAGGTCAGGCAAATAACAATGCAGGTCAGGGTTCAAGTAAGAACAATGACAATGTACAGGATGCTGACTTTGAGGAAGTCAAGTAAGCTAGAGATAAATAAACATAAATTATCATAAGTAAAGGCGTGAAACTCAAGTGGTTTCACGCCTTTTTTGTTTTTCTTTATAATGCTGGTTTTTATCTATGATTATTGTCTTTTAATGGCATAATTGTACCATATTTGTACCGTACCTTAATGGTAGATAATGTGACACTTAAAGAATATATAGTCTGAGAATCAAGGATATACACAAGTAGTTTTCCTTTGCCAATATTGAAAGCGAATATTGAGATACATTTTTCTATTCATTATTCCTAAAATATATTTAATTCACTTATTTGTACCATATCTGTACCGCAACAAATTAGTAGGTAATGTGCAATAAACAATTATTAAAAACTTAAATATCAGTAAGTTATAATTTTTAATATTTTCTCATCAAAGAATTGCTGAAATAAAGTCATATTGTTCTCTAAATTCTATCAACCTATTATAGAAACCAACAGTAACGAGCTTAAAAATATAGCACAAGCAGATCTTTCAAGGCATAGAACTTTTAATAATCTATTATTAACTTCTTTAAATGAAATTGCGAACACAAACGTAATGGTTCATACAAGCCAGAACTTACCCAAAAGAAGTACAAGAACAGAATGCAGTCCCGTAATCATTATGTAAAGTTTACGTATGACTTAAAAGTTCAGATGGACATACCCATGAAAAAAGATTACAGTCCTGAACAAGTAACAAGATTCATGCTCTCAAGAGGATTGGAAATGGTCTCCCATGAGACTATATATCAATACGTTTGGGAAGACAAGAAGCATGGAGAGAAGAAGTTATACACATATCTAAGAAGACGTGGACGTCACCATAAAAAAGATGCTCATTGACCAATGGACGCGGATTCATAAAAAAACGTGTGGATATAGATGAACGACCTGAAATTGTTGATAAGAAAGTGCGCTTTGGTGATTCGGAGATAGATACGATTATCGGTAAAAATAACAAAGGTGCATTATTGACTATAAATGATTGGGTTACAGGGCTGAGCTAGATAAGGCTGCTTAGTGGGAAGGAAGCCAATTCACTAATGGGAGCAATAGTTAATGCTCTCAAACCTTTTATGCACCAAATACATACTATAACGGCTGACAATGGAAAAGAATTCAGTTTTCACGAAGAAATTGCAAGGGAACCAGAAATTTTTGTTTACTTTGCAAAACAACACCATTCTTAGGAAAGAGATGCCAATGAAAATATCAATGGACTGATCAGGCAATACTTCCCTAAAGATACGGATTTTGGAGATATAACACAGAAACAGGTAATGCGCGTTCAAAACATCTTGAACTCAAGACCGAGGAAAAGATTAGGTTATATGACTCCTAAAGAAAAATATAAATCATTAACTAACAAAGAATTTGATGCTGTTGCATTATCAGTTTGAATTCAGCTAATAATAATCTAAAAAACAATGATAATAGATGATTATGAGAAAGTAAAGGGAATTGATCTTACAATAAATCCCACTTTGCACCAACGTAATTGGACATATTATTACCAACAGTATATTACTGCCTTTTCTTGTTTATTGGATGTTTCTCGATTATGTAAAAACCAAACTAATTTCAGGTATATGGCTTTCCTGTTTTTAATGAGACATTCATTAGAGTTATTATTAAAGAACCAACTAGAACAAAATCAAACTGGCCCAATAAAAAACATTTCAAAGTCACATAACTTGCTACAGTTGGCTGATTTAGCAGGAGAAGATAGAATAGTTTTTGAACGTGATTTTAATGTTTTAAAATGCGATTCGGAAGGTGATTGTTTTAGATATCTTACCGATAATAATAGTGTTCAATATTTTACAGGTACTATAGATAGTTTTGACACATGTCAAAATTTCATTTTATATAACAATCTGCATTCACCAGATGCATTAGTTAAAATTACTCCCTTGGATGATAATAAATTTATTCGAAATGAACTTTTATTTTACTCAAATGAAGTAAGGAATTTGGGTATTATAACAACACATTATGATGCTACTATTTTTGAATTATTTTCACAAATCCATTCAAATAAAGTTTCAGTGAATGATATCTACTTACCTCTTTTATTTTTGATAAGGCATTCTGTAGAACTAAAAATAAAGTTCGCTTTAATGAATATAGGAAATGAATTATCAGATAAATCAGTAATAACATCATGTCATTCATTAAATAAATTATGGAATGTCTTTACATCACATATAAGGCCTGCCATACAAAATATAACAGATAACAATTTTAAAAATGAGAGTTTAAAAAGGTACTCTCAAGCTGAATCTTTAAAAAAGTTGATGGCAGATTTAGATGCGAATTCCTTTTGTTTCAGATTTCCAGTAGACAGGAAAGGCTATTTATCTTCATTCAAGCCAACCAAACATATACTTGAAGAAGTAAAAGACCTATACCTAAAAGCAGACTCATTTCTGTGCTTTGCTGTTGGGGTCTTATTTGAGGGAGGCTATCTAACAATTGGTGACGATATTATTCATGATTTAATGGAGTAATTTTATTTCTCTTGATATAATCTTAATCTGAATTATAGTCCTCGAGCCTATTAACAAAATCATTTAATTGTTTAGATTTACGACATTCTCGACGGAGAAGTTGATATTTATCTTCTGTGTCACGAAGTCGGCAATTTTCACGTAAAATAAAAAAAGGAGGTACCGACGGAGAGTAACCAAATAGAAAAGAAGTCTAGTAAGCTAGAGATAGATAAATATAAATTTTTACAAGTAAAAGCTTGAAACTCATAAAGTTTTACGCATCTTGGACACTGTCTAAAATTTTGTGTAAATGGAAACAGAATTCTGCTGTAAGCTTTGTAAGTTTCCAATTTTAGGGTAGCCCCTTTTAGACGGGTGCCAGCAGGCACCC
>ENA-ORTS01002361-ORTS01002361.1-human-gut-metagenome-genome-assembly--contig:-NODE-2361-length-11284-cov-6.900525_pt1 | contig 11284 bp, 10 predicted proteins | sample MGYA00241911_ERZ509186 | MGnify/ENA primary metagenome ERZ509186 (study PRJEB26280, sample SAMEA2338852) | human gut metagenome | biome: human gut; feature: human-associated habitat; material: faeces...
CAGATGCCGCTTGAATTTTGTCCAAAATTTCATCGTATCTGCGTTTTAATTTTGCGTTTTACTGCTCAATCGGCTTCATCGTGGGGAACAGCAGCACATCACGGATAGAGGCACTATCGGTGAGCAGCATCACCAGACGGTCTACGCCGAAGCCCAGACCGCCCGTGGGGGGCAGACCGTACTCCAGTGCGTTGACGTAGTCGTAGTCCACCTGTGCCTTGCACTCGGGCTCCAGCGCCTTGCGCTCGGCCACCTGACGCTCGAAGCGGCCCTTCTGGTCGATGGGGTCGTTCAGCTCGCTGAAGGCGTTGCCGTACTCGGTGCAGTCGATGAAATACTCGAAGCGCTCGGTGAAGGCGGGATCATCCGGCTTGCGCTTGGCCAGCGGGCTGATCTCAACGGGGTAGTCGTAGATGAAGGTGGGCTGGATGAGCTTGTCCTCCACGAAGGCGTCGAAGAACTCGGCCAGAATGGCACCCTTGGTGGGTACTTCCGGCAGCTCGACGTGGTGCTCCTTCGCGGCGGCGATGGCGTCCTCGTCGGTCTTCCAGTCGTTGAAATCGACGCCGGAATACTTCTTCACGGCCTCGATCATGGTCAGGCGCTCCCAGTGGCCCATGTCGATCTGCTTGCCCTGATAGGGGATGACCATGCTGCCGCAGATCTTGAGGGCGAGGCGCTTGTACAGCTCCTCCACGAGGTCCATCATGCCGTGGAAGTCAGTGAAGGCCTGATACAGCTCGATGCTGGTGAACTCCGGGTTGTGCTTGGGGTCCATGCCCTCATTGCGGAAGATGCGGCCCACCTCGTACACGCGGTCCATGCCGCCCACGATCAGGCGCTTGAGGTACAGCTCGGTCTCGATGCGCAGCACCATGTCCATGTTCAGGCTGTTGTGATGGGTGTAGAAGGGGCGGGCAGAGGCGCCGATCTCAAAGGGGGTCAGGATGGGGGTATCCACCTCCAAGAAGCCCTTCTCGTCCAGATAGGCGCGGATCTCCTTCAGGATCTGGCTGCGCTTCACGAAGGTGTCCTTCACCTCGGGGTTGGCGATCAGGTCCACGTAGCGCTGACGGTAGCGCATCTCGGTGTCGGTCAGGCCGTGGAACTTCTCGGGCAGGGGGCGTAGGCTCTTGGCCAGCAGGGTCAGCTCGGTGGCGCGGACGCTCAACTCGCCGGTCTTGGTGCGGAACACCTCGCCCTTCACGCCGATGATGTCGCCCACGTCCAGCTTCTTGAAGGCGGCGTAAGGCTCGTCACCCAGCTCGTCGCGGCGGACGTAGAGCTGGATGTCGCCCTTATCGTCCCGCAGGTGGGCGAAGCTCGCCTTGCCCATGACGCGCTTGGACATCATGCGGCCCGCCAGCGCGACCTTCTTGCCGGAGTCGGTCTCGTTGGGCAGATCTTTGAACTCTTCCTTCAGGTCCGCCGAATAGGCGTCCTGCGGGAACTTGGTCAGGGTGAAGGGGTCGTTGCCCGCAGCCTGCAGGTCGGCCAGCTTCTGACGGCGCACCTGCACCTGCTCGCTCTCGGACAGGCCCGCAGCGGGGTTTCTCTTTTGCTCTTCCATTATTTCCTCCCGTGCTGTGCTCAGTTGGCCGAGTGGGCGATGCTCAGCACCGTGTACTCGACGGTGTGGCCGGAGGGCAGCAGGACTTCTGCCTTTTCGCCCACAGCCTTGCCCAGCAGGGCGTGGCCCACAGGGCTCTCGTCGCTGATCTTGCCGTTCAGGGGATCAGCCTCGGTGCGGCCGACGATGTCATATTCCTCTTTCTCGTCCTCACCGGCCATCTGGATGGTGACATGGGTGCCAACGGAGACGTTCTCGACGCTCAGCTCGCTCTCATCGATGACGACGGCGTTCTTGACCATCTGCTCCAGCTCGGTGATGCGGTTTTCCACCAGACCCTGCGTGTTCTTGGCCTCGTCGTACTCGCTGTTCTCGGACAGGTCGCCGTGGCTGCGGGCTTCCTTGATCTCTTCTGCCAGCTCCTTGCGGCGGACAGTCTTCAGGTATTCCAGTTCCTCCTGCATTGCCTTCAGGCCAGCAGCGGACATCTTGATCTCTTGTGCCATTTGGAAATCTCCTTATCTATTTTTTGGGGTACGGCAGAGTGTCATAAAACATAAAACCGCACACGAATGCCATTTTGACTTATTCATTATAATAGCAAGCCGCGGCCTTGTCAATAAAAACTGCCGCCCTGCGGGCCAAAAAGGCCGCAAAAAAGCCCCGCCGACAGAGGGAAGTGCCGACAGGGCTTGGAAAATGTCTTATTCAACCTCTCCGTCACGGCTTCGCCGCGCCACTGCCCGGGTTGCGGCTCCCAGTGTCTGCTTCGCTTTCGCTCGCATCCTACTGGCCGCTGCCCCAACAGCTCCTCCCTGTTTCCGCCACTGGCGGCGGTCGTCGCCGTTGCTCCCAAAGGGAGAGGCTGAGAGTCGGTTTAATCCAGCTCCTTCAGCGCCTCGACCACACGCTGATATTCCTTCTCTACCGGAGGGAACAGCTCGTCGGCACCGTCAAGGCTGCCGCCGCGGAGGGCTTCCGTCAGAGCACTGGACGGGACGTACAGTGCATCGAAGCCGAGGTTCTGGCAGACGCCCTTCAGGGTGTGAGCGGCACGGAATGCTGTCGGGGCATCCTTCTCTTCCAGCGCCTTTTTCAGGTTCGGGAAGCTGTCGTCCTGCAGAAATTTCAGCGCGAAGCGGCGGACGAAGTCCGCGCTGGGCAGACGCTCCATCACGCCCTTATAATCGCCGCCAATGGCTGCATATACTTGTTCCAATGTCATTTTTATACCTCACCCAAGAACAGTTTCGTCAAAGAGAATTCCTTTTTTCGGGGGAGGGGGGGCATCGGCCTCAGCCTCCTCCGCGAGCCGGCTTTCTACGTCGCGCAGGCATTCCAGCAGCAGCGGATTGAAAGCACCGTGCTTTCCTGCGGTCAGCGCAGCGACCGCTTCCTCCTGCGAGAGGGCCTCGCGCTTGTCCCGCTTGCCGGTCAGACCGTCATAGGCATCCGCCAGCGCTACCACCTGTGCTGCGATGGGGATGTCGTCGCCCTTCCGGCCATCGGGATAGCCGCTGCCGTCCCAGCGCTCATGGTGCCAGCGGCAGATCTGGATCGCAAATTTCACCAGCGGCTCGTCCTGATACTGGGACAGATTTTCCAGCATCTGCGCACCCAGAATGGGGTGGGTGTGGAGGATGGCGGTTTGTTCCGGCGTCAGGTCGTGGGCGTTGAGGATGCGGTCGTCGATAGCAACTTTGCCGATGTCGTGGAGGGCAGAGGCCGTCGTGATGAGGTAGCGGTCCATTCCGCTCAGGCCGTAGATGTCGGTCTTCTGGCACAGACGCTCCAGCAGGATGCTGGTGATGCGCTGCACCCGGGAGATGTGGTGGATGCTCTCGCTGTTGTGGATCTCCATGACCTGGCCGAGGATGCCGATCATCATCTGGTCGTTCTTCTCCCGGTCATAGAACTGCTGGGACACCAGCGCACTGAGACGGCGCTGACGGGCGTAGAGCCGGGCGACATTGGAGACGCGGCGGTGGACGATGCGGGCATCGAAGGGGCGGCTGATGTAGTCCGAAGCACCCAGCTCGTAGGCGCGGCGGACGGTCTGGGAGGAATCCTCGCTGGAGATCATCACGACGGGGATGTCCTCGAGCCAGCCCTGGGCGGACATCCGGGAGAGGACATCGAAGCCGTCCATGTCGGGCATCACGATGTCCAGCAGCACGATGGAAATATCCGAGCCCCAGGCGTTCAGAAGCTCGAGGCATTGGGGGCCGTTGGGGGCTTCCAGGATCTCGAAATCGTCGCAGAGGATCTCCGAGAGGATGTCACGGTTCATGGGGGAGTCGTCCACGATGAGCACCATCGGACGGTGGTCGTTTTCAGAGCGGACGGCATCGGGGGCGATGTCCTCGGTGACGACAGTGTTCTTGCGGCGTTTTGCGAGGTACATCCGCTTGTCGGCGATGGGCAGGGCATCGCTGATGGGGATGCCGGCGGCCATCACGCCGCCGATGCTGGCCGAGACGTGCATCTTCTCGAACTCGGGCAGATGGGACGCGAGGAGGCGCTTGTTGATGTCCTTGAGCTTGCGCACGAAAGCCTCAGCTGAGATGTCGGGCAGGATGAGCAGCAGCTCGTCGCCGCCGTACCGCACCAGCATATCGGTGGAGCGGATGCAACGGTGGATGATGGAGACGATGAGCCGGAGCGCTGCGTCGCCGGCTGAGTGGCCGTAGGTGTCGTTGCAGAGCTTGAAGTCGTCGAGGTCGATCATGGCGACGCCGGCGTTGAGGTACTTGTGCTTTAATTCCTCTTCATAGAAACGGCGGTTGTGGGCACCGGTGAGGGCGTCCCGGTAGATGAGCTCGTTGGAGTGGAGGGTGCTGCGGGCGCTGGCGTCCAGCGGCAGGATCATCTCCATCACATAGGGCTTGCCGTCCACCTCGACATAGCGGGCTGTGACCTGATAGAGGGAGCTGCCAAGCGTTTCCAGCTTGGAGCACTGGCATTTGCCTGCCATTGCCTCGCGCCCCACGCAGCTGGTGCAGGGATGGACATTCTTCCAGGGCGGGTAGCAGGGTTCTTCCGCCAGCGTCTTCGGGTCGAGAAGACGGACGGAAGCATATATCTTGCGCAGACAGGCCATCTCCTGTTCGGCCTGCTGGCGTGTCAAATTTTGCTCGGTAAGTTCGGACATGGTGTCGCTCCTATTATAACAAGGTAACGAGGGATGGTGTGGAAGGAGGGCGAGAAACAGCAGTCCTTCTGCAGCGGATAATTATAATCATGTAATATACTACCACAATCATGGGAAATCCGTCAATGCATAGAAAAATATTTCCGAAATGGAATGACAGTCTGCCGGGATTCCCGGAAAAATAGAAATTTGAAGCAGACCGATAAAATTGTTGCATCCCGGCGCGAAACGGCTCGAAAAATTTGTAACCGATTTGATAAAAATACGCACAGACACAATAAATTTGGACGCTGGTTGCACAAATATGAAAAATTGTGCTGCTTAACAAAAAGATTTTGGGATACAACAGAATGTATTGTGGAACACTCACAAAATATGGCAAATAATCTTGTCTATTTGTTCTATTGCGAACGGTCGGACGGATGGTTATAATACAAACAGAAACCGCAAAACGTGTAACGAGTGCGCTTTGCGAGATGCTGTGATAAGCGTTAATGAAGGAGAACAAGATTATGAAAATGATTTCTCGTCGTGACTTCCTGAAAGCTTCCGCTGTTGTGGGTGCTACCGGCGTTCTGACTGCCTGCGGCGGTTCTTCCGCTTCTACTGCTGCTTCCTCTACTGCAGCTTCTACCGCTGCTTCTTCTACCGCAGCTGCTGCTTCCGGCTCTGCTAACGTCGGCGTCTGCATCTATCAGTTTGCTGATAACTTCATGACCCTGTACCGCACCGATCTGGAAGAGTACCTGAAGGATATGGGCTACGCCGTCACCATCGTCGATGGCAAGAACGACCAGAACACCCAGACCGAGCAGATCAACACCTTCCTGCAGCAGGGCGTGGACGTGCTGGTCATCAACCCCGTCCAGACCACTTCCGCTCAGACCATCGTTGACACCGTTTCTCCCTCCGGCACCCCCATCGTGTTCATCAACCGCGAGCCCGAGGAGAGCGTTCTGGATTCCTACAAGGGCAAGTGCTGCTACGTCGGTGCTGACGCTCGTCAGTCCGGTACTTATCAGGGCGAGCTGATCCTCGAGACCGAGACTCAGGGCGACATCAACGGCGACGGCAAGATCACCTACATCATGTGCAAGGGCGACCCCGAGAACATTGATGCTCAGTACCGCACCGAGTACTCCATCAAGGCTCTGACCGACGCCGGCAAGGAAGTCGAGTGCCTGTACGAGTACCTGGACAACTGGGATCAGACCACCGCACAGCAGGACGTTGCAAACGCTCTGGCACAGTACGGCGACAAGATCGAGGTCGTCTTCTGCAACAACGATGCAATGGCTCTGGGCGCTCTGCAGTCCATCGAGCAGGCTGGCCGCAAGGTCGGCGAGGACATCTATCTGGTCGGTGTTGACGCACTGAAGGAAGCTGTCCAGAATGTCGTTGATGGCAAGATGACCGGTACCGTTCTGAACGACGACGTGGGTCAGGCTACCGCAGCTGCCGACGCTACCAAGCTGTTCGTTGAGGGCAAGGACGTCGAAGAGTATTACTGGGTCGATTACGTCAAGGTCACCACCGAGAACGCTTCTCAGTACCTCTGATCCTGACCGAAAATCACTCACGGTTGCAAGGTACGCAGTGAGACCTAGGCTTGATAAAAGCTAAAAAGCGCGTGCGTGCGAGAGGTTTCTCGGCGCACGCGCCTTGTTTTAGTAAGGGCTCATGGTGCCTTAGTTTGAACGACAAGGAGGCTCTGCGGAATGTCAGAATACCGTCTGGTAATGAAAGGCGTGGTCAAGACCTTCCCCGGCGTCAAAGCGCTGGACCACGCACAGTTGGAGCTTCGCCCCGGCAAGGTCATGGCCCTGATGGGCGAAAACGGCGCTGGTAAGTCCACTTTGATGAAGTGCATGTTCGGCATTTACAAGATGGACGAGGGCGAGATCGAATACGAAGGCCAAAAAGTTACCATCCCGAACCCGCTGGAAGCGCTGAACCGCGGCATCGCGATGGTGCATCAGGAGCTGCAGCCCATCCCGGCCCGTACCGTGGCCGAGAACATCTGGCTGGGCCGCTACCCCACCAAGAAGGCGGGTCCCATCACCATTGTGGACCACGCCAAAATGTATAAGGACACCGATGAACTGCTGAAGAAGCTGAAGCTGGACATCAACTCCCATGCAAAGCTGGGCAGCCTGAGCATTGCTCAGATGCAGATGGTGGAAATTGCCAAGGCCGTTTCCGCCAACTGCAAGGTGCTGATCTTGGACGAGCCCACCTCGTCCCTGACCGCCAACGAGGTCGAATCGCTGTTCCGCATCATGCGTGAGCTGAAGGATCAGGGCGTTGCGCTGGTCTACATCAGTCATAAGATGGACGAGATCAAGGTCATCGCTGACGAAGTTACCATCATGCGGGATGGCCACTACATCGGCAAGTGGGATGTTGCCAACATGACCAAGGAACAGATCATCGCCAAGATGGTCGGCCGTGAGCTGTCCAATCTGTTCCCGCCGCTGGAGAACCACCCCTCCGACGAGATCATGATGAAGGTGGAGGACTTCACCTCCATCCATCCGCGTTCCTTCCGCCATTGCAGCTTCGAGCTGAAGAAGGGCGAGATCCTCGGCGTAGCCGGTCTGGTCGGTGCACAGCGCACCGAATTGATGGAAGGCATCTTCGGTCTGCGTGCTCACACCACCGGCAGGGTCTGGATCAAGGGCGAAGAAGTCCACATCAAGCAGCCCCGCGACGCCATCCATAAGAGCGTGGCTCTGTTGACGGAAGACCGCCGCGCCACCGGCATCATGGGCGTGCTGAGCGTGGCCGACAACATCTCCATTGCGTCCTTGGACGCTCTGCGCAAGGGCCCCATCATGCTGGACGATAAGAAGATCCTCGATCTGGTCGCCACCAACAAAGAGAAGATGGCCATCAAGGTGCCCAGCCCCAAGACCGCCATCAAGAGCCTTTCCGGCGGCAACCAGCAGAAGGTGCTGATCGCCCGCTGGCTGGCCAACAACCCCGATGTGCTCATTCTGGACGAGCCTACCCGTGGCATCGACGTCGGTGCAAAGTACGAAATTTACTGCATCATCGCCGATCTGGCCAAGCAGGGCAAGAGCATTATCATGATCTCCTCCGAAATGAGCGAGATCATCGGTATGTCCAACCGTGTCATGGTCATGTGCGATGGCCGCATCACCGGCTTCATCGACGGCAAGGACGCCACCCAAGAGAACATCATGGCTCTGGCGACCCAGTTTGAGACCGCGCCCGAAACGGCAGCGGCCAATCAGTAAACAAGGAGGCTGTCTATTGTGGAAGCTACCAAGAAATTAACGGGTAAATCCGTAAAGAAATGGCTGGGCAACAACGCCATTATCGTCCTGATGCTCGCGGTGTCTCTGATCGTCGGCATCATCCACCCCAACTTCTTCGCTGTTGCGAACCTGATCAATCTGTTCAAGAACGTGTCCATCCGCTACATCATCGCGCTGGGCATCTCCGGCTGTCTGATCACCACCGGCAACGACCTGTCCGCTGGCCGTCTGGCCGGTTTCGCAGCCTGCCTCGCCTGTATCTTTGCGCAGACCGAGGGTGCTGCCGGTAAATTCTATCCCAATATGCCCACCCTGCCCACCCCGGTGGTCTTCATTCTGGTCATCGCCATCTGCGCCATCGTGGGTCTGTGCAACGGTCTGGTCGTCAGCTACCTGAAGGTCCAGCCCTTCATCGCTACCTTGGGTATGCAGCAGGTCGTCTACGGTATCTGCCTCGTCTACACCGGCGGTACCCCCATCGGCTCCCTGAACAAGGACTTCACCTCTCTGGCCTCCAACACCATCATCGGCGTCCCCGTTCTGATCTGGATCGCCCTGATCGTGGCCGCCTGCTTCTGGTTCCTGTACAACAAGACCCGCCACGGCAAGTACATGTACGCCATCGGCGGCAACGAGGCTGCTGCTGAGGTCGCCGGCGTCAATGTCGCCGCCACCAAGATCCGCATCTATATCCTCGCTTCCTGCATGTTCGGTCTGGCAGGCTGCCTGCTGGCTGCCAAGTCCGGCGGCGCATCCGTTAACACCGCGCAGGGCTATGAGCTGGACGCTATCGCAGCTTCTACCATCGGCGGCGTTTCCACCACCGGCGGTGTCGGCACCGTCCCCGGCATTCTGGTCGGCGTTCTGGTCTTTGAGCTGATGAAGGTCGCTCTGCAGTTCATGAACGTCAACTCCTCCTACACCTACATCGTGCAGGGCCTTGTCATCATCGTGGCTGTCGCCATCGATATCCGCAAGTACCTCGCGAAGAAGTAATCCCTGAAAAAGAGAGCGCCTATCGGGCCGCCCGCTCGTTGCAGCGGGCGGCCCACTTTGTTATAATAGAAGAAAAAGCCAAGGAGAACGATTATGTCCGAACTGAACGAAAAAGAAGCCGAGCTGGCCCGGCGCGAGGCGCTGCTGGCCGAGCGGGAGGCCCAGCTCGAAAAGGAACAGGCCGAGTTCGCCGCCGCCAAGGAGCGGGGCGAGGAGGGCAAGAAAAGCTTCCTCAACAACAACGACCCGAACTTCGTGAACCCGAAAGAGAAGCTCTACGACAAATTTCCGCTGACCGTGCACCAGATGGACATCATCATCGGGGTGCTGTTTGCCCTCATTATCCTGTTTTTGGTGCTGGGCGTGACGCACACCAGCTTTTTCGGCCTGTTCGGCGGTTGAACTACGGTAAAAACGCCGGAAGTACATCTGCCGCATAGAAACAAAAAATGGATGCTGCGATCAAACGCAGCATCCATTTTTGTTGCCTATAAGAGCTGTTCTTTTACAGCAGCACGTACTTGAGGATGAACAGCACGGTCAGGATATACATGAGGGGGCTGATCTTCTTCTCCTTGGCCTTGCCGGTGATGAGGTTGAGCAGGGTCCAAGAGATGACGCCGATGGCGATACCCTCGGAGATGCTGTATGCAGTGGGCATGGCAAGGATGGTCAGGAAGGCGGGGATGCCCTCAGCCGGGTCGTCGAACTCGATCTTCAGGGCGGAACCCATCATGTAGAAGCCGACGATGATCAGGGCCGGAGCGGTGGCGAAGCTGGGAATGGTCAGGAACAGGGGGCTGAAGACCACAGCCAGCAGGAACAGCACACCGGTGGTCATGGAGGTCAGGCCGGTGCGGCCGCCCTCGGTGACGCCGGAAGCGCTCTCGACGAAGGTGGTGGTGGTGGAAGTGCCCAGCACAGCACCGGCGCAGGTGGCGATGGAGTCGGCCATCAGCGCGCCCTTGATGTGGGGCAGCTTGCCGTCCTCATCCAGCATGTCGGCCTTGGACGCCACACCGATCAGGGTGCCCAGCGTGTCGAACAGGTCCACGAACAGGAAGGAGAACATGACGGCGAAGAAGTTCAGGATGCCAACACCGGAGAAATCGGTCTTGAAGACTTGACCGAAGGTCTTGCCCAGCGCGGAGAAGTCAAAGCTGATGAAAGAGGTGGGGATGACGGAGTACATGCCCGCATCGGCGTTCGGGATGTAGATGCCGGTCAGCTCGCAGAGGATGCCCAGCACCCAAGTGATCAGGATGCCGTACAGGATGCCGCCCTTGACCTTCTTGACCAGCAGAATGGCAGTGATGAGCACGCCCACCAGAGCGAGGATGGCGCCCACACCGATGCTGTGGAAGGCCTCGCCCTTGAAGTGCTGGTAGGTGACGAGGGTGGAGTCGCTGTTGACGATGAGCTTTGCGTTCTGCAGGCCGACAAAGGCAACGAACAGGCCGATGCCCACGCTGACTGCGCTCTTGAGGGTCATGGGGATGGCGTTGAAGATGCCCTCACGGACGTTGGTCAGGCTCAGCACGATGAAGATGATGCCCTCGACAAAGACGGCCATCAGGGCCAGCTGCCAGCTGTAGCCCATCGTGAGGACGACGGTATAGGCAAAGTAGGCGTTCAGGCCCATGCCGGGAGCCAGCGCGAAGGGGTAGTTGGCCAGCAGAGCCATCAGGGCAGTGCCGACGAAGGATGCCAGAGAGGTGGCGATCAGGACGGCATTTGCATCCATGCCGGAAGCGGAAAGGATGCTGGGGTTGACCGCAAGGATGTAGGCCATCGTCATGAAGGTGGTGATGCCTGCCATGACCTCGGTCTTGACGTCGGTGTGGTTTTCTTTCAGGTGAAAGATTTTTTCGAACATGAAAGTTCCTCCTGTCTTTGTGTGAAACTCCCGCCGCCCGCAAGCAGCCGGGAAAGGACAAAGCCTATTGTAGCACGGACGTCCGACATTTGTCCACCGGAAAAATACAAAAAAGTCACGTTTTTGCAAAAGATGATGAATGAGTACGACTCTTGGAGCACTTATTCCGGTAAGCGTAGATGAAAACATCCATCATGCCGCCCAAGGACTTGTGCCGCAGACGGTCTTGGCACGGGGATCGGTAAAGTCGGAGAGCGTGTCTTTTTCTTGGGAAATATCAAAATAGCTGTTGACAAAACGGGAAAGCTATGATAAACTAAACAAGTCGTCCGGCAACGGACACGAAAATGAATAAGGGCGTGTTCCCGAGTGGCCAATGGGGACAGACTGTAAATCTGCTGCTTTCAGCT
>ENA-ORTS01002369-ORTS01002369.1-human-gut-metagenome-genome-assembly--contig:-NODE-2369-length-11262-cov-2.599090_pt1 | contig 11262 bp, 5 predicted proteins | sample MGYA00241911_ERZ509186 | MGnify/ENA primary metagenome ERZ509186 (study PRJEB26280, sample SAMEA2338852) | human gut metagenome | biome: human gut; feature: human-associated habitat; material: faeces...
CTTTTTGAAAGAAAGGGAAAAGGTTAGAATGTTAAAACCCAAGACTATATTTTCATTTGCGCTTTTGGCGGGAACATTTTTAACGTTTCCGTCAGCGGCAAAAGACATCACGGAATGGACGGAAGAGATAGAGAACGGCCGCGGGGAAGCCATTGACAACATCAAGATAAACGTAGACGGAGAATATTCCCTGATTTACAACCGGGGACAAATCGGCAATATCGAAAGCACGTTTACGAACAACGACGGCGTCATTGGAAACTATGGCGAGATCGGCACCGTTCGTTCTGTTTTCAAAAACAATGAAGGAAGCGTTCAAAACTATGGTTTGATAGAACAAGTTGCCGGCAGTGTTTTCGAGAACAACGTCAACAGTTATAGCGGCGGAGCGATCGCTTCGACAGGCGGCGGTTATATCGGCAAGATTGTTGACAGCACGTTTACCGGCAACACCGTTTATGAACAGCAACCGGTAAGAATAGCCATGCCGGAGAAACGTGACGTCGGTCAAGGCGGCGCGCTTTATCTTGAGCAAGCGGAAAATCATGCCGATATGCCGGGGTATTATGATGCAATGGGCGGCGGGGTTGACGTTCCCGGTCTTGATGTTTCCGTAACCCATATTGTCAACAGCACTTTCAAGGACAATCATGCGGCAGCCGGCGGAGCAATTTTCTCCAGCCAGTGGCTTGATATTGAGGGCAGCGTGTTTGACGGCAACTATAATCAGACACGGGACGAATACGGTGCCGGCGGCGCAATCGCTTTCTGGACGGAAGAAACGCAGGTAGCACCTACTGAAGTATTGCCGGAACCGGAAGAACCGTTTTATGCCGGAGAACACAACATCAGCAACAGCCGGTTTGAGAACAACCGCTCAAGCGGCTTCGGCGGCGCGATTGCCGGCATGGTTAACGAGTATACCAACCAGACTTACGGTATTAATGTTAAAGGCAGTACCTTTATCAACAACAGTGCCAAAGACGGCGGTGCAATCTACCTTCAGTCTGCCTTGTCAAGAAACAATATGGAAGTGTTTGAGAACGCTTTCCTTGACAGCCGCGTTTTGGTGGCAAAAGCGACGATAAGATACGGTGATCAGGAAAAAAGTGTTTATCTGGCCTTGGATGGTGACAAAGGCGGCGATCCAATGACGGCGGCCGAATTTGACCAATATATCAGAGAGGGCGGCAAATTCGCGGTTGTGGATGGAATCACGGCAGCCAATGATGAGGAAGGCTATCAGGAACTTGTTGCGCAATTTGAAGAATTGATGACGCAAGCTTCCAGATATATTCTTGACGGTTTAAATAATTATCGCGATTCGCAGATTTCCGTTCCCGGTATGATGTCCAAACTGACGGTCGTCAACTCCAGCTTTATCAACAACAAAGCTTCGGGCAAAGGCGGCGCCATCTATGGCAGCGACGTCAGGATTGTTGCCGATAACGGCGAAAGCCGTTTTTCCGGCAACACCGCCGGCGGCAAGTCTAACGCCGTTTATGTCGCGGGGCTGAACAACATCATTTTGGATCAATATTATGATGAATTTGACGGCAACACGATTTTTGAAGGAATCGTCATTCCTGCTAATGCTCCTGACGGTCAGTTAACGTTGGAATCGGTCAACCGCGGCCGGATTGTCTTTGACGACGGCATTGACGGCGAGAACTACAACATTGACGTTTTTGGTGACAGCACCGGTTATGTCAAATTCAACAATGCGGTTGAGAACGTCAACCGCTTTGCCATGAACGGCGGCGCCGTCGTTCATCTCGGCTTAAACGGACGCATTTACGCGCAGGACTTCGTCAGCGGTTCCTCTTCCGTATATGCGCGTACCGGCGCGCAAAAGCCCCTGTTGACCGTTGACGTGATGGTCGACCGGGAAAACAACACCGTTCACAGCGGCGCCATCCATGTGAACGGAGACGTTGCCGGAGAAACCAACGTACTGGTCAACGCTTTGAACCCCGACGTGCTCGACAACAAAAAAGACGCCGTCGTGCCTTTCCTTTTTGCCCCCAACGACAATGAGGAAACTTCCGCCGTCTTCAACGTTTCCCGCGTGATCGGCAGCCCCTACATGTGGCATGCCGGCAAGAACGTCGCCGGAACGCCGGAAAGCGGCAACGTCTGGTACCTGTCGCTGACCGATACCCTTAACCCCGAGTTTGGCAAAACCGACCCCGAAGTTGCGCCGGAAGTGACGGCCTATATCAGTCTGCCTTCGGCCGGTCTGGAACAGGTTCGCGGCCTGCGCGACACGCTGGAACAAAAGACGGCTTTCTGTAAAGAAGGCGCTTGCGCCCGCGACGCAAAAGCCGACCGTCAGCTGTGGGTTGACAGCGGTTACCTGAGCTCGACGGTTGACAAACCGGCCGAATTTGACGCCGACATCTGGGGCGTCACCGCCGGCGGCGATCTGCAATATGACGCCAACAACCGTCTGGGTGTGTTTGCGGCTTATCGTCAGGGCGACTATGACGTCAGCGGCAAGGGAAGCAAATATCGTTCGACCGTCGGTTCGGAACTTGACATCGACAGCTGGCTCGGCGGTTTATACTATCGCTTTGAGCAAAACGACTGGTACGCGTTCGCGACGGTTTACGGCGGTCTCCAGAAAGCGGACCTCAAAACCGACGACGGTATCGTCAACACCGACAGCGACGGGACGTTGTGGAGCATCGGCGCGGAAGGCGGGCGAAAGTACGGCCTGAGCGAAGCGCTGACGCTGGAACCGAGTTTCGGGGTCTTTTACACGCAGTCGGAGTTTGACGATATTCGCGACAGTGCGGGCAAGACGGCGTCGTTTGACAGCCTGAAACAGCTTGAAATCGAAACGGCGGTTAAACTGGAATACCGTCTGTGCCAGAACGATCTGACGTCGGTCGTTTATATCAAGCCGGGTCTGATCCAGACGATCACGGACGGAGACGAAGTGCTGATCAGCGGATTGGGCAAGACGGAAGCTTACCACGACCAGCTTTTGGGCCGGATTGAACTCGGCGCGCGCTTCGGTGTCACGGAAAGTCTTTCCGGTTACGGTTGGGCAAACTATACGTTCGGTTCAAGCTACGGTGCCGCCGCCGTCGGCATCGGCTTAAACTATGCGTTCTGACCGCAGACGTTTGCCGCCGGTTTGAACTACGCTTTTCGGAAAACGTGAAAGCGCAATCTCCCGAGAAAAAACTCCCGGACAACTCCGGGAGTTTTCTTTGTCGCATATCTGAGGGAAAAAGAAAATCCCCTTTGAAAAAAATTCAAAGAGGATTTTTTGTATCGGGAAAACTACCAGCCGGGTTTGCGGAGTTCTTTTGTTTTTAACCGGCAAAATGAAAACAACTATAAAAAAACTGAAACCTTATGAAAACAACCTTAAAAAAAACCCCGAAACTTTATGTTCCGGGGTCAAATTGTAAATGTTTGTCAAAAGGACTTTTCACGCATACTTCCTTCCGCACCGCGAAAAGAAGCTTTCCAAGAGAGCTGCAGGCCGTTTTTCTTTTCTTCCGCGAAGACAATCATCACTTCAGGGAAAGAGAAGTATTAGCCGTCTTACTGCCGTTGTTTACGGCGTAGGAGATCGTAATCCGGTTACCGGTAATTTTGTAACTCTGAGCGCCCGGCGTCGGCGTTACGTCTTCGCCAATACCCAAAGTTACCGCATTCTTTTCCATAACCGTATGATCCCAGGCAGAACTTTTGCCGGCATAGATCCAACGACCGCTGACAACCGTAACTTTCGCCGGCTGCCATTTGTTTGCACCCCAAACGCCGCTGTATGCGCCGGAAATACAAGTTTCGACGCCGTTCTTTGCCGCTACGGATTCATCAAAAGCATAACACAGGTTCATGTCCACTTTGCCGTTCGGTGCCATGACCACGCCGTTTTCATAAGTGAAAACGATCATGTCCATAAACTTGGCGCCGACACTTTGCTGAACGCGCGTATACTTTGCAGACTTGGGACTTCCCAGCCAGCTCGGCGTATCACGGTCTTCGCTTACGAAAACCCGCAATTCTGCCTCGCCCGCCGCACTTGCCGGATAACCGTTGAACATGGCGCTCATGGTATGAACATAGTTCTTGCGGTCATAGATCCTGCCGTTTTCGGTCAGCCGGCTCATATCGCTCAGCTTAAATCCGTTGTCGGCAAGGTTCTCATATTCGGCATAGGGCATGTTGTGAGTCAGCGGAGAATAAATCGCCTTTTGGTAAGACAACGTAAACACCCGGTTGAACTTGTCGTTGGCAACCGTATAGGTGCGCTGGTATGTCATCACCTTAAAGTCGCCGACGGTTTGCGTTCCCGTCAGTTTTTCACCGCCTGTCGACGGAGCGGAAGCAATCAGATTGAAGTTTTCCAAAACCTTGGTGATTTTGGCCGGCGCCGTGATCGAGTTCTTCAGGTTCACCGATTTGGTATACACCTTTTCGCCCGATACGGACCAGATTTCCTTAATCTTGATCCAGCTCTTGGTGGTAGAGGCATCGATATAGTCTTTGCCGTCTTCCACGATCGTACGCTCTTTCAGTTCGTCATTGACTTCTACCCACAATTCGGCTTCGCCGACGGCGCTCACATCACGGCCGTTGAACCTTGCGCCCATGGTGTGCGCATAGCTCTTGCGGTCGTAAGTTTTGCCGCCGCTGACCGTTTGCGACAGATCCGCCGTTTCAAAACCGTTGTCGGAGATGTTTTCGTATTCCGGGTTCGGCATGTTATGCTTAAGCGGATCGTAAACAGCCCGTTGGTAACTGAGGGTGAAAACACGGTCAAAACGATTGTTGGCCACCGTATAGGTGCGCTGATAAGTTTTTACCGTGAAATCGCCGACGGTTTCGGTCTTAAGCAGGCTTTCACCGGCCAGAGAGGGCGTTGCGGAGGCCAGCGCAAAACTCGGCAAAATCTTGGTAACTTTGGCCGGAGCCGCAATACCGTTGGTCAAATCGACCGATTTTACATAAGTCTTTTCGCCGGACACGGTCCAGATTTCCTTAATCTTAATCCAGGATCTGGTGGTGTTGTCATCCACATAGTCCATACCGTCTTCAATGATTTCCTGACTGGTCATGATGTCCGAGGCCAAAACCCGCAATTCGGCTTCCGCTTTGGCTTCCGCCGGATGACCGTTAAAGCTGGCGCCGATCGAGTGCGTGTAGCTCTTGCGATCGTAAGTCTTGCCCTCTTCGGTGATCTGCGTCATGTCCGCGGTTGCAAATCCGTTGTCGGCAACACTTTCGTATTCCGCAAACGGCATGCTGTGATCCAGCGGATTGTAAAACGCACGTTGGTAAGACAACGTAAATATACGGTTAAACTTGTCGTTGCCGACCGTATAAGTCCGCTGATAAGTCCTTACCGTAAAATCGCCGACAGTCTCGGTTTCCGCCAAGACTTCATCGCCAAGGACAGCCGATATCTGGTTTAAGGTAAAGTCTTCCAAAATCTTGATCACCTTGGCCGGGGCATTGATGCCGTTGGTCAGGTTAACCGATTTCGTATACACTTTTTCGCCCGATACGGACCATACTTCCTTGATCTTGATCCATGACCTGGTCGTCATCGCGTCGACATATTCCATGCCGTCTTCGACAATCACTTGGCTTTCCAGCTTGTCTTCCGCTTTCTTGTGCAATTCGACTTCGGCAACGGCTTCGGCCGAGTTGCCGTTGAAAGTAGCACCGATGGTGTGGGTGTAGAGCCGGCGTTCGTAATTGTCCTTTTCCGACATTTCCGTCAGTTTAAATCCCTTGTCCGTGATGTTTTCGTAAGCGCGGGACGGCATCTCAAACTCTTTTCCGTCAACCTTCAGGACCGCAGTTTCCCAGAACGGGGTGAACACCTTGTCAAACAAATCGCATCCGACCGTATAATCGAGCGTATGCGCAGTAACCGTGATGTTACCCTCGGTACGGGTACCGCTGACGACGGTTTCGCCGGAAACGGCGTTTTTCTTTTCCAGTTCAAAGCTTTCTACCGTACGGATTTCGTACGCCGGAGCGCCGATACCGTTCTTTAGGATCACTTCGTACCTGGAAACGACGGAACCCGACTGGCTGTAGGTACGCGTGATCTCAACCCAGCTTTTGGCCGTGGTCGAAGACAGCGTTTCATAGCCTTCGTCGGTTTTTGAGGTACTCTGCAAAACATCGTCCGCATCCATTGCCAGACGTTCATACCCTCTCTCTATGCTGCTGCCGCCCATAAAGGCAACTTTGTAGCTTGAAGTCGAGAGATAATAATGAACCTTGTCCTTGATGCCTTCGTCGACAACGCTGATACCGCCGTCTTCAAAAGCAACGCTGCCGTTTGCTGCCGGAAAAACAACCTTCTTGCCCCAGAGCGTCATCTCCGCATCCAAGTAGCTAATGGTGATGTCTTTCAGATACCCGGTCATTTCATGACGATAGGTCTTGACCGTCTTGGTATAAGACACGCCTTCCGCTTCCCAGTTGCCGGAGTTGCTGCCGGTTTCGGCAAAGCTTACCGACGACACTTCGGGCTTGTTCACTTTGATCGTATCCAAGGGCGAAATCTCGAAATTTACGCCGCCCAAAGGCACAATCACCGTGGTGTCCTGCCTGATGCCGTTGACATCTTTCGAGGCCGTCACCTTACCGTTTTCGCTGTCGCGGGTCACGGTAATGGTCACTTCCGTGTTGGTGTCGGGACCGCTATCAGGCTCCACATTAAGACTAAACTCTTCCAGCGCTTTGTCACATGACGTGAACATGGCTAAAGTCAGCATTATGGCAAATGCAACAATGCTGTAAAAGACATTTCTCTTTTCCATATTTTTGTTTTTAAAAGTTATTTGATTATTTTTTTAGGAAATATATAGAAAAATTGCTTCTGCAGGTCTCCCGATGCTTGAAAAATCATTTTCATCAGAGACATTTACAATGATAATCAATGTAATAACAGAATAATTTTTGTCGTTTATACTGTACCATAAAAGAATTAAAACCACAACTTATTTTTGACTGAAAATGGCACATTTTTTCTATTTTGTCTAAAAATATTGATAGACGGCGAGTCCGCAGGCGAATCTCCCCTTTCCTCTTGTTGATAAAATCCGCTTTGCCATCCCGAAAACAGTCCTCTTTTATATTCCGCCGGCGGTCCTTTTGCGCATTCCGTGAGCACCCTTACCATCCCGCAAACAAACACAACCCCTGTCAGTCGGCTTACAAGCGGCCGCTTCCGTCCTCTCTTTGCCTCTGTCACCCTGCGAACGCGGAAACAAACCCATATTGTCATTCCGTCCCGGTTCGGGAGCTTATAAGAGAAAAAAGGATGGAGGCGGTGGCTCGCTGCTTTGGCACCCTGCCCCGGTTCGGGAGCTTGAGGGGAAAAAGCAAAGAAAGGGGAAAAAGAAGGAAGGGAAGAAGAAAGGAAAGCAAACACCGAAACAAGACCTGAAGTGCGGAAGATAATTTTTAAGGCATGGCCCAAATGAGATGCCCAAACAAACCCGGCATGGTAATTACCGAAAAGGAAACGCGAGATGCAGAAGGCAAGTTTTAAGGCATAGCCCAAAATGAGATGCCCAAACAAACCCGGCATGGTAATTACCGAACGCATGCTAACGGAAGAATCGGTCAGTTTGACGGCACAAAGGAGAGAATTCAGGGATTATGCCCAAGCCGGTGAAGCGGGCAAAGAGCTTTATCGGACAGTATGCGGGAGAGTTTAGATATGCAAGAGAGATTGAGTTTTCCGCCTCACCATCCCGAATCTGTCCGGAAATCTTGCAAAAAACGGAATGACAAAAAATAAGGCGCCGAAATAAGCGAGATTGAGGTTTTTGCTTTGTACGGGAAAGTTATTTTGAAAAGCAGTTTGACAATGCACAAAAAAAGATGCCGGAGGAAAACCTCCGACATCTGAAAATATATCTTGCTACCAGCTTGCTTGTTGTTTCAGCAAGAAGAACATTAATAGTTCTTCTTGGTCTTGCCAAATTGGAAACGATAGCTCAAAGTGAGCTCGACTTGCCAACCCTGCTTTAACACGTTCTTATCAGCAACGACTTCTCCGTTTACCTTGCCTGACGTTGCATGTTGCACGTCATAAGTATAAGCGGCGAGCTGAACACCGAAACGGTTTCCGCTCATAAATTGGCGGCTTTCCCAACCAATAACAGCGCCGTATCCCAAGCCCGATCCTTTCAGCGATGATTTACGACTAAAGTCGTAACCGTCACCGGATTCGTGGATGGAATTATCGCTTTCCGTATACTGGTAACCGACACGGCCGCCAACGTAAAAGCGATGCTGCTTGTTTTTCCCCCAGTGTGCAAGATTAACTCTCACTTCACCAAAGGCAGACGGTGCCATATAGGTCAGACCGTCGAAATTGACTTCACCTACGCGGCCGGTAACCAAAAAGTCACCCCACCACATGGTATAACCAACTTCTGCTCCAAACACATAAGAAAAGCTCTTAGCGTTCGGAATATAGGATGCTCCGCCGACAGCTCCGATAAAGAAGCCTTCAATCGCGCGTCCCTTCCAGTACGTTTTACCGTCGGAAGTTTTGAGCATAAGCTCGTCATGTTTTCTGGAAGCAAATGCCTCCATATAATCCAGGGTCATAGAATCGACCTTGGCGATCTCCTGCATTTCTGCAGAAGCTTCAGATACAAGGCCCTTCTTTTCAGAACCGAATTCAACACTCTGTGCCATTGCACAATTTACACTCACGAACAAAGCTGCGATAGCAGCAAAAATCATATTTTTCATCTTTTCTTGTTTTTAAAGGAATGCGGGAATAGCCCCAAGTGATTTTTTAATACACCTCCCCGGAATTTTGGTTCCGGAGAGGGATGAGAGAGTATCCTTAGACACGAACGTTCTTTACTGTTCACAACGTAAAAAATTAACGCAATGACAGAGAAGAATTTGCAGTTGTGCTACCGTTGTTAGCAGCGTAAGAAATAGTGATCTTACCGTTGCTGATTGTAGTCTTCTGCGCGCTCGGAATCGGAGTAACGTCAACACCGATACCAAGGGTTACAGCGTTAGTTTCCATTACAGTGTGATCCCAAGAAGAGGACTTGCCTGCATAGATCCAACGACCGCTTACCATGGTAATTTTGGCGGGCTGCCATTTACCGTTGCCGAATACACCGCTGTATGCACCGTTGATACAAACGTCTACGCCGTTTGCAGATGCTACAGATGCGTTGAAAGCATAGATCAAACTCATGTCTACCTTGCCGTTAGGAGCCATAACAACACCGTTCTCATAAGTGAAAACGATCATGTCCATGAACTTCTGTCCGGCAGCTTTCTGCACGCGGGTATATTTTGCTCCGGTCGGATTGCCTAACCAAGACGGAGTGTCACGAGGAGTTTCAACTTCAACCAGGATTTCTGCTTCGGCATCAGCCTTGGCATTGTAACCGTTGAACATTGCGCTCATAGCATGAACGTAGTTCTTGCGGTTATAAGTCTTACCGTTCTGAGTCGTATTAGACATATCGCTCATATTGAAGCCATTGTCTGCAACATTTTCATATTCGGAATAAGGCATATCGTGGTTGATCACGGTGTAAATGGCTTTCTGGTAACTCAAAGTGAAAACGCGGGTAAACTTATCGTTTGCTACCGTATAGGTGCGCTCGTAAGTCATAACCTTGAAATCACCCTTAGTTTCAGTCTTAACCAGTTTTTCACCGCCAAGAGAAGCAGCTGCGCTGTTCAGGTCAAAGCTGGCAAGGATCTTTGTGATCTTAGCAGGGGCAGCAATACCGTTAATCAGGTTAACTGACTTGGTATATACCTTTTCGCCGCCTACAGACCATACTTCCTTAACTTTAACCCAAGATTTCGTAGTTGAAGCATTGATATAATCTTTGCCGTCTTCTACGATTACGCGGCTGATGAGCTCATCCTTAACCTCTACCATGCGAAGTTCAACTTCTGCTTTTGCTGCAACAGAGTTGCCGTTGAAAGTAGCGCTCATGTTGTGAGTGTACAGTACACGGTCATAACCGGTGATGCCTTCCATATCGGTGATATTGAAGTTACCGTCGGTTACGTTCTCATATTTGCGGCTCGGCATGTCGAAAGTTTTTTCATCAACGGTCAGTACGGCAGTCTCATAAGAGAGAACAAATGTACGATCGAAAATGTTGTTACCTACGACATAGTTCTGACGATAGGAAGTAACTTTGATGTTACCTTCTTCGCGGTTGCCGGAAACAGAAGCTTCTTCCAGGTTTGCACCTTTGGAAGAAAGATTGAATGACTCAACATTCATCACTTCGTAAGCAGGAGCAGAAACGCCGTTGTTCAGAACAACTTCGTAACGAGTAGCAACTGCGCCGGAAATTTTGTATGTCCGAGTAATTTCAACCCAGCTCTTAGCTGTAGTAGACGTAAGGGTTTCGTAACCCTCGTCGGTTTTTTCGGTGCTCAATAAAGTATCATCGGCGTCGATAGCAAGAACTTCCAGACCTTTCTCAACAGAGCTGCCTTCCATGAAAGCGACTTTGTACCGAGTGGTAGCCGTATAGTAATGCATCTTTTCCTTGATACCTTCGTCGAGAACGTTGATTTCCTCAACAACTTCAACTGCGCCGTTTGCCTGCGGGAATTCAACTTTCTTGCCCCATACGTAAGTGTATGCGTCAAGATAAGAGATGTTGATATCCTTGGCATAACCGGTGAGTTCATCGCGGTAGGATTTTGAAGTCTTGGTGAAATAAACACCGTTTTCTTCATACTCTTCTACCTCGGCTTCACCGATTTCGGCAAAGTTGGAACGGATTACTTCTGCGGAAGCCACCTTAATGGTGTCAACCGGAGTGATGTCGAAATTAACACCACCAAGAGCAACCGTAATGGTTGTATCCTGACGGAGACCGTTGACTTCGCGAGAAGCCTCGATAATACCGTTTTCGGCATCGCGCTTCACGTTAATCGTGATCTCGCTATTATTGTTGCCACCGTTGTTATAGGTGTTCAACAAAAACTCGTCTTCTGATTTGTCGCAAGAAACTGCAACGAAAAACATAACTACCAAAGCGAACATCATGAACATATAGTTCACCATGTTCTTCATAAAATTCTGCGCCATCATAATTATTTAATTTTTATTGTTTACTAGGTTTAGAAAATTACATGTCTTCAGAAGTCTCCGTACCGAAAAAATACCCGAAACTCTTCCTTTCTTTCCTTTATTTTCAAGAAAAGCAATTTTGAATTATAAGACAATGTAATTAAATAAAATTATTTTTTATAGTGTTA
>ENA-ORTS01002374-ORTS01002374.1-human-gut-metagenome-genome-assembly--contig:-NODE-2374-length-11246-cov-2.830578_pt1 | contig 11246 bp, 10 predicted proteins | sample MGYA00241911_ERZ509186 | MGnify/ENA primary metagenome ERZ509186 (study PRJEB26280, sample SAMEA2338852) | human gut metagenome | biome: human gut; feature: human-associated habitat; material: faeces...
GGGTGATGTAAAGAAGGCCTTTCACGTTGGTGTCGATCATGCGTTCCCAATCATCCAAAATTCCGTCTTGGATAGGAGAAGTTCCCACGGCAAGACCTGCATTATTGACTAGAATATCAATATTTATATCATCAAGTACTAAATCATTATATAGATCTACGGCAGCATCTTCTCCTGTAAGATCCATCGCAATCACTTTGAGCTGTATATCATATTCAGATAATTCTGCTTTCACTGCCTCTAGTTTTTCTCTATGACGTGCAACAAGTACAAGATCATATCCTTTTCTCGCAAATACACGTGCACATGCTTTCCCTATTCCATTAGAAGCACCTGTAATTAATACTGTCTGTGACATCTTTTTCACCCCTTTCTACCATCATACTTTATCTTGATATTTTGTCAAATAAGCTATCTTTACTTATACTCTCCATACCTAACATGACTTCATCAATATAATTATCAATATAAATCAAATGAGGCATATCACTCATCTTAAATATCTTTAATAGTTCTTCTTCTACATAATGTTCATCAATACTTTGAGCACATATTACAATAGCTTCAGGATTCAACATTCCAATAATATTCTGTAGTTCTAAAACAAGTCTTTTACTTCTACCTTTCATAGATTTTCTATTCTTATAATCTTCATGATTTGTGAAAGGCATGAAACAATTTTGTCCAGCAATAGAACTCTTTCCTTCTACAAGATGTCCATTAATAACTATTCCTAAACGTGAATCACCCTTTGAATCTAATAAGACTATAGAATCATACTGCATATGCTTAATATAAGCACCTATAGCCCCCATATACACATCATTCTTTACAAATACTCGTTGTTTATAACGATTCTTTATATCTATATCACAATCAGGTAATGAGAGACATATTGTATGTACCTGTGCATTCAACATTTCTTCAATAAAAGAACATAATACTTCATAATCTAGTTTAGATACATCTTTTCTTCTTTCTTCCATCATTTCACTATAAAGATTATAAAGACGTCCTATAACTGTTATTGTCTTATCATGCTTATAAGCATATATACATAATGTTTGTGAAAACTCTCCATTGACTTGATAGCCCATACTTGGTCTTCCACCAGTAGATTCTCTATATCCTTCTTTAATTACAAGATTACTTTTCAACATCTCTTCTAAAAGACTATCAATCGTAGATAAAGATAAGCCAGTATAGAATACTAATTCATTCTTTGTACACCCTCCTTGTTTTACTAACGACTGAATAATCTTAATAACATTCTTTTTTCTAACACCCCTTATTTCATCCATACTTGCCCTCCAGTAAGCGCTTACCTTATTAATAAAAATAGAAAGAGAATCCTTAACGATTCTCCTTAATTCTAATCTTTCTTTTAATAAAAGAAATTAATGTGATAAAACCAAATAAAATAGCTGTGAATACAACTAATGCGATCACATAAGAAAAAGATGACTTCTCTTCTTTTTGAACCTTCTTAATCTTATTCTTTTTCTTAGTCTTAGTCTTTTTTACAGGTTCTTCCTGTTTTGGTGTTTCTGTAGTAGTGTCTTCATTTTTCTTTACTTCTACTCGTATTGATACTTTACGTGTAGACTGATATAACTTACCATAAACTGTATATTTACCTGCTTCATTAAAAATCTGATTATCCCAGATAATCTTAACCTTCTTACTTGTCTTATTAGAATAACTAACAGTCGCATATTGTGGTAATTGCGCTTCTACTCCTGTAGTTGTATAAACAACTGCAGGAACACTTACACTTGTAACAGATGCATACTTTACATGAACTGTCTGTGTAATAGTCTGATCATAAATATGACCATTTAAAGAAAATGTATGTACATATTTTAAAGCATTATTATCATAATTATCCCAGCGTATGATTTCATTTGATTGATCCCCATTAGACCATGTTACAGAAGCTGTTGCAGGTAAAGAAAGTGCTTCTCCTATAGTCACTGTTTTATTAGCTAAATCACCAACATGTGTTATTTTAGCTGCTTCTACATTCACTATACAGCTAGTGGTTACCTGTAAATCCGCAATAGAGCCTGTGACAGTAAATTGACTCGCATTTCTTGTCTTATATAAGCTTTCATCAAATGTATTCCAGTCAATATTATATTCCTTCTCACTACCATCATAGAAGGTTACCTTCGCCTTTAATGGGAGTGTTGGTGCTTCTCCAGAAGCAGTTGTCACTTTACCATCATAGCTGACATTGACTACATGATTATCTGCATAAACTGGGCTTATAAAAAACAAAGACATCAATAAAACTATGAATATCTTTCTCATTTATTTCACCTCTTATATCTATCTTATGCTTAATTCAAATAATAGTAAAGATGAATACTACGAATTAACCTAATGCGACATCTAGAACCATCATCAAAGTAAATCCTACTGAAAATAATAATACACCTAAATGTGAATGTTCTCCCTGACTCATTTCTGGAATTAATTCTTCTACTACAACATACATCATAGCACCTGCTGCAAAACTAAGTAGATAAGGCATCACTGAGATAATATAACTTGATAATAAGACTGTAATAAAGCCTCCGATAGGTTCTACAATACCTGACAATGTGCCATACATAAAAGACTTCAATCGAGACACTCCTGTACTTCTTAAAGGCATGGATACAATTGCGCCTTCAGGAAAGTTCTGTATTGCGATACCTATTGATAAAGCAAGTGCTCCCATAGCAGTTATTCCTTCATTACCTGATAAATAGGATGCATAGACAACACCTACTGCCATTCCTTCAGGAATGTTGTGAATAGTGACTGCAAGTACTAACTTGATTGTTTGAGACAAGTAACTACGTGGTCCTTCCTGACTATGATCTAAATGCATATGAGGAATCAAATGATCAAGTAATAATAAAAATAGTATACCTAACCAAAATCCTATAAGTGCAGGAATAAAGGTAGAAGATTGATCAAGTGATGGAATGATTAAACTCCAGATAGAGGCAGCCACCATTACACCTGCCGCAAATCCAGTGAGTGCTTTTTGTATATTTAAACTTAATTCTTTTTTCATAAAGAACACACAGGCTGCACCTAGTGTTGTTCCTATAAAGGGTATAATTAAAACCATATGAACACCTCCCTTACTCATACTACATAAATCAATTAGTTAATTCAAACTATGTGATAAAGAAAAAAGATAAGCATGGGGAACACTTATCTTCTTTCTTGTATTTACACTTGTACTTTGTAGTCTAACGAAGGGAAGGGATTGCTTGACTACAGTTTATATAATACTTAATGAATGTGTTAAGATTATAATTCGATTATGTCAAATTGTGTGAATCCTTGTTTCCAAACAAATACATATCATCTATAGGAATAATATTTCTCATATATTGTGTGAGATCTATTTCTTTAAGAATGACTTCTCCTACAATAGATACATTATAGTTGTATTCATTTCCGTCTTCATCAATTAACTGAATACGCCACCAATCACGATTTGTAGAGGATGGATGATTAGATGTTTCAAGAAAGAATTCTTTTAATAGTTCTAAGAGTGTTTCAGCTTTTTCTTGTCCTATATTCACTCTTTTACGTCTAATAATTCTTCTAGAATTGAATCCATCTCCGTAATTGTATCCAGTAAACCAGATGTGTCCATCACGCATAATGGTTAAACGCTGACTGACTTCTACACAAGCATCCGGTTTTACTCCACGTCCTTTCGCATCTGAATAAAGTATGATTTTAGATAGTTTCATGACGAACACCTCCTTCAATACATTTATTATAATTAATCACAGTGAACTACCCATCACCTAAAGGTAATAGGCTTCAGAGAGCCTAACTGCTCTTTTTAAGAAGTTTGATATTTAAGTTTCCACCTATTGCTAGGCAATCCTTATTCTTACAGGCGTGTCCACCTCGCCTCTACTGTATAGCCCCGCAAGGGACACAACATTACTTTTACGCAAAATATTTAATGCACCATTTACATCAGCATTAAGACATTTACCATTTAAACATTGATACATACCTCTATGTATTCGCTTTCCACTAAATGTATGGCTTTGCGGGTTGTCGTTATTGTAAACAGGAATATCATCCTTATCCCAAAATGATGCTTTTGAAGTATAGCTTTCTTCCTGCTTTACAAAGACAATGCCATTAATCTCACAAAGGTACTCTAGCTTGAAACGAAGTTGTCCATAAGGTATATTTACAAATGTCTGATTATTGGCTTTACCAATATTACTGTTCTTCTGGAAAGTTTCATTATAGCCAACTACAAGTGTTCCAATATCATTATTGATGCAATAATCTATGATTGCGCGAGCAGTCTTGTTCATATAATCATTAATCTTATTATTCCTGCTGCGAGTATTGGCTTTTTGCTTATTGGTAGGTCTTTTCCCAATATTTTGTTTATCTTTTACAGACTGTAAACGTGCATTTTGCTTATTGTACCACTGATTTATGGATTTAAGTCGCTTACCATCAATGATGAATGTCTTGCCATCACTTGATACCGCTGTTACAAGATTATTAATACCAAGGTCAATTGCCAGTGCATTATTTATATTTAAGTTTCTTTGAATACATTCAGCTTCATAGATATATTGAATTTCAAAGAACCTAGCATTTGCTTTCGGTATGATACGGATTTCTTTAACTTTCTTATCAAGTAATATAGGTGGGATGGTAATCTCTACACATTTATGTGTTTTCTTGTAAGCACTTGAATATGGTAAAATCAGTTTATTACCATTAAGTCTTACAAAACCTATGACAAGCGTAGTATATCCATCTTTTGGAAGATAGTTTGGCAAACGACAATCCTTAAAAGCATACTTGCCTTTTTTAGCAAGTTTAAGTAGTCCAAAGAATGATTTGAAACTGCCATCAACCTCTTTAAGTATCTGTTGAGCCATATTTGAATTCAGCATCTTGTAACTGTTAGATGTTTTTAATAGAGCATAGTTCTTTTCATAATTAAGGTATTCGCCCTCGTTAAAGTAATACTGTCTTACATTATAGATTGCTTGATTAGTGAGATTCTTTGCTATATGGCAAAGATGCTTAATATTTTTGTAATCTTCTTTTGAAAGATGTTTTACTTGTTGCTTTACTGTAAGATACATAGCATTTCTCCTTTCTAAAGATTTAGAGAGATGTTCTCCATGTACCTATTATATCGCATATTCTAATGTAATATCATCATTTCAGTAAAATATATAATTTCTTGTCGCTTATATCCCATCACCTAAAGGTAATGGGTTTTACGCTCATCTCCTATAAATGTATCAAACATTACAACTATTTTGAGAAAAATAATTATATGAAGAGTAATCCAATAGTATGTACGATAAAGGCACAAATCCAGGCAATGACACACTGGAAGATGACTATCTTCACAGCCCATGGACCACCTAGTTCTCTTCTAATAGAAGCGATAGCTGCCACGCAAGGTGTATATAATAAACAGAATATTAAGAGTGATAATGCCCCTAGAGGTGTAAGTATTGTCATTAAAGATTCTGTTCCTTTAAATAATACTGAGAGTGTAGAAACAACACTTTCTTTAGCCATAAATCCAGCAATAAGTGATGTAGAAATTCTCCAATCACCAAAACCTAAAGGTTTAAAGATTGGCGCAATAAATCCTGCAACCATCGCTAGAATACTATCCTGTGAATTAGAAACTAAATCTAGTCTTAAATTAAAACTCTGTAAGAACCAAATGACAATAGAAGCGATAAAGATAATACCAAAAGCTCTTTGTAAGAAATCCTTAGCTTTTTCCCATAATAACTGGAAAGTAGTCTTTGCGCTAGGCATACGATAATTAGGAAGTTCCATCACAAATGGAACAGCTTCACCCTTAAATAAGAAACGCTTAGAAATAAGAGCTGTAATAATACCCATCACAATACCAAAGATATATAAGCCTACCATGACAAGTCCAGCTTGTTTAGGGAAGAATGCAGCTGCAAAGAATGCATAGATTGGAAGCTTTGCAGTACAACTCATAAATGGTGTCAACATGATTGTCATCTTACGGTCACGTTCTGAAGGGAGTGTACGGCTGGCCATAACACTTGGCACAGAACATCCAAATCCAATCAACATTGGCACAATACTTCTTCCTGATAAACCAATCTTTCTGAGTAGTTTATCACTTACAAAGGCAACACGCGCCATATATCCTGTATCTTCTAATAATGATAAGAAGAAGAATAAAATAACGATAATAGGTAAGAAACTAATAATAGAACCAACACCCTGGAATACACCATCAATAACTAATGAATGTAATACTGGGTTAATATTCCAAGCAGTAAGTCCTTTGTCTACAACCTGCGTCAAAGCATCAACACCCATTTCCATAAGTGACTGTCCCCAGGCACCAAATACATTAAATGTTAAAAAGAATACTAGCCCCATAATAACGATAAAAGCAGGAACACCTGTATATTTACCTGTTAAGATTTCATCGATTTTACGGCTTCTTTCTCTTTCTTTACTTTCATGTGGTTTAACTACTGTTTCTTTAACTAATTTATTAATAAAGGTAAAACGCATATCCGCAATAGCGGCAGTACGATCTAATCCTCTTTCTTCTTCCATCTGTGAAATGATATGTTCAATCATTTCTTTTTCATTTGTATCAAGGTCTAAGGCTGCTTCTACTCTTGCATCACCTTCTACTAGTTTATTAGCCGCAAAACGTAATGGAATACCAGCTCTTTGCGCATGGTCTTCAATTAAATGCATGATGGCATGTAAGCATCTATGTACTGCGCCACCTTCATCATTTTCATCACAGAAATCCTGTCTTAAAGGTGCTTCTTGATATTTCGCTACATGGATGGCATGATTCACTAGTTCATCAATACCTTCATTCTTAGCAGCAGAAATAGGAACAACTGGGATACCCAATAGTTCTTCCATCTTATTTAGATGAACATAACCACCATTACCTCTTACTTCATCCATCATATTCAGTGCTAGAACCATTGGTACATCTAGTTCCATTAACTGCATAGTGAGATATAAGTTTCTTTCTATATTTGTTGCATCTACGATGTTGATGATTCCTTTAGGTTTTTCATCTAAGATATACTGTCTAGATACTAATTCTTCACTTGTATAAGGAGATAAAGAATAAATACCTGGTAAATCAGTTACAAGTGTTTCTGGATGTCCTTTAATAGACCCACTCTTTCTATCAACAGTGACACCAGGGAAGTTCCCTACATGTTGATTAGAACCTGTTAATTGATTAAATAATGTGGTTTTACCACAGTTCTGGTTACCTGCTAGCGCAAAGGTAATCTGTGTTCCTTCTGATAAAGGATGTTCAGTCTCTTTATCATGATATTTACCACCTTCACCGAGTCCTGGGTGAATATGGTGTTTAATAGGTGGAATAGGTGTATGATCTTCTACACCTTTAGTTGTCATATCTATTCCAATCTTTTTCGCATCATCTAAACGTAATGTTAGCTCATAGCCATGAATACGTAATTCCATTGGATCACCCATTGGAGCAAATTTTTCCAATGTTACAACAGAACCTGGTATTAAACCCATATCTAGGAAATGTTGTCTTAATGACCCAGAGCCTCCTACATAAGTCACTGTAGCACTTTCCCCAATCTTTAACTCATCTAGAGTCATAAAAAAACCTCCTTCATATTCTCTCAACAAGTATAGCACAAAAAAGCTTCCTTAAGTGGAAGCCTTTATGTATTTTGTAGGTATAATCTTTGTAAGATAGATATTGTTTTCTGAGAGATAGAACTTGTATCCATCTTCATACATCTGTTTAGTATCAATAGTAAAGACATATGGTTTCCCGTGTCTTGAACCGACCTTCGTTGCGGTTTCTATGTCTTGAGAAAGATGAACATAAAGACGTGTCTGACTTAATATACCTTCTTCTAAAATAGAAGGTACAAAACGAGTTGCTGTACCATGATAAAGAATATCAGGTGGCTGTACTTCTTTTAAATCTACATTCACAGGAATAGAATGTCCTTGATTCGCACGTATTCTTGTATGATCTCCATTATATGAATAGCGCTGTTTCTCATCTTCTCTCACAATCATATCTAAATCTTCTATTGTGATGTTTAATGCTTCTAATATCTTTTGCACATCACCATAAGCATGTTCATCAAGTTTAATACCTATACTTTCTGGATGATGTCTCAAAATATAACTTAAACGTCTGCTTTTTCGCTCCATAATGATTTCTCTAATACTTTTCCAAGAGCCTCAAATAATTCCTGTTCCTTGTCTCCAAAACGACCTAAACTATTAGAATCAACATCCAATACCGCAATCACTTTACCTTCTTCATCATGTAAAGGAACTACAATTTCAGACTTTGCTTCTGCATCACAGGCAATATAGCCTGGGAATGTCGTCACATCTTCAATAAGAATTGTCTGATCTCCCTGTACACATACACCACAGGCCCCTTTACCTACTTTAATATGTGTACATGCTATTTTACCCTGGAAAGGACCTAAGACAAGTTCCCCAGCTCTCATCATATAAAAACCTACCCAGCTTAAATCATCAATTGCATCCATGAGTAACGCACTTGCATTAGACAAGTTAGTCACAAACCATTCATTTGGTGAAATAAGTTCTTCTAATTGTTTTATTAATAACTCCATTATTATTCCCCCTGTGTATATTCCTCATAAGATACAATCGCATTGATTGGTTTTCTCTTATCATGCATTGGTCCAGGTACACAATCTTCTCTTGGATAACCAATAGGTAAGATCATCACTGGTACATAATTTTCAGGAATATTAAACTGTTTGATTAACTCCTTATAATCAAAAGAACCTACATAAGTAGACCCTAATCCTAAATCAAAGAGTTTAAGCATCATGTATGTAGCCACAATAGACACATCTACTTCACCACATTCTCTATTATGCATATCCTTCCATGATACAGTCTTGTCATAACATAAGATCATTGCGAGAGGCGCATGGAAATGATATCTAGTACATTCCTTTAGTTTTGCAAGATTATCTGGATCTTCTACTACAAGAATTCTTTGTGGCTGATAGTTTACAGCTGTAGGTGCTATTCTTGCAGCTTCTAATATTTTATCTATTTTTTCTTTTTCTACCTTCTGATCAGAAAACTTTCTAACAGAATATCTTTCTTCTAATAACTGATCAAATTCCATAAGATTGACCTCCTTATAGAACTATTATATAAGAAATACTCTTCTAGATAAATAAAAAGCGGTCAATTGACCGCCTCAATTCATTATTCTGCAGGTTTTACAGATACTCCGAATTTCTTTTCAATCCATTTCTTAGTGCTATCGCTCTTTAAGATTTCAACTAATTTCTTAACTGCTTTGTTGTTTTTGTTTGATTCTTTTACAGCGATGATATTCTGGTAAGTCTTTGCTGCTTCAGAATTTGAATCTTCAGAAGTGATGATCTTATCAGTTACTTTTGCATCTAATGCATAGTTACCATTAATAATACCGAAATCAACATCAGGTAATTTAGAAGCCACCTGTGCAGCATCTACTTCTACTAATTCAACTTTTTTGTTGTAAGATACAACATCCTTCTTAGTTGCAGTTACACCTGCATCTTTCTTTAATGTAAGAACACCATTATCTGCAAGTAATAATAAAGCCCTTGCTTCATTTGTTGCATCATTAGGAATTGCAATCTTAGCACCATCTTTAATATCAGATACTGCTTTATATTTAGTTGAATATAATCCTAAAGGTTCAAAGTGGATTGCACCAACTGATACTAGATATCCATCATCACCCTTCTTATAACCTTTGTCTTTGTTGTAAGAAGTTAAGTATGGCTGATGCTGGAAGAAGTTTGCATCTAATGAACCATCTGAAGTAGATGGGTTGATGTTAGGATAATCTGAGAATTCCTTAATCTTTAATTTATATCCTGCTTTTTCAAATTCTGGCTGGACATGCTTTAAGATAATAGCATGAGGTGAAGTTGTTGCACCTACTGTAATAGTTTTAGAATCTGACTTACTTCCACATCCTGCTAATGAGAAAGCTAAAAGACCTGCTGTAAATACCTTTAAAATGTTTTTGTTCATAATATTTTCCTCCAATGTATTAATTAATGTGTTGTTTTTTCTACGAGTTTGTCACCAATTGCCTGAACAATTGAAATTAAAATAAGAATTAAGATAATAACGACGAATGTGATATCTCCCATTGATCTCTGTAGACCATATCTGATCGCCATATCACCAAGTCCGCCTGCGCCAACAGAACCAACAATCGCAATCTGTCCGACTAACGCAATAAATGAAATTGTAAGACCTCTGATCATCCCTGGAATGTTTTCTCTTAGATAAACATCAAAGATGATTTCTTTTGTACTGAGTCCCATCGCAATACTTGCTTCAATGATTCCTGGATCAATTTCCATAATGGCTGATTCCATCTGTCTTGCGACAAATGGCGCTGTTCCTATAACTAGAGGAACAAGTGCACCTTCGATACCAATTGTTGTACCAAATAAGGCACGAGAGAGTACTGCAACAGTAGGAATTAAGATAATGAAAGGAATAGATCTAAATAAGTTAATAATCTTATCTAAGATCCAGAAAACGGGTTCATTTTCTTTTAAGCCATCTTTTCTAGTGACTACTACAATAACTGCTAATAAGATTCCAATAACCACTGATATTAAACCACTGATTACCAACATTAATAATGTATCAATAATAGCTTGTGGGAAATCTGAAGCAAACTCTATAACGTTTGGAAATAGCTTAGTTACCACGTTTAATCACCTCCACTTTAACTCCCTGTTGTTTTGTGAATTCTAATGCTTTCTTGATATCTACATCTTCACCTGTAAAGATTGTAATAAGTGTACCAATTGGCTGTCCCTGGATAATTTCTACATTCCCAAAGATAATAGAACAATCTACATTGTAATCTCTTGATAATACTGAAATTAATGCGACATCTGTATTAGAACTCTGATACTGTAATTTCACCATCTGCTGGTTTTCATTTAACTGTGTAATACGATGATTGTCTTTGATCAATTCATCAATCTTATTAAGATTGTTTGTAGTAGCGATAAAGTTCTTAGTAATTTGATGTTGTGGATTAGAGAAGATATCAACAATACTGCCCTGTTCTACCACACGGCCATCTTCCATGACTGCTACCTTATCACATACTTCCTTGACTACAGCCATTT
>ENA-ORTS01002377-ORTS01002377.1-human-gut-metagenome-genome-assembly--contig:-NODE-2377-length-11234-cov-4.656141_pt1 | contig 11234 bp, 8 predicted proteins | sample MGYA00241911_ERZ509186 | MGnify/ENA primary metagenome ERZ509186 (study PRJEB26280, sample SAMEA2338852) | human gut metagenome | biome: human gut; feature: human-associated habitat; material: faeces...
CTTAAAATCCCTTGGCCAGTAATGGCTGTGCGGGTTCGAGTCCCGCTCGCGGCACTTTCCTCCTACATATGAAAAAATTTGCTTATTTTTTTATTCTAATAGCAAGTCTTACACTTACCGCCTGTGGGGTAAGCGGCAACAGATTTCAGCTCGAAGGCAGATTTCTTCACATGGACCAAGGTGAATTTTATGTTTACAGTCCTGATGGCGGCATCGAAGGTGTCGACACCATCAAGGTGATAGACGGACGTTTCACCTACGAGGCTCCCTGCAAAGACAAATTTACCCTGATGATTGTGTTCCCCAACTTCTCCGAGCAGCCTGTATTCGCTGAGCCGGGAAAGTCGGTAGACATCAAGGCTGACGCCTCTCACCTCAAGGAACTTACTGTAAAGGGAAGCAAGGACAATGAGCTCATGAACTCGTTCCGCGAACAGATTCTCAACGTCTCACCTCCCGAAGAAACCCGAATAGCCGAGCAGTTTATCAAAGACAACCCTGCCTCGGTAGTAAGCGTATTCCTCGTCAGAAAATACTTCGTGGCTGCTCTTTCGCCCGATTACGCCAAGGCTTCACAACTGCTCAGCATTCTGAGCAAGGAACAGCCCGGCAACGGCAATCTCGCAAGACTGACACAGCAGCTCAAATGGCTCAAGAGCGCAGGCATCGGCTCACAACTGCCTGTATTCACAGCCTACGACACCAACGGGAAACTTATATCAAGCACATCTCTTGCTTCGGCACCCGTAGCCGTCATCACCACCTGGTCGACCTCTGTCTTCGACAGCATGGACCTCTTGCGTGAACTCAAGAAGCGCCAGCGTAGCTCGCAGGGAAAGCTCAAACTGATGAGTATCTGTATAGACGGCAATAAGGCCGACTGTAAAAGAAACCTGGAGCGCGACTCCATCTCATGGCCCAACGTATGCAACGGAGACTTGCTTGCCGACAAGACTCTCCTGAAACTCGGACTGATAGGAATCCCCGACAACATCGTGCTGAAGAATGGCAAAATCGTGGCGCGGAGCCTGAAGAAGAATGAGCTGAACAGCAAGTTGGACCAACTGCTGAAATAAAGCATATCAACACCCCCGAAATGACAACAATCTTCATCACCATCTAAAACCTGAAGACATGTTAGTAAAAACCTATTGCGCAGCCGTAAACGGTCTGGAAGTAACCACCGTAACCATAGAAGTAAGCCTCAACCGAGGCGTACAGTATCATCTCACGGGTCTTGGCGACGAGGCTGTAAGAGAAAGCCGCGACCGCATTGCAGCAGCTCTGCAGTATAGTGGCTTCAAGTTTCCCGTGGCTGACATTACCATCAACATGGCTCCAGCCGACCTTCGCAAGGAAGGAAGCAGTTTCGACCTGCCCTTAGCTATCGGCATATTGGGAGCCAACAGCAACATCATAGAAGATCATCTCAAGGAATATATGATGGTGGGCGAGCTGAGTCTCGACGGAACCTTGCAGCCCATCAGAGGCGCACTGCCTATTGCCATAAGGGCAAGAGCCGAACATTTCAAGGGACTCATCGTACCCGAACAGAATGTGCGCGAGGCTGCCGTGGTCAACAACTTAGAGGTGTACGGCATGAAAAACTTGCTCGAGGTCATCCAGTTCATGAACGACCAGAGCAATCCTTCTCCCACCATCGTCGATACCCGCAAGGAATTCTACGAGAACCAGAGTCATTTCGACCTCGACTATGCTGACGTGCGAGGTCAGGAGAATGTGAAACGTGCCTTGGAAGTAGCTGCTGCAGGCGGACACAACCTCATCATGGTAGGACCTCCTGGTTCGGGTAAGTCGATGATGGCTAAGCGTCTGCCTTCCATTCTTCCTCCTCTCACGCTCTCTGAGAGTTTGGAAACCACACAGATACATTCCATAGCTGGCAAGTTGGGCAAGAACGTATCGCTCATCTCGCAACGTCCTTTCCGCTCTCCCCATCACACCATATCTCAAGTGGCTTTAGTAGGTGGAGGAGCAACTCCTCAGCCTGGCGAAATCTCGTTGGCACACAATGGCGTGCTCTTCTGCGACGAGCTGCCCGAGTTCAACAAGACGACCCTCGAGGTGCTGCGCCAGCCTTTGGAAGACCGGCACATCAACATCAGCCGCGCCAAATACACCATCGACTATCCTTGTTCTTTCATGTTTGTGGCAAGTATGAACCCTTGTCCCTGCGGCTATTATGGCGATCCGACTCACAACTGTGTCTGCACCCCAGGACAGATACAACGCTACATGAACAAAATCTCCGGTCCCCTGCTCGACCGCATCGACATCCAGTGCGAGATAACTCCCGTTCCCTTCAAAGACATCTCGAAAGCGGCACAAGGTGAGCCAAGTGCCGAGATACGCAAACGTGTGATAAGGGCAAGGGAAATCCAGGCGGAACGCTTCAGCGGACAAAAAGGAATCCACTGCAATGCACAAATGAGCGAGCGCATGATACATCAGTATGCCGAACCCGACGAGGCTGGCATCAGCATGTTGAGAATGGCGATGGAACGTCTGTCACTCTCTGCCCGTGCCTACAACCGCATCCTGAAGGTAGCACGCACCATTGCCGACCTGGAAGGCTGCGAACATGTAGAGTCGCACCACTTGGCAGAGGCCATCGGTTATCGCACCCTCGACCGTGGCGACTGGGCTGAAAGAGGAATATAGAACTTTCGTCTTATCGGTAAGTACCGTCAGGCTACACCGAAAACGGTGCTAAGTATAGAAACGGATACTATTATTGGCTTTAACCAAAAAGCGGGCATTGGGCTTGACTCCGATGTCCGCTTTTTCATATTTCATTTCTTGCTAATTGATTAAGAACGCTTGATAGTCCACTTATAACCAAAACGTAATTGATTATTTTCATAATGGTTTACTTCCACAATGACCTCATCACTGGTCAGCTTCTTGTAAGTTATCTTGAGAGTGAAAGGCGCGTCTTCTGTCCAATCGCAATGATACTCCTTGATCAATCCCTTGGAGCGAGTGCCCAACTTGCCACCAATAGCCAGGACATTCAGAATCTCACCATTGGTGCCATCAAAGAACTCTGCCTCCTCCAAAAGCAGCAACATATTCAGGTCAAGAACCTTATCAAAAGGTGCAGGAATGGCTGTTGTCTTGTCGTAAGCGAATGTAGAGACAGCATCCATGCTTTCACACTTCACCTTTGTGAGATAACCATTTTCCCAAATGAAAGTATGATTGTCCCAGTCGTCAGAGCCATCATACTCACTGATGTCATTATAACGAGTCTGCTTCATCGTACCATCAGCATTATAAGATATCTCAAATGGTCTTGTGCCGTTCATCCATGACTTGAAGATAGTACCACTGACAATCCTTCCATTCTCCAATTTGGCATTAAAGTCTGCCATATCCTCTTCTGTCTTCTGAGAAGGATAATAGATAGATTTCCTATTCCAATCCGTCTTGATGCTTGCTCCCGAGTTGAAGATGGTTCCGGTAGTAGTCTCAATACAATACTTGTCGCTGGCACCAGCCATATCATCACGCTCCACATGCTTGAACCTCGTCAAATTGCCATTCTGATACTGTAGCTCATAAGTCTCCGTTCCATCATCCTCTACATGAGTACCAGTAATGACAGAACATTCTTTGGTGATAGTAAAGAGAGCCGTAATTCCACTATTATCCGCATCAGAATCTCCTCCTGCATTTGAGCTGTCCTCAGTAGTCTGAGTAATCAATATGGGCACAGTCTTGTCGTCACATACTATAATAATGTACGCAGAACGGCTTTTCCCTGTATCGTTCTTATCAAGCTGGATTTTGATGTAACAGGTTCCGTCATCAAGGCGAGAGCCTTCATAATGCAGCCAACTGATTTCTTCAGTAGACGAACCATCCGACGTAGCTGAAACATAAGCACGATAAGCCTTGGATGCCTTCATGATGATTTCGGAAGAGGTTTGATCCGCGGCAACAGACAGTTTGCCATCACGAACATTCTCAAACTTAAATCCGCCCCACTCGTCTCCATTATCATCGGAGCTACAACTTACCAATGCCGAGGTAGCAAATGCCATCAGGCACAGCACCCAGTAACTAAAGATTTTCTTCATAAATTCAAGTATTAAATCATTATCATTTTAAAAAACTTATTTCACAACCCAACGGTTTCCATCCTCATCCAATCCCGTGACAGTATTGATGATATGAAAATTGCCCTTATTGGTCCATCCCTGTACAGAATTACCAAAACTGAACATATCATGCAACTCAAACTTCATGAACTTGAAGAGAAACATCAATGAGAACAACAGGATCAGCACTCCGACAATGGAGAATCCTGCCATGTAAGAAATACCTGCAGCCACAGCTTGGAAAACTATCTTGCGCCAACGCACCTCCTTGGGAGTATCCTCATAAGCGAAAACAACACACAAGATCACACAGAAGGAAGCTATAAGATACACATTGGCGTCCTCGCCAAAAAGCAAGCATAAGAAAGACCAAAGACCCAAGGCTACAGACCCTAAAAGTCGCATATTGCCACTACGCTCATAAGACTTATCCCCCTTATCCACTTTCAATACGAAACGATCAATACGCTCATAAAGAAGGAACATGACGACAAAGAGTATGGGACTTACCAAAGCCGGTCCGCCTAAGTTCTTGTTAAAGACGTCCCATAATCCAGACACAGAAATCGATAGTTGGGAGTCGGCTATCAGTACCGAAAGAATACCAAGCACCACACCTCCTACACACAGAACCTTCTTCTCGTCACAATAATGACTGTCCTCCATATCGTCAGGAGCACTCCATTCCGCACCAACAGACCTAAAGAATGTCAGCTTCACATCATTGAGCATTCCTGCATGATTTTTAGCAAGCAAGATGGCAAGTGCCAAACTGATATATACAACCGAAGACGTATCCTTCACCAAAAAAGCGATGACAGACCACAGAATATAGGTTTGTTGCCAATAGCGCAAATACTGCAACATACCTCTTGAACATAGAGAATTGCCAACTTGCTGCAGAGCACCAAGATGCTTACAACCCGCTATCAACACAATAAGGCCAGCCAATCCCCCTCCCCAAACAACACCAAAGGACAAGGTAGCTACAATACCTGCCACGCCATAAGCAGCCAGCAACATTCCACTACTCTTCACCCATGATGCAATCACTTCGTTGCGAATACCAGCAGAACGCTTCACGGCAAAATAAGCGCCAAGGGCAATGAGGATAACATCTATCACAAACAGTCCTCTCTCCAACACCACAAATGTAAAGAAGAATCCTATTGACAACAAAAAATTATCATATCCCTTCAAAGCTTCTCTACGGATAGCCAACTGTTCTTTTTCTTCATTTTCCATATTAAAATATCATGTTAGTTTAAAAATTTGAGTTGTAAAGGTAAGACAAAATAAGATGAAAGTCTTTCCACATGACATAAAAGTCATCTTTTCCTTAAAATTCTATGCTATTCCATAGCCTCACCCCCATGGTTTTCCGTAGTTGGAACCCCAAATTACAGAAAAAGGATACTTTCCATTAACTTTTCAATCGCAGAAAAATACACTTTCTGTTCTTTTTTTTATATCTTTGCAAGGTAAATGCAACGTAAACTGACTATAATGACATCCAAGCATCCATCCTCCCTATTGGCATGGCTATTCGTCATGCTGCCGATATTGGCATTCTTCTCCGCCTGTTCCAACCACAAAGCAGGAGACGAGCAGAAGGCGTATGCCCTGTTCCTTGAGGCAATAAACCACAATGCCGCCGGCGACAAAAAACTTGCGATTACCCTTATCGACAGCGCTCTGCAGATGAATGCCGCCGATACGACTCGCAGTTGGCTTACCTGCGAGAAGACCACGGCACTCGTCGACCTCGGAAAGTTGAAAGAAGCTACTGCCATAGGCAAGAACGGCATACTGTTCGCTGAGAAAATCAAGGACGAAGAAGGTATGATGGGGATGTGCGGCTCGCTGGGCATCTGCTACCGAAGACTGGGCGACCTCGACTCCTCGCTCTTTTACTACAAGAAGGGATTGGAAACAGCCATAGAGAGTCAGAACACAGAATACGAGATATACTTGAACAACTGCATCTCCGTGCTCTTCAACGAACAAAAGAGATACCGTGAAGCCATCGAATACTCCGACAAGGCAGAAAACAAGGCGATAGCCACCAATGACACCATCGAAAGACTGTCTGCTCACGCCAACAAGGGGGCTATATTCATGCGACAGGGCTTATACCGAAAGAGCATCGATTTCCTCACCCCTCTTTGGGGCATGGTAAAAGAAGCCAACTATAATGTGCTGACCCTCAAATATCTGTCACCTTTGCTCAAGTCATACTTAGCTTTGGGAAAGACAGATTCCGTGATGCACTATATGGCTTATGCTGACGAGGCTTGCCGCAACTTGGGTCCAACCAGCAACGGCATACTTGGCATCCTGGAAATCAAGGCGCAAATGTTGGGCAAACAGAAGAGATACGCCGAGCAGAGCATCCTGCTTGACAGCATCAGCAGATTCAACAATGTCAACATGGCGATGCCACAAGACAAACTCTTCGCCACCCAGGCCGAGTGCCTCTACAACCTGGGCAAAACACACGAAGCTTACAGCACCATGAAAGCTGCCTATCAGAAGGCTGACTCCCTGAAACAAAGCGACATCGACAAGCAGCTGAGCGAATTCAACGTCAAATACAAGACCTTGGAGAAAGAGGTGCAAATAGAAAAGATGAACCACGAGCAGAGCCTGCTCTACATCCGCATTCTCTGCCTCACCATCGCCATCATCATCCTGCTCATCGCCATTCTCATCATCCTCTACCGCAGGAAACTGGAGAAGCAACGTGCCGAGTTGACAGAGAAAACCTCCTATATCAATGGAGTGGAGACAGAGCGCAAGCGACTTGCCAAGGAACTGCACGACGGCGTATGCAACGACATCCTCGCCGTCAACATCATGATGCAGACCGACAAGGAAGCTGCAGAACGCCTGCTCAAAAATGTAGGAAACGATGTGCGTCGCCTCTCACACGAGTTGATACCACCTCGTTTCGACAATGCCTCTCTCTCTGAGCTGGTATGCACCTATTGCCAGTCGATGAGCGCCGAGAATGGCACTATCGTCAAACCGTTCGTCAGCCGTTCCTTTGAGAAGCTGAATCTCCCAAGCCGAACGGCTTTAGAAGTATATCGCATCGTTCAAGAGAGTGTGTCGAATGCTATCAAGTATGGCTACAGCAAGATGATTACCGTGACCCTGGACGCAAGCAACAACCAAGCCTCCCTCTGCATTGCCAATGACATATCCCGAGAACACCCTATCACACAGGGTAAGATGGGTATAGGCAAAGATACGCTGAAGATGAGAACAGAAGCCCTGAAAGCCGTTCTCACCATCAGCGAACAAGACGAAGAATACAAAGTAGAGGTGCGTTTTCCACTATAGTCCAAGCCTTCTCAACCCATCACAGACAGCAACGAAACAGACATGAAAAAGAACATTCTCATCGTAGATGACCATCCCATCGTTTCAACAGGGCTACAAGCCCTCATTGAACACACAGGAGAATACGGCAAAATATATGTCACCAACAACATCGCATCAAGCCGCCTTCTGCTCAGGCAAAAAGACATCGACATCGCCATCATCGACCTGGAATTGCAGGATGCCAATGGCATGGAACTGATCAAGTACATCCACCAGACTCACATCAACACCAAGATACTGGTCTATACGATGCACGAAGAACTCTGGACGATTCGCCAACTGATGAAGGAGGACGCCGATGCCATCGTCATGAAAGGCGACAATCCGCAAGAGGTGCTCATTGCACTTCGCAAGATAGAACAGGGCAAGGGATATTTCAGCCAACAGTTCATGAGGCTCATCAACAGCCAGGACACTTCAGAAATCACCTTGTCCAATAGAGAGGCTGAGGTGTTGGAACACATCTCCAATGGTTTATCCACCAACGACATCGCCCAGCAACTCAACATCAGCAACAACACGGTGGAGTTCCATCGTCACAACCTGATGAAGAAACTCTCTGCCAACAACATGGCACAGCTCGTGAAGAAAGCGATACAGTTGGGACTCAACTTCATAAAGTGAAGCTCACGACTACGGATTACCATAGGAAAGACTCATCATCCAGACTTTTTGCATAGCCGAAACATCATGTTTTCGGCTATTCTTTTTTCATAACATTCTTTTTTCCTTAACTTTGAGTTCTTGATTATCACTAAAAAGAAAGATTATGAACAAAAAGTTTTACCTCATCGCATCGCTCCTGTTTGCATCCGCACAAATGGGACTGGCACAAAACAGCATCGTAAAGAGAGTAGACGTCAAGGACATTCCTACCGTCAAAGCACCTGCTCAAGCCTTTACACAAGTCACCAAACTCACAGGTTGGACATACACAAACAGTTCAGGGGAAACCGAGAACGTAAGTGTCCAATATGACGACAAGGGGCGATTCCAGACCATCGACCACGGCACGTACAAGGAACTGATTTCCTACACGGACGGCACCCACGGTCAATGGATAGAGATGACCATCACGAAGTCAGAAGGCTCTACCCTCATTCCCCAATACAAGAATGTGCGCACACAAGATGCCGAAGGACGTATCGTGACCGAAAAGGTGTATAAGAATACTGACGGCGAACACCTGTCCCTGGTTCACAGCTACGCCTATGCCTATTCGGTAGTCGACAATGCCGAGCGCATCAGCCTCATCGAGGATATGACATACAATGAGTTCAATCCCGAGGGAATGGGTACCAAGTATGTGTGGTGCGAACCTACAAAGAGCTATATCGAGAACCGATACAATGCACATGAACGAACCATAACCACCCTCAAGGACGGCACCTACTCTACCATTCATCAAGAACTCGATGAAGACAAGGGTACATGGACAACCTGGGTGACGGAAGACATAAGATACGATAACAAGGGCGAGCAATGCTACTACCTGAGGAAAAGCTATACCAGGGATGGTCGGTTGATGGAGGCTGAAGGTAAAAAGACAGAGACAGCGTACAACACTCCCACCGCTGGCTACCACACCATCACCTCTTACACCTTCACCAATGGCAATGACGAAGACAGCAGCACCGACTCACAGCCTAACCTCGCCGACTACCAATGGGTGCCAAATCAGAAGAAGGTTATCTCAGACAATTACGACAAAGAGCAAATGGTATATGGCGAGAGCAAAAGCTGCAAGATTTACTCTTACGACAACGGCAACTGGATTTTGTCTACAGACGAGGTCATGGAGTGGGTCAACAAACATGTATTGAAGGTTCTCTATAATGACAACAACTATAAGGACGAGTCAGGCTACTTATACTACGATGACAATGGTAAGGAGCTGGGCAGTGCCTACATGTTCGACGATGGCAGCTACATGTCGGAAATCGACATGGACTATCAAATCAACGGCCGTGACGTCACCGAGTACACACTCTACGACAAGCAGCACAACATGCTGAAGAAATACAGGAAGGCTTACATCGGCAAAGAAAACAATCTGATCACAACAGAGCCTACCCTGTTTCAGGAGTGGGACGGCACAGCATGGCACAACTTCGAGGGCACATTCAAGCTGGGCGAAAGGACTTACATCGTCGATAAGAAAGGCCGAATCATCGAAAGCGACAGATGTGACGACAAGGGCAATATCTGGTTCCGCGCCACAACCACCTACCAAGACAACGGCTATACGGAGACCGAATATGAGTGGAGCGAAGACCACTCTGCCCTGTATGCAAACTGGGAGACCACTTGCTCCATCGACGAAAACGGCACCTACCAAACCATCCAATTTGAATACGACCTGAACCATAACATCATCTATGGAAGGAAGGACAAAGTGTATACCAATGGGGTGTCGGAGGGTTACTCTTGGAACGGAAGCGGATGGACGCTAAATAGTACGTCGGTATCTTCTCTGACCAGCACCAATGGCAATGAGACCATCTACATCAGCCGAGAGTGGCAAGACGGAAAAATCGTAGAAACAAGAAAGCGGATAGAAGTACATACCGACGACTATAGCAAGTATGAAGAGTATGTCAAACAAGACGGCAAATGGGTAGGAAAATCCAAGCAAGAGTCACGCATTGTCAACTACCACACCGACTTTGCCCCCACACCAGCTGACCCTCTGCAAGACTACTACAATAAGACCAACACCATCGATGCTGGCGAGGCATTAGCAGAAGCAAAAGAAAATGATCATACTTGGTATCAATGGGACGAGGCTACTGGTGATTGGAAAATAGAGAGCAGCAGGGAAACCACATTCCAGATGGTGGGCAACACCCTGACAGAAACCATCAAGAACATAGAAGATGGCGGAAGGTACATCGAAACCAGACAAACCATCTACAAGCGCGATGCCCAAATGCGCCTGACATCGGTAGACAGAACATACACCGAAACCAAAACCGATGCATCACATAGCGAACATGCGGCTACACTCTATACATACGACGACGAGGGCAACCTGATATCGGAGCAAATAACAGACATCTATGGTAAGACCTCTAAATACATCTATCAATATGGAAAAATAGACGTAGTAAACGGCATTGAGAGTGGCATCGACGACGCAAGAGGAAGCATCATTGTTACGGGCCGTAACATACATGTAGCAGGTGCGCAAGGACTTGCCCTCTACTCACTCAGCGGCACACTGGTGTCACAAAGCACGAGCGACGTCATCGAAGCTCCGACGAGTGGACTCTACATCCTAACTTCAAAAGACAAGAAAACTAAAATCTTTGTCAAGTAAACCACAGAATAAAGTTCCACGATAATAACAGAAAACTTCGTTCCGTACATGGAACGAAGTTTTTTTATGTAACTAAACTTTCTCAAGCCTACAAAAATCTATGTTCTAAACTATCGAACTTATGTTCTAAAGTTTGGAACTTGTGTTCTAAAGTATCGAACTTATGTTCTAAACTTTAGAACATAGATTTTTCACAAGAGTCAGAACAATTTCATATCGAACAAAAAACAATTTGTATAGTATTAAAGTAATTACTCATGGCTATAGGGGTGTCGGGGTGTTACTTTTTCATGTATCAACGACCAATTAGCTAAAGAAAAAAGCAAATATATCCTACTAATTACAGTATTTTTTTGTAATTTTGCAGCCAAATAACAAAAATATATTAGCTAATATGGAACAAA
>ENA-ORTS01002383-ORTS01002383.1-human-gut-metagenome-genome-assembly--contig:-NODE-2383-length-11220-cov-2.106494_pt1 | contig 11220 bp, 8 predicted proteins | sample MGYA00241911_ERZ509186 | MGnify/ENA primary metagenome ERZ509186 (study PRJEB26280, sample SAMEA2338852) | human gut metagenome | biome: human gut; feature: human-associated habitat; material: faeces...
TTGATCCCGAATGCAATTGCAGCAATTACCCACTTTGGCCAGTGCACGGAAGCAAAGATGACAAAATAAATAATCATCAGCTGTGTAACCGTTGGCGTTCCCCGAATGATGTCGGTATAAACCTTTCCAATCAGTCGGATGCCCTTTTTGTTAGAAAGATTACACAAGGCAATCAGAAAGCCAATCAGCAAGCCGAATACCACTGCCAACAGAGAAACTTTTACGGTTACACCGATGCCGTCCAGCAATAATTGATACCGGTCTTCTTTTATGAAACATTTATAGAATGTGTCGTAAAAATTCTGAAACCACATAACCATACTCCTTTCTATTTCTTTTTTGTCACATTCGTATTATTGTATCACAACGCCTCTGGAATTTCAAGTGGATAATATGATATTTTCATGACGCCTGCGTAAAAAAGACCGAAACCATGGTGGAAAACAGGTTTTCTCAATTTCAATTGCTCTGCAATTTCTGCGGAAATTTTCAATTTTCTCTGGTAATTGCAAACAGGATATGGTATAATAGGAGTGGATGCCGATTTTTTGGCTTCACATCATTTCAGAAAGGATGACATTATGCCTGTTTCTTATAACCGGATTTCCCTGACCGATTCCATCGGTTATTCGGAAATTCTTGACCCAAAACTGAAAACCAATACCCTCCGCATTCAATTCTTTCATCCACTGGAAAAAGAATCGGCTGCAAAGAATGCTCTTGCCTTCTCGCTGCTGACCACCAGCAACGCTGTTTATCCGTCTATGGAAGAACTGGCGAAAAAGCTGGATACGCTCTATGGCATCTCGCTCACGTCTGGCGTTACCAAGTTCGGTGACTTTCAGACGTGCGGCATTACGGTTCGCACCATTGCTGACCGCTATGCTCTGCATCAAGAACCGCTTTTGCAGGAAATGACAGACTTGCTGTTGACCTGCCTGCTTCAGCTGAACTGTGTAGCAGATGGCTTCACAGAATTTGAATTTCAGACCAAGCAGAAAGACTTGCTGGACACCATCGAAGCAGAAATCAATGAAAAGCGTGCTTATGCCACTGCACAGGCGTTGGAAACGGCATTCCAGAACGAACCGGCTGCCCTCTCCTGCTATGGCAAAAAGGAAGATGTCTTAGCATTGACACCGCAGAACACACTTGCTGCATATCGGGAAGTGCTGCATACTGCTCCGGCTGAAATCTATTTTGTTGGTGCAGAATCTCAGCCAATGCTGTTAGAAAAGCTGAAAGCAGCTCTGACACCGATTGACCGCCCGAATGTGCCTTCTTACACGTTCCACGTTCCTAGCCCGGCAAAGACAGAACCTGTTACCGTTGTAGAACCGCTTCCGGTCAATCAGGCAAAAATGGTGCTGGTTCTGAAATCAGACTGCGACAACCGCTATGTGATGCAGATGGTCAGCTATATTCTCGGTGCATTGCCGTCCTCGAAGTTGTTCGCCAACGTTCGGGAAAAAATGAGCCTCTGCTACTACTGCTCCAGCTCTTATTCTACACCAAAACAAGCGATGATTATCAGCAGCGGTGTGGAACATGACAATCTGGAAAAGGCAAAGACTGCCATTCTGGAACAGCTGACTGCCATTCAGAACGGGGATATTTCAGATGCAGAACTGGAATCCGCAAGAATGAGCATCTACAACACCTTAAATGGTATCGGAGATACGCCAGGCTCGCATATCAACTGGTATCAGGGTTGCTACTACTGGAACAACTACCACACGCCGGAAGATTCTCTGAAACAGTATCTTGCCATCACCAAGGAAGACATTACCAAGGCTGCCCGTACCCTGAAATTGGATACCGTCTATATCATGGATACCAAGAAAGAGGAGGCGTAACATCATGGCAGAAACAAAAATTGAACGCATTTCCTGCTCGCAGATTGGCGAGCAGTACACCCATATTCAACACAAGAGCGGTCTTTCTATTTACGTCAGCGAAATGGAGGGATTCAGCACCACAGAAGCCCTGTTTGGTACAAAATACGGTTCAATCAACACCCAGTTCAAGACCAAGCAGGAAAAAGATTTCTGCTGTGTGCCGGAGGGCATTGCTCACTATCTGGAACACAAGCTGTTTGAAAATGAAGACTGCGATGTATTCGACCTCTACGCAAAGACGGGGGCAAATGCCAACGCTTTCACCTCGTTTGACAAGACTTGCTACCTGTTCAGTTGCTCTTCCCACTATCAGGAATCGCTCGAAATCCTGCTCTCTTTCGTGCAGTCCCCTTACTTCACTAAGGAAAGTGTTCAGAAAGAACAAGGCATCATTGGGCAGGAAATTCAGATGTGCAACGATGACCCAGGCTGGCGGATTTTCTTCAACACACTGCAAGGCTTATTCCACCACCATCCAGTAAAAATCGACATTGCCGGAACGATTGAAAGCATTGCTCAGATTACGCCGGAACTGCTGTACCGCTGCTATCACACCTTCTACAACCTGCACAACATGGTGTTGTCGGTTGCCGGAAACTGCAAGGTAGATGAAGTAGTTGCATTGGCAGACAAATTGCTGAAGCCGTGCGAAGATATGCAGCTGGAATGCATCTTCCCGGAAGAACCGATGGAGATTGTACGGGCAGAAACTGTAGAAACTGCACCGATTGGCACAACGATGTTTGTATTGGGCTATAAGTGCAAGCCGGCATCTGGTCTGGAAAATCTCAAGAAGGAACTGCTGGCAACGCTTGCTCTGAAAGTTTTAACACACGTCACATCCCCGCTGTATCAGGGTATGTTGAAAGATGGTTTAATCAATGAAACTTTCTCGACTGAAATTTTCAACGGCGATGATTTCTTTGTTCCGATGCTGGAGGGCGAATCCAAAGACCCATACGCTGTACGGGAACGGATTTTTGCAGCAGTCGAAGAAGCTGCAAAGAACGGCTTAGACGAAACGCTCTTTGAAAACAGCCGAAAGAATGCCTATGGCAGCCTGATTATGAAGTTCAACAATGTAGAAGCTGTTGCCAACCTGATGATTAATTCTGCTATGAGCGGCATTGCACCGTTTGATACTGTCACGATGCTTTCCAGCCTGACAATTGAAGATGCAAACCGTTGGTTGCGGGAAGAACTGCTGCCACAGCAGGCAACACTTTCCATTATGAAGAATCAGGATTAAACAGAAAGGAGCGGGATTCCGCTCCGGAATCCCGAATCAAAACGATGTTAGAGCAAAACGAAATTCAATTCCCCCATCTCGGAATTGACCTACACGTTGACAGCACCGCCTTTCAAATTTTTGGAATTGATATTCAGTGGTATGGCTTACTGATTACTTGCGGTCTGCTGCTGGCAATGATTTATGCGTTCCACAACATGCGTTCCTACGGCATTCACCCTGATCGTGCTATCGATGCCATCATCGGTGGCATCATCGGGGCGATTGTTGGAGCAAGAGCCTATTATGTCATCTTAGAATGGGACAACTACGCTGGCGACTGGAAACGAATTTTCAACCTGCGACAAGGTGGGCTTGCCATCTATGGCGGACTGATTGGGGCGTTAGTCGTTGGATGTATCATTGCAAAAATCCGAAAAGTACGGTTGCTGCCGCTGTTAGACCTCTGTGGAGCTGGTTTTCTGCTGGGGCAAGGAATCGGACGTTGGGGAAACTTCTTCAATCAAGAAGCATTCGGCTGCAACACAAACTCGATTTTCGGCATGACTGGCGGAACGATTCAGAATTGGATTACCAACGTCTATCCGACAACCAACTTTTGTCAGAATTTCGGAAAGACTATGGATGCTGCAACGCCAGTACATCCATGTTTCTTATATGAATCGTTCTGGTGCTTGCTGGGGTTTGTCGTACTTGCCATCTGCGGAAAAAAATTCCGGAAGTTTGACGGGCAAATTTTTATCATGTACATTGGTTGGTATGGTTTAGGGCGATTCTTCATTGAGGGGCTGCGAGTAGATAGTTTGGTGATTGGAAACATGCGAATTTCACAGCTGATTGCTGGAATTTGCGTGGTAGTGTCTGTGATTCTGCTGCTGGTAATCGGCGGACGGGTTCGCCGGATGGGCTCGGACTATCAGCTTTACTGCAACACAGAAGCCTGCAAACAGATGATGGCGGAACTGGATGCCAAACGAGAAGCATCCGGCAAAAAAGCTGCTGCCTCGGTGGCGTTGGATTCTGCAAAAGAGCCAGAGGACGAAACCTCTGAGCCGGAAGAAACTTCCGAAGCAAAAACAGATGCTCCAGAAGAAAACGATAAATGATGAATGAGAGAGGATAGGAGGACGTTTCATCATGGCGAAATTGATTAGTGGAAAAATCGTATCGGTAAAGGTACGAAACGAGGTCAAAAAGGAAACCGAAGAACTACGAGAAAATCATGGCATCGTGCCGGGTCTGGCAGTTATTTTGGTGGGCAATGACCCAGCATCTCAAGTTTATGTTCGTAACAAGCAGCGTGCCTGCGAGGAAGTCGGATTTCATCCGTACGAATACCGCATGAATGAAAATGCAACGCAGGAACAGTTGCTAGATTTGATTGGTGTTTTGAACAAAGATAACAAGGTCAACGGCATTCTGGTGCAGTTACCGTTGCCGGAACATATTGATGAACAGGCTGTGATTCATGCCATTTCTCCGCTGAAAGATGTTGATGCATTCCATCCGGTGAATGTCGGAAAGATTATGATTGGTGACTATGATTTCCTGCCGTGTACGCCTGCTGGTATCATGGAACTGATTGCAAGCACAGGCGTTGACATCAGTGGCAAGCAGTGCGTTGTCATCGGCAGAAGCAACATCGTTGGAAAACCAATGGCAATGCTGCTGCTGCAAAAGAATGGAACGGTTACCATCTGCCATTCTCGCACGAAGAATCTGAAAGAACTAGCAGCCAGTGCAGATATTTTGGTAGTTGCCATCGGCAAGCCGAAGTTTGTCACTGCGGACATGGTGAAAGAAGGGGCAATTGTCATTGATGTTGGCATCAACCGCATGGAGGATGGAAAGCTCTGTGGCGATGTGGACTTTGATTCGGTAGAGCCAAAGGCTGGATACATCACACCTGTTCCGGGCGGTGTTGGCCCTATGACCATCGCAATGCTGATGAAAAACACCCTGCATGCTGCAAAGTTACAGCACAACTTAGCATAAGGCATACAAACAATCACATAAAAAAATAGGCAGTCGGGAAATATTTCCCAGCTGCCTGTTTTTATACAAAAAATGCATCAAACAAAAGAAAAAGCACTGCGGAAAATCCACAGTGCTTTTTGTTGTGCTACATAGAAGTGTTTGATTATTCCTTTACACCGCCGAGGGCAACGCCACCAACGATGAACCGAGACAAGCAAACATAAATGACGATAATCGGAATAACAGACAATGCAACTGCTGCGTACTGTGCACCAAGGTCAATCTTCTTATCCTGACCCAGTACCTTCTGTACCATCATCGGCATGGTGATCATCTTGTCATTCGAGATCAAAATCATGTTCTGTGTATAGTAGTTGTTCCAGTTCTGTACAAATGCAAAGATTGCCTGTACTGCAATTGCCGGCTTCATCATCGGAATTGCAATGGAAATAAAGGTTCTGAATTCGCTGCATCCGTCGATTCTAGCGGCTTCTACGATGTCCAATGGGAAAGAGGACTTCATATATTGACGCATATAGAATACGATTGCCGGAGCGGCAATTGCCGGAACGATCAGCGGAATGAAGGAGTCTGCCAAGCCCAGTGTGCCAACCATGAACTGTACGAAACCGGTAGAAGTTACCTGAATTGGAATCATCATAACGGCAAGAATGAGCGTGTAAGCACCATCACGAACCTTGAACTGATAAACAGTCAAACCGTATGCAGTCATTGCAGAGAAGAATACGGTCAAAATCGTAGAACCAGCTGCGATAATCAAGCTGTTCCGATAACCACGAAACAGATTCCACTGCGGAGACTGTGTGGTGATATTCTTCATGTTTTCAACAAAGTTGCTGCCCGGAATCAGCGATACCGGCGACTGCAGGATGGCATTATGACCACGGCAAGCATTTACAATCATCAAGTACAACGGTACTAAACAAACCAATGTCAACAGAATGCAAACGATGAAGCATCCAGCGGACTTTAAGTTCTGTACCAGTCTGTAATTATCCTTTACACCAACTTGTTCCATTAGTCCACGCCTCCCATCTTTGCCAGCTTCTGTTCCCGCTTATAAGCCTTAACGAGTTCCTTCCGTTCCTTCTTCTTCCGAGCTTCATCAGCATCCCGGTTCATCCGGAATACGATAATACCCAGAATTGCAGTGATGATAAAGAGGATGATGGAAGCCGCACCGGCATAACCATACTGTACCTTATCTTCACTGGTACGGAAGTTCTTATATACGAATACAGCAGCTGTTTCCAAATACTTGTTGATGGTTGATCTCTTGGTGTGGAACAAGAACGGAATATCGAACATCTGCAAACCACCGATCATGGAAGTGATCAAGGTGTAAACAACCATCGGACGCAGCAACGGCAGAGTTACCTTGCGGAGTACCTGACCACTTGTCGCACCGTCGATTGCAGCAGCTTCGAACAGGGACGGGTTAATACCCAAAATACCAGACATCATCATAATCATGGTATTACCAAACCACAACCATGTCTGAATAAACATAACGATTGCTCGTGACCACGCCGCATTGTCTTCAAACATGAAGGCATCTTTTCCGGCGGATGTCAACAAGCCGTTTACCAAACACATGTTGGAGTTGGAGAAGAAACGCATGAACAACGCTGCAACAGATACAGCGGTGATGATATTCGGCAGGTACATAACAACCTTAAAGAAGCCCTGACCCGGAATGTGCAGCTTGGAATCTGTGAACCAAACAGCAAGCAACAGGGACAAGAGAATCTGCGGGATGAAGTTACCAATCCAAAGAATCAAAGTGTTTCCAAAGTCACGGACAAATTCTGCATGAATCCGACGTGCGGAACGGTCATCGCCACCGAACAGCAATGTCTGGAAATTCTGCAAACCAACGAAGGTATCCCCTTCAGAACCATTTCCGTATACACTCAAGATAAAGGTGTTGATCAGTGGCCAGATCTGGAAGAAAGCGTATACAAGGAAAAATGGTGCAATGAAAAAATATCCATACTTGGCGTAGCTGATTGATTTAATTCTTCTTTGTGCAGCTGATGCCATAAAACACACCCTCTCAAAAATTAAGTAAAATAGTAAGAATAGATAATCGTAAAGAGATAATGACAAATATATGCCTACGGGATAGAACTACCCCGTAGGCGATTATATTTGATCGTGTCAAATTTGGCTATTCAGCTTATTCAACAGTGATGTCAGAGATAGCAGATGCTACAGTGTCGAGGAATTCGTCGTAGCAAGCCTGTTCGTCTGCCAGATCACCTGTGCAGTAAGCAGTTACAGCATCCTGCAGCTTGGAGTTGATGGTGCCGTCATACTGAGTTGCGATACCGTCGAGGTCGATTGCGTCAGCAGAATCGTACAGAACAGCGAACTGATCCTGACCATCCTTGAACAGCGGGTTGCTGTTCTTGCCGCCTTCTACAACTTCCTTCATAACAGACTTGTTGTTAACGAAGTCGCTGTGGCTTTCGCAATATTCCTTCATGGTAGCGTCATCAACAGTCATAGCCTTGATGAACTGACCAGCGAAGGTACCATTGTCGCAGTTCGGGCTTACGCAGATCCAAGAACCGCCCCAGAACCAGCCGGTCGGGCCTTCTGTGATTGCATACTTACCATATGTAGAACCGCTTTCGCCGCCTTCAGCAGATTCCAGCTGACCGCCAGCTGCCAGAGACCAAGACGGGAAGAAGTAACCCATGGTAGCGTCAGCCATTGCACCGTCAGCCTGACCAATTGCATACCAGTCATCTGTCCACTGATCTACAGTGCCGATGTAACCAGCATCATAGTTGGTCTTAGCCATGTTGATGAAGTCGCCCAAGCAAGCCTTTGCGTTGTCAGCAGTGATCTTACCATCCTGAACCCATGCAGTGCTTCTGTTACCAGCGGAGTAAGCTCTCCAAACGCCGCCCAGGGTATCAGCCATAGCAGTCTTGTTGCCAGATGCATCGTATACTTCCTTAGCAGTTGCCCAGAATGTATCCCAGTCAGCTACCTTAGCCTGCATTTCTTCCGGAGTTTTTACACCCAGGTACTGTTCAGCCAGGTCGGTTCTGTAGCAGTAACCACCTGCTGCTGCCTGCCAAGAAGCACCCTTCAGAACGCCGTTCTGATCGGTACCCATTGCTACGGTGTAGCTGTAAGCATCGCTGTACATATCAGCAGTGATACCAACGCTTTCCAGCGGAGCAGAGTTTTCATCGTTGTTTTCATAAGACAGAACCCAGTCTGCATCGCAGATGTACAGGTCAACGTCAGAACCAGAAGAGAAGTATGTCAGATACTGTTCCATAGCTTCTGTACCAGCAGAACCTACGTTCTGATACTTGATCTTGCCAGCCATGTCCGGATATGCCTTTTCAACAACCGGGATCATAGCGTTCAGGTCAGTGTCAGTCCAGCACAGAACGGTCAGTGCATCACCGGTATCCGGCATAGAAACTGCACCCAGTTCAGTGCTTGCAGTTGCATCGCTGTCAGAAGCTTCTTCGCTGGATTCTTCAGCAGATGTTTCTTCGCTGGATTCTTCAGCAGCAGATGTTTCTTCGCTGGACTCTTCAGCTACAGTAGTAGCAGCTTCAGAAGAGCTGGAAGAAGAATTCTTGTCGTCGCCGCAGCCTACGAATGCAGTTGCAGTCATAGCCAGAGCAGCCAACAATGCCAAAGTTCTTGTTAATTTGTTCATTGGAAATTTCCTCCTTAAATATATTACCTTGTTCCGAACAACCAGAACAAGATAAGCAGCAAGGGTCATTTACCGCCTGTCCCCCATGGCAAGGCGTGCATAAAAGCCCCTTTTGATACACTAAATATACAACAATTTTCGGGGATTGTCAATGATAAAAACCATTCTTTCATTTTTTTTAGGGATTTCAAACAAATAAATGTCCACTTTTTTGTATGAGTTCCACAAAAAATAGGGGGCGTTTTCAGAAAAGGTTACAAAACGGTTAAATCATATTTGTGCAGGTTTTTGAGAATCCTCCCATTTTAAGCAAAACTTACATACAAATAGTCCCGAATCGAAAGAAAAAGCCGGTCTGTCATGCCGTCCGCATAGAGCAGTTCATAAATATTCTGAAAATACTGAATCTGTGTCCGCAGCCGAACAATGGCTTCCGCCTGTTCCTGTGTGACGTTCGGCAACTTTTGAAAATCCTCTGCCGTAGCGGTGTTGATGTCCAGATGGGGAATGGATTCTGAATCCGATGCCGTTTTCTCCTCTGGCATCGTCGGCTCTGATGATTCTGATGGCTGTGTATCCAGTTCGGGTGAAATCGTTTGCAGTTCTCCTATTATAAATAGGTATGGGGCAATTTGGGAATAGATTCCACTTCCGATTCCATTGACTTGCTGTAACTCTTCCAATGTCTGAAATCCGCCGACTGCCTCCCGATAAGAAACAATCCGCTCCGCTAAAATTGCACCAACACCCGGCAGCGTTTCCAGTTCTTCCGCTGTTGCCGCATTCAAATCCAATGGATAAGAAATCTCCGGCTCAGCTTCTTCTGGGAATGCCAATTCCGCTGCATCTGGCTGTGCTGGTTCTGTTTGTCTTACTGGAGCAGTTGTAGAACCTGCTGATTTTGTAGTGGTTTCTGCTTTTGTAGGCTTGTCCCAGTCAAAAACAGGCTGTCGATTTGCATTTTCAGAATCCGCTTCTGTTTCCAGTGGTTCGGTTTGTAGTGCGGATTCTGCTGACTCTTCCGAAGCAGTTGTAACCCATGTAATCGCCGGAATGGTATCCTGCTCGGCGAAGCTCTGCACAGCTAAAACGACCACCGCCGTTCCCATCATTGCCAAACCCAGCAACGATTTCCAAAGTTGTTTTCGTTTCATCTTCATGCCCATTTACAAAAAGGGGAAAGACAACGGATGCCGTCTTTCCCCCCTCGTAATTGTTTTTGATTCCGTTAGATTCTTGCAACGCCGGTGTCTTTTGCAGCCTGTGCAACCGCAGCTGCAACTGCTTCTGCAACACCCTTTTCCAATGCACTCGGAATGATATATTCCGGACAAAGCTTTTCATCTGTTACGAAGGATGCAATTGCCTTTGCAGCAGCAATCTTCATAGCATCGTTGATTTCCTTTGCGTGTACATCCAGTGCACCACGGAAGATGCCCGGGAATGCCAGAACATTGTTAATCTGGTTCGGGAAGTCACTTCTACCAGTACCAACGCAATATGCACCAGCTGCCAGTGCTTCTTCCGGCATGATTTCCGGTGTCGGATTTGCCATCGGGAACAGAATCGGCTTTTCAGCCATGCTCTTTACCATTTCCGGTGTTACGCAGTTCGGAGCAGAAACACCGATGAAAACATCTGCACCAACCAGAACATCTGCCAAAGAACCAGCCTTATGACCGCTATTTGTAATCTTTGCCATCTGTTCCTTTTCCTTGTTCAGACCTTCTCTGCCTTCATAGATTGCACCCTTCCGGTCGCAGAGAATAACATGATGCGGATCCAGACCCATTGCAATCAGCAGGCGGATAATCGCAATCCCTGCTGCACCAGCACCGCTGGTGACAACCTTGACATCCTTCAGGTTCTTGCCAGTCAGCTTCAAAGCGTTCATCATGGCTGCCAGTGTTACAACGGCAGTACCATGCTGGTCATCGTGGAAAATCGGAATATCGCAGCATTCCTTCAGCTTTTCTTCAATTTCAAAGCAACGAGGTGCGGAAATATCTTCGAGGTTGATGCCGCCGAAGCTGCCAGCGAGCAGACGAACGGTATTCACAATGTCGTCTACATCCTTGGAGCGAATGCACAGCGGAATCGCATCTACATTACCAAACTTCTTGAACAGGGCACACTTACCTTCCATAACCGGCATACCTGCTTCCGGGCCAATGTCGCCCAGACCCAGAACAGCAGTACCATCGGTCACAACAGCAACGAGGTTACCTCTTCTGGTCAGCTTATAGCTCAGGTCAACATCCTTCTGGATTTCCAGACAAGGCTGTGCAACACCCGGAGTATATGCCAAAGACAAATCGTCTGAGGTTTCCAGCGGTGCACGCAGTGCAATTTCAAACTTGCCCTGCCAGTCGTAATGCAGCTTC
>ENA-ORTS01002396-ORTS01002396.1-human-gut-metagenome-genome-assembly--contig:-NODE-2396-length-11176-cov-3.164194_pt1 | contig 11176 bp, 11 predicted proteins | sample MGYA00241911_ERZ509186 | MGnify/ENA primary metagenome ERZ509186 (study PRJEB26280, sample SAMEA2338852) | human gut metagenome | biome: human gut; feature: human-associated habitat; material: faeces...
AGACCAATACCAGCCAAAACGACCAGGCTGCCTAAGGAAACCAAAGTATATTTTAATCCTTTCTTCATTGTTTTATTGTTTCAATTTGTCTTCTATAATAAAGGTTATACAAACGAGCGCAATATAAGTGAACTTAAAATAACCTGCGTAGTTTGACTTATGCAAAGGTAATTGAAATATCTGATACTATAAGAAATCTATTGCTAAAATGTACGAAATGGCTTGCTGGTGTATGAAATTACAAAACGGATGCTTGATAAAACTCATCAAGCATCCGTTTTGCTGAAATTATCCACACATAACTGATTGTAAATCTAATCCTTTTCAAAAGAGACCTTCTACACGTTTACGTTAATACCATAATCTATATTTCAATTATTGACTCAAAGGTCTATCACCATTTTATTACAAGCATAGTCTCATTAAACTTGCCCCACATTACTGGATGTTGACGATTCCCAGATGCTTCTACTACTCCTTGATGCACGAAATTATAGATTTCCTTAGCCGTGATAACTCTATCCTTGTTTGTATCAGCACCACCTCGCAAGCCACGTTCCAAAAACACCGTAAACAGACTGTTCTTGAAACCTGTCTGTCTTGGAGTTTCTAAGGATTTCTCCGTTGAACGAGAAGAAAGGAAGAACATCACATTCTCTTTAGAATAGTTAGTATTCCTCCTATTTGTATTTCTCATTTTCCCTGCAAAGCAAGCATCCACGAAAATCATTTTCTGCTGAGCTTTACACTGTCTCATGATGCTCAATACGGAAGAGTAATACAAAACTCCATCGTAACACACCAATCCACCAGGCACACCATGACCACTAAAGTATAGGATAATAGCATCTGATGGCGAAGCCTTGGCAAATGTATTACGCATTGCCGTACATACCTTTTTGATCGTAACGTCTGAATTGACAAAACAATCAACCGTAGCATTACCATTCTTGGTAAAGATACCCGATATGGTCTTGGCATCATTCGCACTTACCCGAAGATCGTTTTGACGACCAGGATAATCGGCAATACCAACACACACGATATAGGTTCTTGCCTGCAAAAACGAAATGCCAAACAAAGACATAGCTATAATGGATAAAATTCGTTTCATAACAAACTCATTATTATTAGCGAGCAGAATGATAAATAACAATTCTGCCCGCTATTCTTACTAATCACAAACAGATCTTATTGAACGCAGAGTCTGAATTGGCTCATACGTCAAAGCAGAATCTTCTTCATTAAAATAAAGATAATAGGCATTCACGTAATGAGCTCTGCTAGAACTCCAATAATATTCAAATGATTTTTTCTATTTTAACCTAAAAACAACAGGTACACTATATTTTACTCGCACGCACTCTCCATTTTGCTTACCCGGAATCCATTCAGGCATAGATTCTACTACACGCATAGCTTCTCTGTCAAGAACTGGATCTACAGGTTTAACAACTTTCACATGAGAAATGCTTCCATCATCTTCAACCACAAAGCTGATAATCACCCTACCTTGAACTCCATTTTCCTGTGCTTCAACCGGATATTGAATATTATTGCCAAGATACTGCATCAAGGCGCTTTGTCCTCCTGGAAATGAAGGCATCACTTCAACGACATCATATACTTTTTCCTGCGATTCTTGGGATGTATTATAGTTCTGCTGTTCGTTATTTACATCTTGTTCAGCACCTTGGTTTTGAACATTTTCTTCTACAGTTGTTTCAATATTTGGTGCAGTCTTTACTATTGCTTCATTATTTTCTTGACATTTCATGAAAGCATAAACACAGCCAATTACGAGAATAGCCAGTATCACAAGAATGATTTTTCTATAATTTGATAGATTGTCGTCTTCATCGACATATTCCACATTTTCTTCCTTCTTTGGAGCAACTATCGTCTGTTCATGAGTATCAAGAAGATTGCCAGAAAGCTTTTGAGCCAACACTTGTGTTTCCTCCTGATCAGACAAGACTTCTGAGGCGATAGTAGGCATCGTACAATTCATCAACTTCAAAAATTCAGATACAGTCTGCACTCTATCCTTCTTTCGAGGATTCATACCTTGCTCTATAGCGTGCCAAACAGTATCTGAAATACCAATAGACTTATCTCCTATTCCTTCATTCAAGACAATACTAGCTTCAGGAGGATTCTTACCAGTAAGCAAATAGAACAAAGTTGCAGCAAGACCATAAACATCTGTTGCAGGAGAGAAATCCTGCAAACTCTGTTGGTATTGTTCCAAAGGAGCATAGCCAGCACTAATTCCTACGGGAGTAGAACTAGTCTGATGCCCTTCTTCTGTATAGCCTTTTGAGATTCCAAAGTCAATAAGCATAGCACCACCTTTGTCATCAAGCAGGATGTTGCTTGGCTTTACATCATAATGACAAATATGCTTTTGGTGCATATACTCCAATGCCGAACCTATCTGTTGGACATACTTAATGGCTATAGCCTCGTCCAATGCACCATGATGCTTCACATAATCAGACAACGAGCCACCACTCAAATATTGCATCACATAATAGACCGTATCATTTTCCTCAAACACATCTACTACTTTAACGATATGAGGATGATTCATCTGTGCAAGGTTCTTTGCTTCCTTAACAAACTTCTTACGATATAACTCTACTACGGCACGACTTCCTTGGGAAGGAACGGTTATCTTCCCCGTCCCTTCCTCACGCTCACAAGTGTCCTTCATAAAGAACTCCTTGATTGCCACAGGTACATCGACCTCCATATTACCCAAAGAACCAGAAACGGTTTCTTTCATTATTGCCTTATAGGTAATACCGAAACCACCCTGACCAAGAATCTTTTCTAGTCTGTATTTGCCTTTGCAGAGAACAGCGTTATTGCATAGTTGTTTCATAACTCCTTATTTTTTACTGTCCATATTGGTATCCTATAACTAGGAAACAAATACTCCGCATTTATAAAGGGAGCACTTGGGTATGGAACAAAAACAGTTTTTGGTGTGTCGCAATTATATACTTGCCAAAAATATGCCGTCTTAGCATTTTTCAACTCAGCAAAAGTTTTATAACCATGTCCTTTAAATACAATTGAATTTCCATTAGGACCAAGTACAATATGAACATAGTTATCGTCTTCATCGTACTTTATACTGATTTCACAACACTCTCGAAGTTCATCAACTTGCTCTTCTGTCGGAATATTATATTGCAGAGCTTCAGAATATGGCAAGAACAGCACATCATCCCCATCTTTAATATAGTCAGAAGCCCATAAAGTTCCGCTCGGAAGCCCTAAGTCAACATACTCAGTTTTTTCCAATGCGGAATCTTTTACCACCTTATTAATACCATCCTGATAGCCCGCATTATAACCAGCCTGATAAGCATCTGCAACAACCTGGTTTAACGCTTCGACAACTTTGCCATCAGCATATTCTTTTGCTTTATTAAAACTATCCATATAATTTTATTCTAATTTTCTTATTCCATTATGAGTTACTATATATGGTTCAATGCTGATAACTCTTGCTTTATTTACCAGTCCCTCTATGAAGAGTTCTTCCATATTACACTTTTCAAGCCAATATCTATTACACAAATCATCCTCATTCACATTTTTGTCTCTCATTCCAACTTTAAAGTTCCCAAGTAAGAAACATAAATCATCATAATTCCGAGAATCATGCCACTCTACATTATCAACTTCCAGTACTAACAGATTAACTATACAATATGAAACTGGAGTAGAAGCAAAAGTATTAGCCCATTGAAATGCTCGCTCTTCCTTTTTATCATCATACGGAAAAACAAATAAAGAGTTTCCTCTACCATATGACTCAGGATAATCCTGTTTTCTAACATTCTCTAACATAGATTCAGCTTTTGCCCGTCCTTCCGAATAATTATGTTCTTTTTTTGAAGCAGTAATTACCTCACCGACCTTCCGAAAAACTGTATTTTTTTTCGATTCTACAAACTTTCATATATCTTAATATACTTATTTCTAAATCATAATTTTAATAAAAACATTTTAGAACTATGGTTCCATAACCAATCTAAATCCATACTCAGAACTTGCATATCCCTCCAAAATACCAACACTTCGATAAGCAACAGTACAGTAATACTCATCAAGAGCCCAATCTCCACCACGAAATATATGTCCACACTCCCCTCCTTGCGGACCTTTAGGGTTTATTTGAGAAGTTGCTGTATAAGGTGCAGCCCAATCAGAACAATATTCACGAACATTTCCTGTCATATCATAAAGCCCTAATTCATTAGGATTTTTCAGACCTACATTATGAGTTTTTCCTCCACTATTCCCATGCCACCATGCAACTTCCGAAATATTATTACTACCTGAATAACGATAACCTTGGTTAAGTTTGCCTCCACAAGCAGCATATTCCCACTCTGCCTCTGTTGGAAGTCTAAACTTTATATTTGTTATTTGATTCAATTTCTTTATAAATTTCAAACAATCATCCATACTTCCTCCCCCCACACTAACTTGTTCTACAGGTCTTTTTTCCCCTGTAAAACCAGATGGATTTGTTTCCATAATTGCCATCCACTCTTCTTGAGTCACTTCATATTTACCTATATAGAAACTAGATAAAGTTACTTGATGAACAGGTTTAGTCCCTTCCCAATCATATGTATCAGTTCCTCCCATCATAAAAGTACCGCCCTCAACATACACCATATTAGATACCAAATTATCTATTATTTGCTTATTATGTTGTTGCTTTTTTAAATATGAGAGTCTTGCATTTATTTTTTTTCGATGTTCATCTGTCATATTGCTATATTCATTTACAAATCTATTAATATCATCAATCTTTTGAGAAGAAAAAGCCCTTTCAAAAGCATTATTTTCACAAATAGTTTTATAGCCATAATAACTAATTGATAAACATATTAAAAACAACGCCCCAGCTATTAATAAATTACGACATATATGACTATCTTTTTTTTTATTACTTATCCCTTGCTGGTTAACTCCAGCTTTAACTTTCTTTACTTTACCTTCCCACAGTGTTTCTTCATCACCCCCTGCAAGATTAACATGAGATTGCATAGAGCAACATGCCTTTGTTGCTTCAACATTACCATAAGCAGCCGAAGCAAACTGTTGCGAGATACGTCTTATCTCCCCCACATTCTTCGGTCTCTTCAATCTATTCACTTGCATCATCCAAACAACCAACTTCTTCATTTCCTCAGAGACATTAGGCATAGGGAGGGCAAGATGCTTGTCCTCTGTCTCGTCTTCAGAAAGGTCAGAAACTGATGGTGGGTCTTGATTGGTAAGTAACTTATACATAGTGGCACCAAGGGCATAGAAGTCTGTCCATGGACCGAACTTATCATAGCCCTGCGCCATCTGCTCACTAGGAGCATAGCCATTCGTATAACTGATACCCGTGCTCATCGTGGCACCACCTATCGTACTCTGCTGCTTACTTGCACCAAAGTCTATCAACTTGACCACATCATGACTATCCACCATAATATTGGCTGGCTTGATGTCAAGATGGAACATACCTTCGTTATGGATTGCCTCAAGACCATCCAAAATCTGATTCAAGTAATTGCGGACCTCAGACTCTGCCAAAGGTGCATTGGTACGCTTCAAACGTGCAGATAGATTTTCTCCATCCACATAATCCATCACATAATACGCAGTACCATTCTCCTCAAAAAGGTCATAGACCTTGACAATATGAGGATTACTGAGACTACGGAGACGGCGAGCTTCTTTCTTGAACTTCTCTCGCTGCAGCTCAAAGCTATTGGTATTCTCGGCATTGCTTACACTAATGGTTGTACTATTACCATCACGCTGACACACACCTTTTACAAAGAACTCTTTGATGGCATAAGTCTCATCAAACTCGATGTTCTTTGCTAAATAGGTATTGCCGAAGCCACCAGATGATAAGTAGCTTTCTATCTTGTAAGTTCCGTGTAGGATTGTTCCTACTTGGAGCATATTTTGATTATTTAGTTCGTCCATTTTTTATTGTATCTTACTTTATTGAATCTGGTTTTGTTGTATCTGTCTTTGACTCTTGCTGGCTATTAAACTCTTTCACGGTCATCATAGAATCTTCATGAAGAGAATCAAGCAAAGCAGCCTCTGCTTTATGCTTGCTATAGTAGCCATATCCAAACATTCCCACAACAGCCAACACCACTATTGCCATGAAAGCAACAAACAGGAGTTTCTTTCTTTTCTGCTTATTCTCCATCGCAACAATTACACTATCAGGAACAGGCGGTGGTGTACCAGCAGGCTTAACGATTTCAACATCAGGAGAAGCAGTCATCTCTTCCACATCAGGCTTGATATTCAAAGCATTGCATTTTGCCGTAGGCTCTTCATTTACAAGACTCACATCAGCCTCGTCATGACACACATCAGCCTCGTCATGACTCACCTCTTTGATGTGTACTATATAAGCTGAATGATTGTCTTTATTATCTGAGGTTTCTGAAATCAGCATCTGTCGTTTTTCTTCATCACGAACATTCGCAGAGAAGACATCCAACAGCTCCTCATCCTCCATCTGTTCCAACATGCCGTCAGAACAAATATAGAAGTAATCACCTGGCTGAATATCTGAAATATGGATAACATCAGGTTTTGGATGATTTCTGTCTCCAGCAATCATCGCACGGGTGATGACATTTTTCTGTGGAAATGTCTTCATCTCCTCATAGGTCAACTCACCAGCCTGATAAAGATCATACACCAGGGAATGGTCACGACTCTTATATAATATGGTATGCGAAGATGGACGGAGATGGTATATTCTACTATCTCCAATGTGGGCTGCCGTACATCCATTACTGTGAAAATACAGCAAAGTTAAAGTTGTTCCCATCTGACGGGAATCTCCCACAATAGCCAGTTTATCCAGTTCTTCGTAGGCATACGCTAAAGCGTCAGATAGCAACTTATCTTCCAAGCCTTCAGAAGCAACTGCATGTTGCAACAAAAACGAAGAAAGACTTTTGCAAATACTTTGGCTTGACACCTCGCCATGTTCATGTCCACCCATACCATCACAGAGCAAAAACAAACGGTCATTCTCCGTTGCTTTGCCCTTTATTGGATAGATGCTATCTTCCTGGTTCGCCCTCTTTCCCAACTCATGGATAGCTAAAGGCTGATATATCTTGATTCTCATTGTTAGCTTTATTTTTGATGATAAACAACGGTTGTGTTACCCATCTTGATGATACTTCCTTCTGTCAAGACGAGCTGGTCACCCTCGTTCAATAATTGTCCATTCACATAACTTGCATTTTTATTGTGATAGTTAGACACCACAACCCTAACCTTGTCCGTAGAAGCCTTAATTACCTGGATGGCAAGATGCTGACGGCTCATATATCTATCATCTGTAGCTATCTGTACAGTTGCCTGCGAAGTAGTAGCCTTGCGGCCTATTACATTACTACCGAACCCTAACGGATACTTCTGACCACCATAGAGCAAATAACCAGGAGTAACCTCTTCTTTCTTGCCTGCAAGGATTGTTTCATCAGATTGAGAAGGAGAAGAGGAATGCCCCACGTAACGAGTTTCTCCATTATCTCGATTCACATACTGAGTCTCACCATTGCTGTTACCAACATATTCTGTTTCCCCAAAAGATTGCGGAGTTGCAGTATGTTGCTTTGAGAACATCACTCTCAGCTGAGTTTTACATTGAGGACAAGTAATCACCTTAACTGCTTCGTTTTGAGAATTTCTCACGTCAAGCAAAACACCGCAACTCGGACATTTGATTCTTTTAGTTTCCATTGCCACCATCTATTTTAATCAATGTTTATGCCATCTGAATATCAGCATCAGACATATAGTCTGGCATATCAGGAGCAACATCAGGATTCTCCAAGGATGCAGTTTGGAGATTTGGATCAGCAGAATCATCAACTCCGGTATCAGCAAAATCACTACCACTTGGAGTAATCACTTGTCCTGTATGCAAATCAACTGCTTCCCCAACGTCAATACTTCCATTGCCATTGGCATCACAAATCGCAACATCAGGATTTCCATCTTGATCAAAATCTACCACACTCACTTCCTGACCATCCACGTCGAAAACTCCCACTGTAGCCATGGAGCCATCAGCAAGCTGAACTTCACCCGCATTAACCAAATGAACATCTGCATTTTGGTCATCAGCCACTTGCACATCACTTGCCTGATGCAAATTTGCATCATTGTGAGCAACAGATACACCCTGGTCTGCATGAGAAGAATGAGATACCACAGCAACATCTTCAGTTTGACGAGGAGCAGCATTCATCTCTTCGGCACGTACTTCTGGCTTTACAGCCTGAGCATAGTCGTTCTTTTCTGCATCTGTCATGTTGTTCCACTCGTCCTCGGTAAAAGTACTATAGATATTGCCATGCCAATGGAAAGCGCCACCAGGACCAACTTCGGCTCTAGCGGCATCAAAAGCCTCCTTAAAGCTCTGCTCATCATGACTTTCAGCTACCTTGATAGAGGCATTATCATTAGCTGCAGCTGCAGCTTGCGATGGATTCTCCCCTTCCGGTTTTGTATCGGAAGTTTCTTCTGTACCTGCAGCAAAGGCATCTGTGGCATACATAGCACTTGCACCTAACAAGATACCAGCAGCTCCACTTACCGCTACTTTTTTCCAAGCTGCCTTATCAGCAGCGTTCTGAGTTTTATCTTTACTTTCCTGTCTTACTTCAGGATGTGTATTATTGAAATACAATGTTTCTTCATTCTGTACCATAATCATACGTTTTAAAATTATAACTGGTGCAAATATAGTGAAATAATAAATAGATAGATACTTATTTTGTGCTCATTACACAAAACCTATCTTCTATTGTACAAAATCACTTTTTGATTTTAGCCTTGCAATAAGGACAAGCCTCATTCTGCATCAAAACTTCATAAGACTGAAAGCCCAGGAAGTGATGGCAATGAGGGCAAACATAATGCTGCTGAAACTCCTCGGTCAACTTCTTCTGCCTTAACGGTCCCTTAGAAGAATCCTTATATGCTTTTACAGTAAAGCCTACGGAAATCAAAATACCTAAGAGATACAAACTTATATAAAGAGGAGTTTCTCTAAATTCGGGGAAAATGATGCTCAAAGCGATGGCTCCCATGGTAATCAAACCGGTAATGCCACGAAGAGAATTAAACTTGAGATCAGCTATCTGCTGGTCAAGCTTATGTTCATCATATTCTTCCCAAACACGCTGCAATGGACGAAAATCTACCATTTGAGGAACAAAACTCTTTATCCAATCCCAACTAACTAAAAACTTACTTGGACCAAGTTCTATTTTATCCTTTTCCATGATAGTCTTTGCCATTATTTCCACTCCATTGACAAAAGTAACATTCTGAGGTTTTAGATTCGTAATTCTATAAGAACCATCTGGATTAATGGTCAAACTACAATGTTGACGGCTCACAGTCATAGGAACACTTCCAGCACCCCCAAAAGTCTTGGATTGTTGTCCCATCGTTATTCTCAACTGAGATGTACTAGCATCACGTCCGATGATTAATTCCATAAAATTCTTTGCTTGGTTAGTTTATTTTTTAGTTATGAGTAAATCCTTCATTTGCTTTAAGGCTTCCTTAGAAATTCCTAAAGCAAAAGCAAAATGCTCATAATCGGATAATATCAATTGTTGCTTTTGCGTATTGACCTGATAGATGTAGCCAGTGTTGATGATAAAACGTTTACCCACCCGCATAAAAATACTCTTGCAATCTACAAGATGCTCTGCCAAATACTTCTCCATTTGAGACAAATTCAAACAAACAACAGCCTTCAGCTTGTTAATAGTAACAATCTGTGTATAATTGCCATCTCCTTCGAAATAAACAATTTTGGAAACATCTAATCTTAAAAGTTCCGTCTTTGTATTGAATACAATGAATTGACTTTCCATATTTATCATTTACTTCGCTGACTTGTTCCCAGAAGTAGCTATAGCCATTAAGTTTTCAATGAAAAAAGCGTGGGACTATTGTTCGGTCGCCGAAATAGAGGTTGTGGAAAGACCTTTCAACTAGCAACTAACAATAGCCCACGCCAAAAGGTATATCGACACCTTCCCCCTACAGAGAAAAGGATGCAATAATCCCATAGCGTGAGCCGTATTGCTGTTCGTCATAGTTGAATTTTGAAATTTCCACATTTCTATTTCAAGACTAACGTTCAATACGCTCATTCATTTGAGTCTTCATCGCAGCAGTTCTTTTCCGTCTGCTCCAACTCTGACCGCAAAAGTAAGCAATATTCCTGATTCTGCCAAACTTTTAGCGATGCTTTTTATCCCGAAGGACAAAAAAGGCATTGAACGCTGCCATTGCCGAGAGAAAAATACTTCCACATTTCTATTCCATGGCTACAATTCAATGCCCTATACCTATAATACCATCCCTTATGAAAAGGTAAACAACCTGTTACGATTATTTTTTAGTTATCGTTCCTTTTCTGGCATTCACCGTAAAATTACCAAGAGATGTCTTGACTTTATAAACGCTATTCTTTGATGATACCAGCTTTGCCGACATTCCCATAAAGCTGATGCCAGCATCCTTCTTCTCAATGGTGTACTTTCCGAAAGGAGTAGCTACGATGATGTGGTGCTTGGTGTTATCAACCACACCATACACCGTGCCGGATGGTGCCTGCTTCACCTGCTCGGCTACACTCTTTACGGCATTTGCCACATCGGTATTGTTACTCTTTGCTAAACTGGTTGTGGCGGCAGCTACTATCATCATCAACGAAATCATAATCTTCTTCATATCTTATTACATATTAAAAGAGTTATACTTCATTTTCCTCGTTCTACGAATCATTCTATTCTATCGTTTCCCGATTACGAGCGCAAAAGTAAGAAGATTATTTCTATCAGCCAAATATCCAAACCTACCTTGTATGAAATGCCATTCTGTATGTACCAAATGACAAAAATGTAGATTCTAACTTAAAAGTGCACCAGTCCTAATAATAAAACTAATAATAAAAAAGGATGACTCATTAACTTATGACACACCTTCCGTCAATATTTATAACCAAATTTCATATACCTACAAATATTGAATCTAGCAATAAAAATAAGGGGAATGAGAGGCAGGAAATCCCCGTTTT
>ENA-ORTS01002399-ORTS01002399.1-human-gut-metagenome-genome-assembly--contig:-NODE-2399-length-11163-cov-2.571930_pt1 | contig 11163 bp, 7 predicted proteins | sample MGYA00241911_ERZ509186 | MGnify/ENA primary metagenome ERZ509186 (study PRJEB26280, sample SAMEA2338852) | human gut metagenome | biome: human gut; feature: human-associated habitat; material: faeces...
CCTTTTTTTATATTTAAAATTCGCTATAGCGAAAAGTAATATAATGAATTTATTTTTTGATATTAAAAATTAATAAAAATGCAATTTTATAAGTGAATCTTTTTTTGAGAGAACAATAAAATGCCTGAAAAATTGCCAAATTAAATTGACTTTTGGCCGATTTAAGTATATACTTTAAGCGTAAATACTAAAGAAACAGAGGATGAACTAATCAGATTTATAACTTACGAAAGGAAAGCTAATAAATATGAAAAAAACAATAATATCAAGCATAATAATAGCAATATCAATGATAGTATTCACAACTAAGGTACAGGCAGCTACAGGAAAAGTAACAACAGAAACTTTGAATTTAAGAAGTAAAGCTTCAACTGATTCGTCAGTGGTAAAGTTACTTAACATGGACGATGAGTTGGAAATCATATCAGAAGAAGGAAATTGGTATAAAGTTAAGGTTGGAGAAAATGAAGGCTATGTTAGTAAAGACTATGTAAAAGTTGATAAAACATCAACAGAAGCAAACGATACGACACCAACCGATAATAACAAAAATAATTCTGGTGCAAATTCAACAGAAAATAAAAACAATGGAACGACTTCAAGTCAAACCACATCAAACACTGTAACACCAAATTCTACCTTAAAACTTGAAAAAGATGTTACAATAAAAATATTACCATTAATAAATGCGAATAATCTTGGAATGGCAAAAGCTGGAGATGAAGTTACTGTTATTGCAACAGCAAATAACTGGATATTTATAGAAACAAGTGAAATTGCTGGCTGGATAGTAAAAGATTCAAGTGTGGGACAAGTTAAGAGTTCAGAAGATAAAAATACTGGCTCAAGTACAGATAATAACACCACAGATACTAGCAATAATGATGACAAGGGTGAGGAACAAACTGATACCAAAACTAATACGGATAATAATGACGATACAACTTCATCAGATACAAATTATACTAAAACAACCAAATACATTAATGCTTCGTCAGTATATGTTAGAAAAGAAGCTTCAACAAGTGCTGGAATTGTAACAACTTTAATTAGAAACACTGATGTTACAGTTGTTGGAGAATCAGGAGATTGGTACAAGGTTACATATAAAGATTACAGTGGATATATTTATAAAGAACTATTGTCAGATAAAAAAACAGAAGAAACAAATAGAAGTAGCGCTAATAGAGAAAGCGCTACAACTGTTTCAAGTGTAACTACTGAAACTACAACAGAAGAAACTTCAAAGGGACAAGAGATTGTAGAATATGCAAAACAATATTTAGGATGTCCATATGTTTATGGAGGTTCGGGGGATAAATCTTTTGACTGTTCTGGATTTACAATGTATGTGTACAAGAAATTTGGATATACATTAAGCCATTCTGCAATAGCGCAATCTAAAGTTGGAACATATGTTGCAAAAGAAGATTTACAAGCTGGGGACTTGGTATTTTTCTTAGATTATGAAACAATGGATGGCATAGGACATTGTGGAATATATATTGGAAATGGCGAATTTATACACGCTTCTTCTGGAAGTGGATATTGTGTAAAAATATCAAACTTATTAACAGGAAGCTATAACACGAGATATGCTACAGCTAGAAGGTTAATCTAATAAGAGCACGACGTAATAATATAGAGTTTTATAAATAATATAGGGCAATTTAAAAGGAGAATGTTAGTGAAAAGACCACTTTTAATTGTTACTATGTCATACATATTAGGAATAATTATAGGGGTATACTTTAAGCAAAGTATACTCTTAATTTTGCTTGCAGGAATTATTGGGATTGTATTTTGGAAAATAATAAAAAAGAAAAAAATTGTAATTATTGCAATATGTATTGTACCATGTTTATTGTCTTGCCAGCAGACCAATAATTTAAATAATAAATACAATAAAATGTATAAATTAGATGATGAAAACATTGCAATAACTGGAACTGTGTGCAGTCAAATAAAGGAGACTGATTATAAGTATTCTGTTAATATTAAACTAGAAAATAAATTAAAATTAACAGTCTATATAGATAAAAAAGAAAATGTTTCAAAATTAGAATACGGCAATAAAATAGCTGTTACAGGAACGTATAAGAAGCCAACAGAGAAAAGGAATTATAAAGGATATGATTATATGAAATATTTAAAGACTAAAAAGATATGTGGCTCTTTAATGGTAGATGGAGAAGTAAAGCTGATAAAAACAAAAAAAATTAATTCAATATTTACAATAATAAATAAATTATCGATAATTTTTAAACAAAATTTGAAGAAATTATTACCAGAGCAAGAAGCTGAACTTGAACAGGGAATTTTATTAGGAGACACGTCTGATATAGAAAGTGATATAAAAGAAGACTTTAGAAAATGTAACTTATCGCACATGTTAGCAGTATCTGGAGCTCATTTATCTTATCTAGTGTTAGGAATAAATACTGTTTTAAGCAAAAAGGCATTTGGAATACGAAGAAGAAAAATTTTATCTATAATATTTATCTTAATTTTTATGGTTATTGTTAATATGAGCCCATCGGTCGTAAGAGCCGGACTATCAACTATTATAGCAATATTTGCAACTTTAATTTACAGAAAACAAGATACATATACAACAATTTCAATTGCTTTGCTATTAACATTATTAAATAATCCATTTGCAATTTTTGATGTTGGATTACAGCTGTCATATCTTGCAACTTTAAGCATAATAATTTTTTATTCTAAATTCACACAAAAACAGTTTAATAACAAAGTAAAAAAGTATTTATATGAGAGTGCGATGCTTACAGTAAGTGCAAATATTTTAATTCTTCCAATTACAATCTATGAATTTAACACAATTCCAATAAACTCAATAATATCAAATTTGTTAGCTGGTCCATTGCTTGGAATATGCATAATATTAGGCATGTTCACGGTAATTCTTTCAATAGTTTGTTTTCCTGTGTCAAAATTAATAGCATTTCCATTGCAAATTATTTTAAAAATTCTAATAAAGATAATAGAATTAATTTCTAAAATTCCATTTGGAAATTATACTGTAAAAACTCCGTGGTTCATAGTAGTGTTTTTAACTTATGCAATAATTGCCACATTAATATATAACAAAAAGAGAATTACTAAAATTTTAACTATGATTACATTAATAATATTTATTGTTATGCAGGTTTGCACTTTTATAAATATTGATGAAAAACTAAAAATCTATTTTATAGACGTAGGACAAGGAGACAGCATGCTTGTAAAAACTGTAAGAGGAAAGAATATTTTAATTGATGGCGGTGGAAGTAAGGATCCAGATTATGATATAGGCGAAAAGATTTTAGTACCATATTTGCTAGATAGAAGAATAAAAACATTGGATTATGTGATTATATCGCATTTTGACGAAGATCATGTTGGTGGAGTATTGACTGTTATGCAAGAGCTGAAAGTAAAAAAAGCAATAATTGCAAGACAATTTGAAAACTCTAATAATTATAAAAAATTTATTAAATTAGCACAAGAAAAGAAGATTAAAGTTATTGTTGTAGAAGCTGGAGATGTGATAAATATAGAAAAAGATATAAAGCTAAAAGTTTTATGGCCAGACTCAAAAAAGAAGATTAATGAAAATGTTTTAAACAATAATTCGCTTGTTTGCAAGTTAGAATACAAAAGTTTTTCAATAATGTTGACTGGAGATATAGAAGAAATTGCAGAGAATGCAATATTAACCAAATATAAAAATAATGCAAAAATATTGAAAGCTAATATTCTGAAAGTAGCACATCACCGGCTCTAAAAGTTCATCAACAGAAGATTTTATTAAAGCTGTAATGCCAGAGATTGCACTAATTGGAGTTGGAAAAGACAATAGCTTTGGGCATCCATCTGATGGAACAATAGAAAGACTTAACAAAATAAAATGTAAAATATTAAGAACAGATGAAAATGGAGAAATTGAATTGTTTGTGAACAAATTCCAATTTATTGACTATTTGACTATTTTATAGTATTATATACTTGTTGAATAGTAAATTGAAGATAGGAGTTTTAATATATGTTATGTTCAATGTGTAAGAAAAACACAGCAGTAATATTTATAAATAAACAGAGTGCAGATGGTAAAGCCGAAGTTGAAGGTTTATGTTATGAATGTGCTAAAAAGAAGGGAATAAATCCAATAGATACAATGGCGAAACAAGCTAATCTATCGGATAAAGATATACAAGATTTATCTAATAAATTAGATACAATGTTTAAAAATTTATCAGAAAATATAAGCGATATAGATGCAGATGAACTTTCAGAGATGATGAATGGGGAAAGTGAAATAGAGGGTGCTCAAGGAGTTCCTCTTGGTTCAATTTTTTCTGGATTGTTTGGAATAAAACAAAATGGAGATGAGTCATCAAATTATTCATCTGGTGGAACGCAAAAGGTTAAAGAGAAAACTAAAACAAATAAAAAGAGAAAAGCACTAGACACTTATGGAACGAATTTAACAGTTAAGGCTAAGAATAATCAAATTGATAGAGTTATTGGAAGAGACAAAGAAATTGAAAGAATGATACAAATTTTAAATAGACGTTCTAAAAATAACCCATGTTTAATTGGTGAGCCGGGTGTTGGTAAAACTGCCATTGCACAGGGATTAGCACTAAGAATTGCAAGTGGAAGTGTACCAGCGAAACTTTTAAACAAAGAAGTTTATCTATTAGACATGACAGCCGTAATTGCTGGAACACAGTTCAGAGGCCAATTTGAGGCTAGAATGAAGGCTATAATAGATGAATGTAGAAACGATGGAAATATTATTTTAGTAATTGATGAAATTCATAACATTATAGGAGCTGGAGATGCGGAACATTCGATGAATGCGGCAAATATTTTGAAACCATCACTTGCAAATGGTGAGCTACAAATGATTGGTACTACTACTTTAAAGGAATATAGAAAATATATTGAAAAAGATACTGCTTTAGAGAGAAGATTCCAACCAATAATTGTGGAAGAGCCATCTGTTGAAGATGCAATTTCAATATTACAAGGAATTAAGCAGTATTATGAAGATTATCATCATGTAAAGATTTCGAATGATATAATTAGACAGATTGTAAATATGTCTGAAAAATATATTCATGATAGATTTTTACCAGACAAGGCAATTGATATATTAGATGAAGCGTGCTCAAAGATAAATTTAAATGACAAAGATTTATATGATCTAGAAGTGTTAAATAATCAGCTAAAAGAAGTTCAAACCCAAAAAGAAGAAGCAGCACAAGCCGATTCTACAGAAGATTATCAAAAAGCAGCAGAACTTAAAACACAAGAGTGTGCATTACTAGAGCAAATTGATAATTTGAAAAAAAGAATGCAACCTAAAGATTTAACAACACAAGACATTGCAAACGTAATAGAAAGCTGGACGAAGATTCCAGTAAACAAAATTACAGAAGAAGAAACAAAGAAATTGTTGAATTTAGAAGACAATTTGCATAAGAGAATTATAGGCCAAAATGAGGCAGTTGAGGCGGTTTCAAGAGCAATAAGAAGAAATAGAGTAGGCTTGAAGAGCACAAAAAGACCACCATCATTCATATTTGTTGGTCCAACAGGTGTTGGAAAAACAGAACTTGCAAAAGCACTAGCATATGAGATGTTTGGAAGTGAAAAATCTATAATCCGTTTCGATATGTCTGAATACATGGAAAGCAACTCAACAGCGAAATTGATTGGTGCACCTCCAGGATATGTAGGATATGATGACGCAGGACAACTAACTGAAAGAGTAAAGAGAAATCCTTATTCAATAATATTGTTAGACGAAATTGAAAAGGCGCATAATGACGTATTTAATATATTATTGCAAGTGCTAGATGATGGTAGATTAACAGATGCACAAGGAAACACAGTAAGTTTTGAAAATACAATAATAATAATGACATCAAATGCAGGTTCAAACTTAAATACAAATTCAATTGGATTTGGAGGCACATCAGAAGCTTCAAAAAACAGAATGCTTGGCGCATTAAAAGATTTATTCAGACCAGAATTTTTGAATAGAATAGATGAAATTGTAGCCTTCGATTCATTAACAAACGAGCAACTTTTACAAATAGTTGATTTGATGGTATCTGATACTCAAAAAGTGTTAAATGACAGAAACATAGGATTAATACTTACAGATGAGGCTAAAAAATATGTATTAACAAAAGGAACAGATTTAAAATATGGTGCAAGACCTTTAAGACGTGCAATACAAAGATATGTTGAAGATGAACTATCTGATATGATATTAAAATCTGAACTAACAAATGGTAAAAAAGTATTGGTTGAATATGATAAGGAGCAAGACAAATTAGTATTCAACATACAATAATCTAAAAATAAGAAGGTGGAGGTAAAAAAGGTGTTTAAACATGTACCAAATATTCTAACAATGTGTAGATTTGTATTAATACCATTCATATTCGGATCAATAGTAAATAATCAGTATGTAGCAGCATTCATATTCTTAACACTTTCCGGAATTACCGATATACTAGATGGTTTTATAGCAAGAAAATTTAATTTAATAACTAACTTTGGAAAATTGATAGACCCACTAGCAGATAAGGCAACACAAATTTCAACACTTATAGCATTGCTATTTGCAGGAATAATTCCAAACTGGATATTAGTGGTGGTTTTTATAAAAGAAACAATAATGATAGCAGGAGCCTCTTTCCTATATGGAAAAAAACTTGTAGTATCAAGCAGGTGGTATGGAAAGCTTGCGACAGTAATATTCTATGTGGCAATAGTAGCTTCATTAATTACAAATAACTTTAATTTTACATTTCACATAGACATTTATATATACTATGTAGCACTTGCGTTAACAATATTTGCATTGGTAATGTATTTTAAAGAGTTCTATCAAAAAGGATATGTAAATAAAGAAGAATTGAGCACTGTAGATAAGAAAGTTATAGAAAAATAATAGTAAAAATACTTCGCTGTAATTTCTTCAGAGAAATCAAACATCCTGTAAACACGCTGATGCAGGTCATATTTACCATTCACATAATGAAATACTTTACCTGTTCCAACGCCATCGCCAACGGTCAAAACTGCTTCTTCATCAAACAGGTATCTATTGCTATGCTCAACTATCGGAGAACGAACATAGAACGGGTAAATGCCATCATCAACACGGTCTTGAGTATTGCTTTTTCCTGTCGAAATAGAGCAGAGGTCTTTTGCCTTACGCTGTTCCCAAGCGTCAGTAAATCCCTTGAATCGAATTTCGGGAACGCCGCTGCTGTTTTTCGGAAACATTTTTTCAAGCATGGCTTTCTTCAAAACTTGCAGCTTGTCATACTTACGCTGATGAAGGGTGATAAGGTTGTCGAGAGATGACAAAAAGCTTGCAATCTTTTCTTGTTCTGGTTTAGATGGCACTACATTTTCTAATTCTACAAGGTTTCCAACAGCAAGCCCCGGCTGTGCAGATTGGCCAGAATACTGTCCCAAATTCATGGTTGAAAACAAGTAGTACAAAAAGCGTGTTTGGTTCGTTTTATTTGCCCTTACAGCAACCGCGTGCTCTGTAAAATACGATTTGCCTACGGCATAATTTACATTTCCGCAAAGAGCACCTTGGCGACCAATTAGAGCATATTCACCATCGTGATTGTAGTGATTTGTAAAACCGCGCAAACCGTTTCCGCCGTAAACTGGGTATGCTTCATTCTCTGCAATATCTGATGCACTGATGAAGTCACCGCTTTTGAATTCAACACATAAAGCCCCCAACTTCCGCTGTTCCCAAGCGTATGTATTTTATGGCATAAGCCACAATTTTTTGTGGAAACCTTAACGATCTGTGTTATAATAGAAATAACTACTTACGCTTTTCCCAAGAAAGGGTATTTTCTAAAACAAAAGGAGCTTGACCGATGAACAAACAACAGCTTGCGCAGAAGATTTGGGCTTCTGCTAACCAGATGCGCTCCAAAATTGAGGCCAGCGAGTACAAGGACTTTATCCTTGGTTTCATTTTTTATAAATATCTGTCCGATAAAGAAATCGAATTTCTGAAAGACAACGATTATGACGATGAGCTGCTGAAAACCGTAACCGAGGACGACCCCGAAACCGTCAAATGGGTGCAGGAAAACATCGGCTATTTTATCTCCTACAAAGATTTCTTCTCCACTTGGCTCGGCATGGGCAAGGATTTTGATGTTTCCAATGTGCGTGACGCGCTGTCGGCGTTCAGCCGGCTGATCTCCCCCACGCACAAGCGTGTGTTTGAGAAAATCTTCAACACACTGGAAACCGGTCTTTCCAAACTGGGCGACAGCTCCGGCACCCAGACAAAAGCCATCAGCGGCTTGCTGAACCTGATCAAGGATATTCCGATGGACGGCAAGCAGGGCTATGATGTGCTGGGCTTCATCTATGAATATCTTATCAGTATGTTTGCCGCCAATGCCGGCAAAAAGGCGGGCGAGTTCTACACGCCCCACGAGGTTTCGCTGCTGATGTCCGAAATCGTGGCAAGCCACCTGCAGGGCAAAAACGAGATCAAAATCTATGACCCGACCAGCGGTTCCGGCTCGCTGCTGATCAACATCGGCAAAAGCGTTTCCAAGTATATGGCAGACGCAAACAATGTAAAATACTACGCGCAGGAGCTGAAAGAGAACACCTACAACCTGACCCGTATGAATCTGGTAATGCGCGGCATCAAGCCGGACAACATCGTTACCCGCAACGGCGATACGCTGGAGGAGGACTGGCCCTACTTTGACGATGCCGACCCCATCAACTCCTATGACCCGTTGTACGTGGACGCTGTAGTATCGAACCCGCCCTATTCCCAGGCATGGGACCCCACCAACAAGGAAGGCGACGCCCGCTATGCCCGCTTTGGTCTGGCACCCAAGGGTAAGGCGGACTATGCCTTTTTGCTGCACGACCTCTACCATATCAAGCCAGACGGCATTATGACCATCGTTTTGCCCCACGGTGTTCTGTTCCGCGGCGGTGAGGAAGGCACGATCCGCAAAAATCTGATTGAGAACAACCACATTGACGCCATCATCGGTCTGCCCGCCAACATTTTCTTTGGCACGGGCATTCCCACCATCATTATGGTGTTGCGCCAAAAGCGCGAGCGCGAGGATGTACTTATCATTGACGCCTCCAAGGGGTACACCAAGGAGGGCAAAAACAACAAGCTCCGCGCCTCCGACATCAAGCGTATTGCCGATACCTTTGTAAAGCGTGAGAGCATCCCCAAATTCTCCCGCACGGTCAGCCGTGAGGAAATCCGCGCCAACGACTACAACTTAAACATTCCCCGCTATGTTGACTCCTCTGAGGCGGCGGAGCATTGGGATGTATACGCCTCTATGTTCGGCGGCATCCCCGCAGCAGAGCTGGACGAGCTTTCCGCGTACTGGGCGGCGTTCCCTGCGCTGCGCGGTGAATTGTTTGCTGAAAACAGAACGCCCTATGCGGCGCTGACCGTCGAGGACATCAAGTCGGCTATCAAAAACAGCCGCGATGTAACCGCCTTTGAGGACGCCTATCGCTCCGCCTTTGCTGCGCTGCCCGCCTATATGAAGGCTGTCCTGTTGGACGGCATGGACAAAATTGAGATTACCAAGACGGAAACCACCCTCAGCGAGGATATTTTTGCGCGCCTTGCCGACATTCCGCTGATTGACAAGTATGAGGCCTATCAGCTGCTGGACGACCACTGGAACACGATTGCCGTTGACCTTGAAATGATCCAGACCGAGGGGTTCGGTGCAGCCAAAAAGGTAGACCCCCATCTTGTCACCAAAAAGAAGGGCAACGAGGAGCAGGAAGTGCAGGACGGCTGGGTCGGGCACATTCTGCCCTTTGACCTGCTGCAAAAGACGCTGTTGAAAGACAAGGCTGACGCGCTCCACGCGCTGGAAAATCAGCTTGCCGAGCTGCCCGCTGAATATGAAGCCCTGCTGGATGAATTTACCGAGGACGACAAGGACACCTATAAGGAGTGCTTTACCGAAGAAGGCGATGCCTTTGTGCCGAAAGAGATTGCCAAGAAAATTAAGGAGTTGCGGCGGGACCGCACCCCCGAAGCACAAAATGCCTGCCGTGTTTTCAGCCGCGTAGAAGAACTGACCAAACAGGAAAAGGCACTGAAAGCCGAAATCAAATCTGACGCAGCAGCGCTGGAGGCCCAGACAAAAAAGACCATTGAGGGGCTGACCGATGCGCAGGTGTTGGAGCTGCTGGAGCAAAAATGGATTGCACCTTTTACGAACGAGCTTGCCAAGCTGCCTGATGCAATGGTGGATAGCCTTGTCAGCAAGATTCAGACCCTGCAAAATAAATATAGCACAACCTTCTTTGATGTGGAAAGCGAAATCCGCGCCACCGAAAAGCAGTTGGCCGCGATGATGGACGACCTTACCGGCAGTGAGTACGACCTGAAAGGCCTGAGCGAGTTCAAGACGCTCTTGTTGGGTGACTGATATGGCAAAACAAAACAAACCTGCCATCCGATTCAAGGAATTTACTGACGCTTGGGAACAGCGGAAGTTAGGGGAAGTTGTCGAGCGCATCACACGCAAAAACGAAAATCTCGAATCAACTTTGCCACTGACAATCTCCGCGCAGTATGGACTAATCAACCAGAACGAATTCTTCGATAAGCGTATAGCAAGCAAGGATGTAAGCGGTTATTTTCTTGTTAGGAATGGTGAATTTGCTTACAATAAAAGTACATCTTCCGATGCTCCTTGGGGTGCAATTAAGCGTCTTGACCGTTACGAAAGTGGCGTGTTATCAACGCTTTACATTGTTTTTAAAATTTCAGATGAGAGAAAGACCAGTTCTGATTATATAGTCACCTATTACAACACCGACTTGTGGCACAAGGGTATTCAGGCGATTGCTGCCGAAGGTGCGCGGAATCACGGCTTATTGAATGTTGCGCCAGCGGACTTCTTTGAAACAAGCCTAACGATGCCGAAGGATTATGCTGAACAGCAGAAAATCGGCTCTTTCTTTCAGCAGCTCGACAACCTTATCACCCTTCATCAGCGTAAGCCATATTCACACATACAACGGAGGTGCAATATGCTTAACGAAGCACAACGCACAGATAAGTTCTGTGAATATTATGCA
>ENA-ORTS01002400-ORTS01002400.1-human-gut-metagenome-genome-assembly--contig:-NODE-2400-length-11163-cov-2.395031_pt1 | contig 11163 bp, 9 predicted proteins | sample MGYA00241911_ERZ509186 | MGnify/ENA primary metagenome ERZ509186 (study PRJEB26280, sample SAMEA2338852) | human gut metagenome | biome: human gut; feature: human-associated habitat; material: faeces...
GAATTTATAAACACTGCCTTTGTGCACAAAAAATGTGGATAATGTTGATAACTCAGTGTATAACTCTATTTTTCAGCAAATTCGACATTTTTCACTGTGGATAACTCGTGCGTGAATCCACAGGAATTTATCCACACTCTGTTTATATCTCAAATCTTTTGTGCATTTTGCCAAACGGCTTTTTTTATTGTTTTTCTATTTAATTAGAATTGTCTTAATCAGCGTGTAAATATTTAAAATTATCTAATTATTTCATCTTAATTCCAGAAGACTTCCGCTTCCGCAAACAATGTGCAGCAAATCTATCTTATCATCCTTCAACCTTCAATTAAGATAAACACTCCGCAGAAACGCAGTATTTTTCCTTATAACGTAAGAAGGGAGCGTTCTTGCGAACACTCCCGTTTTAGTTCTCTGTTCAATTAATCTTATTCTTAAAAGTAACTTCTTGCTGCACAAGCGGTTCTGTAATCTACGCTTGATACGATGATACCAGTCTGTTCGTTACTTGCGTGAACAACCTGACCATTGCCGATGTACATGGATACGTGTCCGATACCGCTTCCGTTATCATAGAACAACAGATCGCCCGGCTGTAAATTGCTCATATCTACTGCAGTACCGCCGCCTGACTGAGATGCAGCTGTACGTGAAATGCTGATTCCGAAGTTTGCCAGGACAGACTGTGTAAATCCGGAGCAGTCTGTTCCGTTTGTCAGGCTTGTACCTCCCCATACATACGGATTACCGATAAACTGGCATGCATAATCTACAATAGCCTGTCCGGTCTGTGCCGCCTGCGTTTGTTGTTCTTCCTGTTGTTTGGCCGCTTCTTCTGCTGCCTTTTTCTCCTCCTCGGCTTTTTGTTCTGCCTCTTTTTGAAGCCTTGCGGCCTCTTCTTCTTTTGATTCTGCATACGTAAATGCTTCCTTAGCATTTTCCGTATCCTTCTTCTGCACAAGTTCTTCTGCTTTTTTCTGGTTACCGTCTGTAAATGCTTGGCGGATTTCGGGTAACAGGTGTGCCGACTCTTTATTTACGTTCCAATAATAAGCTGCTCCCTTTTCTGTGTTCGGTCCTCCGCGCCATAGTGTCTTTTCGTTTAAAGTGATTCGTTCTGCCGCTATAGATCCCATAACATTGCCTCCCAAACTGCCGTTTCCTATGGGGAGTGAGTTGTTTTCCCATGCTTTGTCTGTTGCAGGAGAATACCAGGAAGCGCGTCCGTCCAAATTATTAGGGGTATCAAACCAGATGCTCAGTCCTTTGGTGTAATCTGTACTCTGTGCTTGTAAGGAAGCTGCGAATAAGCTTCCTAAAATGCATAGTTGAAGTTTCTTCATAAATTAATGATATTAGTTAAAGGTATTTCTACAAAAATACAATTAGATTTTTATTTGTGAGAAATGTAATGTTTGAAATTTAGGGTGATTTCCTGTTTTTATAGGTATATCAGGGTTGAAAGATAATTTTCATCGAACATTTCATTGGCGATATCCCACAGATGTTCTGCTGTCAGCATTTCTATCCGTTTGAATACTTCTTCCGAACCTTCAAATTTACCATAGTGCAAGAACGTTTTTCCCATATCCAATGCATTGTTCTCAAAATTGTCTCCGGCAACTCCTATTTGTCCGATGATCTGTTTTTTTGCTGCACTCAGTTGTGAGGAACTTAGTTTGCTGTCACGCAGTTTTTTCAATTCTTTATGAACTAGTCCGATGCAACGGTCTGCATCTTCCGGATCAGTTCCGAAATAGATGCAGAACACTCCTGTGTCTGTGTATGAAGTCAGATTGGCTTCTACGTTATAGACCAGCCCCCGGCGTTCGCGCAAGGAAACGTTCAGCCGGCTGTTCATACCGGGTCCTCCCAGCAGATTGTTCAGCAGGTAAAGTCCGGTTCGTTTTTCATTATATGCATTATATCCCCGGCTACCTATCATTACATGGGCTTGATGTGTTTCTTTATTCAGTGTCAATGTCTTAGGAATATAGAGAAAAGGTTCTGTCCGTTGGCGTTCGGTAATGGAAAAAGGGATGTCGGCTGTCACTTTCTCTATGGTGCGTATCACTTTCTTAAAGTCTATATTGCCTTGAATGAAAAAGATCATATTGGTAGCTTTGTAAAAACGGGAAGTAAAATTCAAGGCGTGTTCACTTTTGAAACTACGCAATAAGTCCGGTTTGCCCAAAATATTCCTTCCCAAAGGATGATTGGGAAAAATCAATTCCTCAAAATCATCAAAAATCAGTTCTGACGGACTGTCTTCATAACTTTGTATTTCATCAATAATCACTTCCACTTCTTTGTCAATCTCATGTTGTGGGAAGGTGCTGTGAAATACAATATCTGCCAGCAGTTCTGCTGCCCGTGAGAAGTGTTCTACCAGAAAAGCACTGTATATCACTGTTTCTTCCTTATTCGTATATGCATTTAAATCTCCGCCTACATTTTCCATGCGGTTCAGGATGTGCCATGCATGTCTTTTTTGTGTTCCTTTAAAGATAAGGTGTTCCACGAAATGGGCCATTCCCTGTTCCTGTTCGTTTTCATCACGGGTTCCGGCATCGACGGCAAAGCCGCAATAGGCTACATTAGACTGATTGGGAGCGTGAATAATGCGCAGCCCGTTAGGCAAGGTGAAAGTATTGTATGACATTGTTTTTTGCTTCAAATAAGTTTCGGTTGGCAAAAATACAACAAAAGTTATTGCCGTTCTTCAAAAAATGCAGATATTTGTATTTACTAACAGAAAACAAGATGATGGATAAAATTGCTATTTTCTGTTCCGCATCCGAGAATATAGAGCCTGTGTTTTTTGAAAAAGCACGTGAGTTGGGCGTTTGGATGGGACAAAACAAGAAGACGTTAGTGTATGGAGGTGCTAATATCGGATTGATGGAATGTATTGCCAAGGCAGCCAAAGACAACGGCTCGATGATAATGGGAGTTATTCCGACCAAGCTGGAAGAACGTGGACGAGCCAGCGATTTGGTGGATGTGACTTTCCGTACAGATAATTTGAGTGACCGTAAAGATGTGATGTTGAATGAATCGGATGTAGTGATAGCTTTGCCGGGAGGAGTGGGTACACTGGATGAGGTTTTTCATGTAATGGCGGCCGCTACGCTGGACTATCATCGTAAAAAAGTAATTTTTTATAATATAAATGGCTTTTGGAATGGCATTATCGACTTTTTGGCCGGATTGGAGAGGCAGCATTTTGCCCATCATCCGTTGAACAGTTATTTTGCTGTTGCCAATGACTTGAGAGAACTAACCGAACTACTTAAATAATATTCATGTAACCTATTATGATGACATCTATACACGAATTGTTGCAGAAAGAGGCTCAGGCTGTTTTGAATATTCCTATAACTGATGCTTATGAGAAAGCAGTGGAATTGATTGTTGAGCAAATACACCGTAAAAAAGGAAAGCTGGTGACTACCGGTATGGGTAAGGCCGGACAGATAGCTATGAATATAGCTACGACTTTTTGCTCTACAGGTATTCCGGCAGTGTTTTTACATCCCAGCGAAGCTCAACATGGGGATTTGGGGATTTTGCAGGAGAATGATTTGCTGCTTCTGATTTCTAATTCAGGAAAAACCCGTGAAATTGTGGAACTGACACAACTTGCACATAATTTGAACCCAAATTTGAAATATATTGTTATTACCGGAAATGCGGATAGTCCATTGGCCCGGGAGTCTGATATTTGTTTATGCACCGGGCATCCTGATGAAGTGTGTGCTTTGGGTATGACCCCCACAACTTCAACTACAGTTATGACCGTGATAGGTGATATTTTGGTAGTGGAAACCATGAAAAAGACCGGTTTTACCATCGAAGAGTATAGCAAACGCCATCATGGAGGGTACTTAGGTGAGCGTTCACGCGAGTTAAGTAAGTAAAATAAAATAGAACCGGAACGCAAAGGACACAAATAATACAAATAGCATTTTATTAAAGGATTTGTGTCATTTGTGTTCCGGTTTTATGTATATAAATCGTAAATATAAAAATGAGAAAAGTAATAGGTATAGGTGAAACCATTCTGGATATTCTTTTTAAAGATAGCCAACCTACGGCAGCTGTTCCCGGTGGCTCGGTTTTCAATGGAATTATTTCATTGGGGCGTTTGGGAGTCAATGTAACTTTTATCAGTGAAACGGGAAATGACAAAGTGGGTGATATCATTCTGAAGTTTATGCGAGAGAATGGAGTAAGCACAGATCATGTGAACGTGTTTCCTGAAGGAAAGTCACCTGTGTCTTTAGCTTTTCTGAATGAACAGAATGATGCTGAATATCTTTTTTATAAAGATTATCCACGGTTGAGGCTGGATGTGACAATGCCTGAAATACATCGGGATGACATTGTGATGATCGGCTCTTATTATGCTGTAACGCCTCAATTGCGTGATAAGGTGAAAGAACTGTTGGATAAAGCTCGTGAAAAAGGGGCTATCATTTATTATGACGTGAATTTCCGCAGTACTCACAAGAACGAGGCGATAAAGCTGCTTCCTGTTATTCTTGAGAATTTTGAATATGCTGATATCATTCGCGGCTCCGTTGAGGATTTTGAGAATATGTTTGGTTTGACAGATGCGGATAAGGTTTATAAAAGTAAGATTGAATTTTATTGTCCGCATTTTATTTGCACGCACGGTGGAAGAGGAATTCGCCTGTATACAAAGAATATAAAAAAGCATTATGAAGTGGATCCTTTGCAGACTGTCAGTACGGTGGGAGCCGGAGATAATTTTAACGCCGGAGTAGTTTTCGGATTGCTAAAATATCGTATCCGCCGGGATGATTTGGATGAACTGTCGGAAGATGACTGGGACCATGTGATTCGTTGTGGAAAGGATTTCAGTGCCGATGTTTGTATGAGTTTGAATAATTCGATTTCAAAAGAGTTTGCTGCCGGTTACAGATAAATCGGATAGCTCTCATTGTTTTAAACTCTTTTATTATGTATGAGAACCTTTAAATTAATAGCAGGTCTTTCCTTTTTGCTGCTGGTGGTTGCCTGTCAGGACAAAAAGCGGTCTTCGCAGATTGAGGTAGCGGAGAATGAATCGAAATATGTGGTTTTGGCATATGTCACCTCATGGGGAGAAAGTACGCCTGATCCGGCATGTTTGACTCATATTAATTATGCGTTCGGGCATGTTACAGATAATTTCAAAGGAATACGTATAGATAATGAACCACGTTTGCAAATGGTAGTGGGGCTGCGTGAAAAAAAACCGTCTTTGAAAGTTTTGCTGTCCGTAGGCGGGTGGGGAAGCAGTCGGTTTAGTGAGATGGCACAGACAGATAGTACACGTATGGCGTTTGCCGCAGATTGTAAACGGGTGATAGACCAGTTTGATTTGGACGGAATTGATATAGATTGGGAATATCCCGGTATAGGAACTGCCGGTGTATCTTTTTCGCCGGAAGATACTGATAACTTTTCTTTGTTGATGAAGGATGTACGCCATGCTATCGGTAAAGACAAACTGCTGACCATTGCTACACAGGCAGGTGCCAAATATTACAACTTAAAGGCTGTCGAACCTTATGTGGATTATGTCAATATCATGACATACGATATGGAGGAATCTCCTAATCACCATTCGGCCTTGTACCGTTCGGAAATGACTGAGGAATGGTCTTGCGAGGATGCGGTTGCCGCCCATGTTGCCGCAGGTTTTCCTGTCGGACGCTTGGTATTGGGTATTCCGTTCTATGGGCATGGGACTAATGAAGCTCCGGAATTATTGGATTATCGTCATATTATCGCTTTGGATTCTTTACAGAGTTGTTGGGATAGTGCGGCACAAGTTCCTTATATGATAAATTCGCAAGGACATGTGGTCGTTAATTATGAGAATGCCCAGTCCATCGCATTCAAGTGCCAGTTCCTGCATCAGAAAGGGATGCTGGGGGCTATGTACTGGGACTATGATAGCGATGATGAAAAGGGTACATTACGCCATGCTGTCTATCAAGGTGTAATGAATCCTTGATTCTTTCAGTTTATTTTTTCTTATCTGCATATTTTCTGTAAAGAGGATAAGCCGCTTGCAGTATTTTGTTTTTTAATAAAGGCGGATAGTCGGGATAAACCGATAAAAAAGCTTCTACTTCTTTGTAGGCCGCTTCGCTATCGTGATTCCTTAATAAAGCCCCGACCCAATTGCGAGGGAAAAAGATATCTCCGGTGCGTTGAACTTCTGTCAGTTTTTCCAATGCCGGACGGATATATTTCACCGCATAATCTTGTCTTGTAGGATGATTCAGATAGCTTAAGGTTGTAGCTGCCCAAGGCTCAATCCTTCTGTTTTCCGCTTGCAATAAAGATCGGAATAAACTGTCCAATTTTAAAGTATCGGCAGTCATCGCACGTGATATGAAATCGAATTGGCGTAGACGGTCCGGATTGTGGATGCGTTGGCGTTGTGTCTGAAGTATTTCTTTTCCTTGCTCAGGTATGCGCAAGGCCAGTTCGTAGGCCAATGTAGTGTAATCTCTTTCATTTAATTGTTGGACTCTTTCGGTTTCCCATAAGGAATAGAGGCACTGAATCATAGTCGGACTTGCTGCTTCTGTAATCAGAAGGCGTAATAACTGGATGCGACAAGAAGGAATCGGATGAGAATGGCTGAGTTTATAAAGCTCATTTTCTATTTTATCACGTTCTGCCGAAGATATCTCTTGCAGAGGAGAGGACAGGTAATTGGTTAATGTTGAAGCTATCAACGGGTTCTTTTCACAATGTATTCCGTTGAGTAATGCATTCATCCATGCAGTATTCGGAATTCCTTTTGCTTGATAATTTTCATGCATCATCATTAAAACTGCCTGTCGGGTTGTTTCATTGTCTATTTCTTGCCAATGTTCCAGCAGCCAATGGAGACTGTTGTTGTCAGGAACAAACAAACCATATCCTCTCCCGTCCGTATTGGGCAGAATACGGGTGGGGGTAAAGGGTAACATAATACGGCATAAGCTGTCTGTCAGACTGGCTTCTATCGTTGTGTCCCTTGTTCCGCAAAGGGTGATATTGAATTTTTGAGGCCAGTTTAATCCTCTTTGATATGGATCTTGCTGATGTATGGTCAACTGTTTGTCTGATATTTCGAATTTGATTATCGGCATTCCTTTTTGGTTTACCCATACATCGCTGAAAGCGGCTAGATCTTGCTCTGTTTTACTGTCTAGAATTTGTATCAAGTCATCCCAAGTAGCGTTGGCGTAAGCGTAAGTTTTTAAATATTCTTGAATCCCTTCCCGAAATGCTTCTTTTCCCATTGATTCCACCAGTTTTACCATCATGACAGGAGCTTTGTTATAAATGATCTGTCCATAAATTAATCCTGCATTTTGAAGGTTATCTAGCGGTTGCCGGATAGCAGTGGTTCCGGGTGTACGGTCTTCTGACAAGGATGCGGCTGTATAAGTCTTCATCCAATTCAGCTGGTGATTGACTTGCGGGAATAATGGTTCGGTAATCAGAGCTGCAAAATAATTGGCGAATACCTCTTTAGTCCAGACATCATCAAACCAGTTCATCGTTACTAAATCTCCGAACCACATGTGGGCGGTTTCGTGGGCGATTAATTGGGTTCGGCGAAGTTCTTCATCCGGAGTGGGATTTTCGCTTAGGAACATTTGCGTGTCATTATATAAGGTGGCGCCTGTGTGCTCCATACCTCCATATTGGAATCCCGGCAAGATAATAAAATCGTATTTGGCAAAAGGATAGGGAACATTGGTATATTCTTCCAGCCAGTTCAGCGAAGCGGTCACTTGTTTGAAGATGGTATCTAATTGAGCTACTTTTTTAGAATCTGTTTCGCGGTAATATGCTGAGATTTTCCGGTTACCTTCTATATATTCTTGATGTTCTAATTTACCGGTGACAAAGGAAAAAAGATAAGTGCTTAATGGTTCAGTTGGGGCAAAAGTTACTGTTTTGCAGTTGCCTTTTGTTTCTTCTTTAGTAATATAGGTATTGGAAACAGCTTTCCATTCTGTTGGTATATCCAGTCGTAAGGAAAATGTGGCTTTCAGATTCGGCTGTTCGAAACAAGGGAATAAGGTACGGGCACGGTCTGGCACTAATAGCGTATACAGAAATTCATCATTTCTGTTTAGCGACTGGTTTCCGGCAATAAATTTGATCGTGATATTATTTTTTCCTTCTACTATGTTTTTTTCAGGTAGGATGATGTGCTCGTTATGGAATTCATAACGGGCAGTTTGTCCATTGACGGATACCGATTTTATTTTTTCAGGCTTTTCTCTGAAGTCGAGAATAATTTCTTGCGGTGCATCCAGATTAAATTCAATGGTAATCTCTCCATTTACCGGTACTGATTTCTGTTCAGGAATGGAGAAATATAGCTTATACTTCAACTCCTTAATCTCCTGTTTGCGCAGTGTTGCCAGTTCTTGCGATACGCCCTCGTCGTAGAAACGAGGATTGCTTGTGGTCTGTTGGCAACTGCATAATAATAAGCTGCACATGAAAATAAGATATCCGATATATGTTTTCATCATCTAAAATTTATCTTGGTTATCTGCGGCAATTTTTCGGATGCCGCGCTGTGAAGCTATGAATGCACCTCCCAATACTCGTTTCCCCTCGTAAAAAACGGCTGATTGTCCGGGAGCGATGGCGGATGCTTCGGAAAGGAAACGGACCAATAGTTGTTTTTCATCTAATACGAGCACTTGACACGGAATAGGCTTGCTGCGATAGCGGATACGTACTGACAAGTCCTTGCATTGCAGTAAATCCTGCATTTCTGTGATATGATAGTCTTCTACCAACATATATTCTGCTTTAAGTTCCTCGGCATCTCCTAACATGACTGTATTCTTTTCTGCATTGATGCGTAGTACGTATGCTGGATGCCCCAAAGCGATTTCCAATCCTTTCCGTTGGCCTATTGTATAATAAGGAAAGCCTTTGTGCTGACCTATCTTGACTCCTTTGCTATTTACAAACCATCCCGGTCCTACTTGGGTGTCAATATCCGGGCATTGCGAACGCAGAAAGTTTCGGTAATCCCCTTCTATAAAGCAGATTTCCATACTTTCACCTCCACGGGCTTTCGCTTCGAATCCTTTTTGTCGGAGATATTCCCGTACCTCCTGCTTGGTATAAGTTCCCAGTGGAAAGAGAAAACGTTGAAGTATCTCCTGAGGAAGTTTCCATAGAAAATAGGATTGGTCTTTTGTCTGGTCATCTCCCGCTACTATATACAGTTTTCCCTTCCGTTCTTCCAGTCTGCAATAATGCCCGGTAGAGATATGGGCGCAATTCGTTTGGTCTGCCCATTCACAGAGAATTCGCTCTTTGAATAGCGGATTGCAAAGGACACAAGGATTGGGAGTTCTTCCTTGCATATACTCATCTATGAAGTGTTTTACAATAATCTGTTTGAACTCTTCCCTCACATCAGCTACATGGTGTTCTATTCCCAACCGTTCTGCCAAGGCCCTTGCTTCCAGTACATCATCAGGTTCATCTTGACCGGGGGTGGAAAAGCGGGAAGGGACATCCCACGTTCTCATGGTAACTCCTACCACTTCATATCCTTGTTCTTGCAGCATGATGCACGTGGCGGAGCTGTCTATTCCGCCACTCATTCCTACCAGGACTCTTTTATCTCTGTTATTCATTATATAAATAGTTCAGGTTCACGGCGTGCCGCACATTTTTGGTGTAGCATGGGGGTGTAAGGAGTATCAAAAACTCGTGCACCATTAGGGCATTCTTTTACGCAAGCGCAGCACTTGATGCATTTGGTAATCTCTGTTTCTATTTTTCCTTCATCGCTTAAAGCAATGGCATGAGTAGGACATACTTCGATGCATTCGCCACAGGCGAAGCATTCTTCAGTGCAGACTGGAGCGGCAGGAGTAGAGGGGCCAACAAAGCGATAAGGTATGTTTCCTTTTAGGTAAAAATCGGATAATGTTTCATCCTTCTCCAGTTTTGTCAGACAGTCTTTTCCAAATTGTTCCGCAATCTGTAAATCGGTAACATCCGGACGGCCTTCTGCAATGGGCATATTAGGACGGCTGTAGCTGTGTTCACCAATAAAGGCACCGGCAGCCAGTGGGGTGAATCCCAATTGAATAGTTTCATCTCTCAATTCGACCAGTGCATCTTCGTAATCGCGGTTACCATATACAGCGACTAAGATAGCCGGAGCATTGTTGCCTTTTAATCTTCGTAGCCGTTGCAATGCTATTGGGGCTACCCTGCCTGCATACACAGGAACTGCAATGATCGTGATAGAATCTTTGATTTCTATCGGGCTACTATTCTCATCCGTAGTGAGATCTATTTCTATTCTTCTGCCCATACCTATACTTTCTCCGATGGCACGGGCTATTTTCGCAGACGTATGTGTAGGCGAAAAAAATACGATGTGATTGCTTGTATATGTTTTCATAAACGCAAATATAGTGACTTTTGTCCAAAGGTAGCCAAATATATAGATAAGATGTGTAAAGGTGATAAAAATTGTCTTTATATGAATGTAAAAAATGATTATTAAATATCTTTTTTTCTATTTTAGTTAATAGAAGTGATACGGTAAGCTATATTAGTTAAAATGTATTTAGGGGTGAACAAAAAAAATCCCATGTTTAGGGAGTTTGAATAATTCTTAATTAGAAAATGAATGACATATTTATATTGGATTATTTTGTTCTTTTCTGGTTTGTTTTGTTGAATAAAGGGATAATTTACAAGTTCTGGATTCCGCTTTATAGAGACTAAGCTATATTTTGACTGTTATAAGTTTAACTTCTTCGGCGTACTTATGCTATTATATTAAGGTGTATAGTGAAAGTAATGTCTTGTTTTAATAGGTCTATGGGGCTTTCTATGGTTGTTTGTAAGGTAAAGAATATAGAGATATTCCTATTTCTTAAAATATTCCTGTATTTTATAAAGATTTTTAGTGGAAAGTCTTGCAGAATAGAGTAAAATGGGTACTTTTGTCCGATGAAATTATGGCTATTATAGAAACTGACTAAAATATGGATGCTCTATTTCAAACGCAAAGCAATGAGCTTTCTACTACAACGCAGAAAGAAAAGCTGTTTAAAGATGCAGAACGGCAGTGGAATACACTGTCTA
>ENA-ORTS01002405-ORTS01002405.1-human-gut-metagenome-genome-assembly--contig:-NODE-2405-length-11145-cov-2.713255_pt1 | contig 11145 bp, 10 predicted proteins | sample MGYA00241911_ERZ509186 | MGnify/ENA primary metagenome ERZ509186 (study PRJEB26280, sample SAMEA2338852) | human gut metagenome | biome: human gut; feature: human-associated habitat; material: faeces...
CACAAGAACCACAAATTTCTCCACGGAACCATGATTCCGGATCAGTTCCACCAGCTTTACTGCAAGATCCTGCATTTCCAGTTCATCTGCGATCCATCTGCAGAGCTGCTCATTCATGATCGTATAATCGATCAGATACAGATTGTTGCACAGATAATAACACAGCTCTTCCAGTGTACTGATCCTTGTATGGATCCTCGAAATTTCATAGGGATGTTTTGCCTTTTTCTTATGACAAAGAATTAAACTGCCCATTGATACCTCCTAAATGTAATTCCTTTTCTACAAGGAAATCTGATGCCGGATAAAATTCTCCGAAACCAACATCTTTAAAACGCAGCCTGCAGGTACGCTCATCCATAAACATGACTTCAATCTGAAGACGCAAAGAATAATCTGTTCGTTCCGGCAGTTCTTCCAGTGACACTGTCTCAACTTTAAGATCCTCTCCGTCAAGTGTTTCTATATGGATCTCAATATCCGATGTATCCTCCAAAATCACTTCCCACTGTCCGTCTGCCTCATACCAGTGTGTTCCCCATGCAACAATCGGATACCATCCTTCCTGTCCGCCAATTCTCATACGCAGGCAGATCTGTTCTGTCATCTTTGTTCCATCCAGATAAATCGGACCATCATCATACGGATCTGCATAGCGCATGGATGAATAACATGCACCTTTACTGTATAAGTTATTTCCAAGGAAAGCCCTCCGTCCGTTACACAGTACCTTCAGGGAATTCGGATACCAGTTATTCTCAAATCCCTCTCCTGTCAGATAAACAGACGATACCACTTTTTTATCAAATACATTCTGGATGAAAGACTTAAAACTCTCATCCGCATCTTTGGCTTTATCTACATTCAACACAGGATAGATTGCTTCCAGTTCTTTCATGTGCGCATTGGCGACTTCTTCTACTGTCACAAACATATCCCTGCTCTTGGTGCTTACTGTATTCAGGCGGCGCAGCATATATGCACGGATTTCCTGCGCATCACAATAAAACAATGCTGATTCATATTGCCACAATTCTTTCGGCTGATAAAACATATACTGACAGAAACTTTCCTTATAATCCTGTACAAATACACATTCTCCCGGTACACCGATATATTTTCCGATTCCCTTTAACATCTTCGACATATCAACATTCGTATACGGAACGGAAAACGTAATATAATCAATCTGTTCGAATTTCTTCAATGTCATGGAAATGAACTTTGCAAGAAGCCATACGCCATCATGGATTTTCCCGCCTACACGTACTTTTTTTCTTTTTACAGCTTTACGGAACAGATGAGTGACAATATCTCCCTCTCCCGCTTCTCTCAGTCGTTTTGCTTCCTGTCCATATACCCATCGTTCTTTATAATAGCCAAGGATCAGAGGAATCTGATAATTATCAACTGCTGCTTCCATCGTTTCCGGTTCTTCTTTATTTTCATCATAATAACTGATCTGACAATTCTTTTCATTCAGATCATAGCCCAGAACACTTCCTTTTTGCATTATCGTCTCCTCCTTTCATTTTAATATATCTTAAATATCTGATCTGCCATCTGTTCTTCTTCTTCAAAGCCGACATTCTGAGCAACCAGATAACCTACTCAAGCGACAAGAACATCCCCGCCAACCTGGTGACCATCAGCGGCAGACGCGCCTTCGAGATTATCGGTTTGAACAGACGTGGCATCAAGCCCGACAGCCTGATAGAAGAAACCCATCGTTCCGAACCCAAAAAGCCGGTGGACTTGCTGGAACAAGAGAGTCTCACTCGCTTTGACCGCAACCGGAAAGGCAAGAGTGGCAGTGACGGCAACGGTGGCGAGAACAGCAACAACAGCCGTAACAAGAGAAAGAAAAAGAGTGGAAACGGTCGTCCGCAAGGAGGTGAGCAGCAGGGTGCTCCGCAATCCAACAACCAGAGAGAACAATCCAGGCAAGACCGGCAACCGAGACAGAAACAAGACCGGCAAGCACCCAAACAAGGTGAACAGCAACAAGGCGAACGTCAACAACGGAACAATAACAACCGTCGTCCGCCCCGTAACAATAAGCCCAAACCTCAAGGTGAAAGACCTGCCCAAAATGACAAACCAGCTCAAGAATAGGAATCTCTGCCTGAAAGGTATCATACTACTGTTTGTCGCAAGCCTGCTGAGCGCTTGCGACAAACAGACTGTATACCATTCCTTCCAATCCCTTCCCACCGAAGGCTGGCTGCGCGAAGACACGCTCTCTTTCGACGTGAAGGTCACCGACTCACTGACCTACTACAAACTGTCTTTGGAAGTTCGTAACCGAAGCAACTACCCCTATCAGAATCTACCTCTATCCATCTGCTACACCACCGCAGATTCCATTCCGTCACCCACGGACACCATACAGCTAATCCTCGCGGACAAAGAAGGAATCTGGAAAGGTGACGGCTGGGGAGGTCTCTATCAGACTGCCGTCTCCGCAGGAAGCGTTCGAATCGGCAAACCCGGCACCTACCTCTTTAAAGTGGCCTATACGCTACCGGACGAAAGGCTGCAAGGAATCAATGACATCGGCATCAAACTGAAGAGATAGGAACTCCCTATTGTTCTTTATTACCTTCTTCTAACAACCACCTCAGTCTCCCACTCACGTCTCCTTGAAGCGGAAACGGGCGGGGTATCATAACTTGCCCTCTTACCTCATAGCGTAACGTCTTTTACGCCAGGATGTAACGACCGTTACACCAGCATGTAAAGGGCGTTACAATATAGCGTAAAAGTCGTTACGATACAGCGTAAAGGACGTTACAATGCGGTGTAACGGCCGTTACATTACGATGTAAACAATGTGTAAATGCAATGTAATGATAATCAAGTCCATTCGTATGTCCCACAAGGAAACGGTCATAACTAAATTCGACGATTACGTCCCGCATCAATCCGCAGAAAGATAAACAGCAGGATTGTGAATCCCCAGAGAGAAGAACCTCCGTAACTGAAGAAAGGCAACGGGATACCGATGACGGGGGTCAGCCCCTGCACCATGCCTATATTGATGAATAGATGGAACAAGAATATACTAAGCACAGAATAACCATACACCCGGCCAAAGGGAGATTGCTGCCGCTCGGCCACGACAATCAGCCGTAAAATAAGAATAAGGAACAGTAACAGTACAGCCGTAGACCCTACGAATCCTTCCTCCTCACCCACGGTGCAAAAAATGAAGTCCGTATCTTGCTCCGGCACATACTTCAGCTTTGTCTGCGTACCATTCAAGAAACCTTTGCCGGTCAGCCCCCCGGAGCCGATGGCTATCTTCGACTGGTTCACGTTATAGCCGGCACCAGCAAGGTCCTCTTCCATACCGAGCACCACCTTGATACGTATCTGTTGATGGGGCTCCAGCACTTTATTGAAGAAGTAGTCGCTGGAGTAGAGGAAACCTATCGAACCCAAAGCAAACAGCCCAATCAGAAAATAAGATAAATGGCGCTCGCTTAAAGAAAGAAAGACAAGATACCCGACAACAAGTGCACAAAGCCCCCACTGCACCCACACCAAGTTGAAGGGTACCACGTATTCCGAAATCAGATAAGCCACGAGCAGCACTCCCAGCGAACCGCCGATAATATTCCGTGTGGGTTCCCAACGCTTTTTATAAACCCACACCATACCTCCGGCAAAGAGCAGTACCATCAGCAGTACGGCAAATTCCCCGATAGGCGTCGGTGTATCGGCAATCATCACCGCATCAAAACGGATGCCCACCACAAAGTAGGCCACTGCACATATACCCGAGAACAGTACCACGCCCGGCATTCCCTCCCGATAAAGCATCAGGAAAAATGCAGAGTACACCAATGCCGAACCCGTCTCCCGCTGTAGGATAATCAGCAACATGGGGAAGAGAATCAGGAAAGCCAACATAAGGGAGCTTTTCCAATTCTTCATCGTAAACGAGTAGGCGCTCATATACTTGGCAAGCGCCAGCGCCGTGGCAAACTTGGCAAACTCCGCCGGCTGCAAACTGACCGGCCCCAGGATGAGCCACGACCGCGACCCTTTCGTGTCGGGCGCAATGAATATCGTGACAATCAGCAACAGCATCAGCCCTATATATATAAGGTAGGAGAACATGTCATAGAGGGAATCATCCAGCATCAGCAGCACAAACCCCAGCCCGAAGGAACATATAATCCAGACAAACTGCTTGCCGGCACGCGTAGAGAAGTCCAGAAAGTCACGGTCACCATAATCATAACTCGCCCCACAGACACTGAACCAGCCGAATACAATCAGCAGCAGGTAAACGACAATCGTCACCCAGTCCAATGATTTCCATATGCTATCTCTCCTTGTCACCAATTTATTTACGATTTTACGATTTACTATTTACTATTGAAGTCACTCACCGTTCATCCCTACCCCCTAATCCTTAATCCCCAACCCCTCATCATCATCTCTCCTCATCTCCGTAAAGTATCACCCGGTTACTGAATTCTTCCGCCCGTATCTCATTCTCGGGCGACAGCTTTCCATGCAGATACTGGTCCATCATCATGGCACCGATAGGTACGCCATACGTGGCACCGAAACCACCGTTCTCCACATAGACGGCAATGGCTATCTTAGGGTTGTCCATCGGGGCAAAGCCCATAAAGACAGAATGGTCCTTGCCGCGGTTCTGTGCCGTGCCCGTCTTTCCGCAGACCTCCACACCCGGCAGGATGGCTCCCGCCATGCGGCAAGTGGCGCTACCCGTACTTCCGTCTACAGCGGCACGCATGCCTTTCACCACCATTTCATAATATTCGCGGTCGATGGTGGGATAACGGGGATTGCGATAGATGCTGTCCAGTTCATTGTCTTCTATCTCCTTCACGATGTGCGGAGTAATGAAATGCCCCCGGTTGGCAATGGTGGCACCCAGATTGGCTATCTGCAACGGGGTGGCGAGAATCTCTCCCTGCCCGATGGAGATACTAATCACCGTCAGACCGTTCCACGAACCCCGATAGGGCTTGTCGTAGAACTTTGCATTCGGTATCAGTCCACGCTGTTCGCCGGGGAGGTCGGTACCGAGCCGATAGCCGAAGCCCTGCGATACCATGTGGTCTTTCCATACGGTAATGGCATTCTGCGGCGAACCGTATTTTTTATCACCGAACATGCGATACAATCCCCAACAGAAATAGGAATTACAAGAGGTAGCGATGGCAGGAATCAGCGACAGAGGCGAACCATGTCCGTGACATCCCACATGAAGGCCTTTATGATTGAAACCATGCGCACAAGGGAAAGTCGGATAATCTTCGTGGATAATCCCTTCCTGAAGGAAGGTCAGCGCCTGCGCCGTCTTGAAGGTGGAGCCCGGCGGATAAGCTCCCATGATGGCACGGTTCAACAAAGGCTTCCGCTTGTCCATCTGCAGCAGGCGGTGGTTCTTTCCCCGCTGGCGCCCTATCATCAGATGAGGGTCAAAGGTAGGCGAGGAAACCATACATAGTATCTCACCCGTAGCCGGTTCGATGGCCACAATGGCACCGATTTTGTGTTGAAGCAGTCGTTCTCCCAACATCTGAAGGTCAATGTCGATGCCCAACGTCAGGTTCTTGCCGGGTACGGAGGAACGGTCCAACTGTCCGTCCATGTAGTGTCCCTGGATGCGCCCGTGAGCGTCACGAAGCAGAATCTCCACCCCCTTCTCTCCACGCAGATACTTTTCATAGGATTTCTCGATGCCTTGCTTGCCTATATAGTCTCCGCGAATATAATAGTCATCGTTCTCAATGTCTTTCTTGGACACTTCGCCGATGTCTCCCAGCAAATGGCCGGCAGAGTTATAGGTATATTGACGGATAGTACGCCGCTGAATATAGAAACCTGGAAATTTGAACAGCTTCTCCTGAAACACACCGCACTCTTCGGCAGAAAGCTGCGTCATGAACACCTGATGGGTGTATTTGGAATAACCGGGGTTCATCCAGCGGTTCTTGACGTCCTTCATCCGTTTGTCAAACTGCTCACGGGTAATGTTCAAGGCACTGCAAAGGTCGAGTGTATCCAGCTGCGTCACCTCCCGAGGCACAAACGTAATATCATAGGCAGGCTGGTTAAACACGAGCAACTTACCGTTACGGTCGTAGATAGCCCCCCGTGATGGATATTGTATCTTGTTCAGAAAAGCGTTGCTGTCCGCGTTCTTCTTGTAGTCATCAGTCATGATTTGCAGGTCGAACAGCCGGAACACGTAAATAAGAACGATGACAATAGCCGCCGCTCCAATTACATATTTCCGCTTTTCCAGTGTATAGTCTTTCATCAATTCCTAATCCTTAATCCCTTTATCCTTTCTTTCTTATTCCCTCAACAGCCATAATGCAGGTCACAGTAAGCAGGGTACTTGCCGCAATTCTCAACAACAGCGTACCAATATGGGCAAAAGAGAAGAATTCGAGGGTAAGCAACAAGCCGTGATGTATCAGCACACTCACAACCAGATATTTCAGGAAAGGAAGAATCCCCATTGTACGGATGGCCGGAACCAGTGTATCCAGCGTGTCACGAGGCACGAACAGCCGCAGGAAAGTGGGGCGCAAGAAAGCCAGCAACACCGTAGCGGCAGCGTTCATCCCCGGTGTGTCGGAAAAGACGTCGACAGCCAGCCCTAAAAAGAATGCCCACAACATCAACGCATTGCGGGGAGTGTCCGACTCAAACTTCAGTATCAAGTAGATATACAGAAATGGAGTGGCATATCCTGCAATATGCACATTGTTCAATATCAGCACCTGCAACAGTACCAAGCCTATGAACCATCCTATTTTATGCAGATAATTAATTAACAACGCTAATGAGTTATAAGTTACGAGTTACAAGTTATTGAGTGTATAAGTTATAAGATATAAAGATGATTAATCCCTAATCCTTAACCCCTAATCCCTAATTTCTTAGTCACTTCTCGTCTGCCCTCGACTCCAATGCCTTTTGTTCATCCTGCCCGTTGCGGGAAATGACGCGCACATTGCTCACCTTTCCAAAGTCCGTAGCCAGCTTTATCTTCAACAGATACGAAAGCCCGTCGTGCGAGTCAGACATGTCATCCACCGTCCCCACCATGACACCTTCTGGAAACACGGTGGAATAGCCGCTGGTCACTACTGTATCTCCCAGATTGAATTCGGCATGCCGGGGCAAATCCTTCAGATAGGCAAAACGGGAATTACCTCCCTCCCACTTCAAATAACCGAAATAATCACTGCCCACAATCTTACAGCTGATGCTTGACTTGCTGTTCAGCAACGGAATGACCAACGAGTAATGGGGAGAGGTCTTATACACAATACCCACCACGCCATTGGCATCTACAACTCCCATCTCAGGACGGATACCTTCTGTTGTTCCACGGTCTAAAGTGATATAATTGTCAGCCTTGTTCAAGCTGTTCTTTATGACATTCGCCTTGAATATCTGATACTCCGTAGGAGCAAGCCGTTCCATGCTGTACAACCTGGCGGAGTCCAATCCTTTCTCCTTCAAGACATTTTCCAGAAACGAAAGCCGCTGCTCCAGCCACATGTTGCGGTCGAGCAGGTCTTCGTTGGCCGTCTTCAAGTGGAAATAGGAAGTGATGCCACCCGATATTTCATAAACCTTCCCCGCCACGCCATTGGCAGAGGTGAAATACACACTCTGCTGGTAATGATTAAAGCGAAATAATAAAATAAAACTGGCAACCTCTAACAGAAGAAAGAGGAACCAGTAATTATATTTAATGAGAAAGTTTAATAAATTTCGCATTACCGCATCAAGAATGAGAAGCGGTCAACGTTCTTCAATGCCACGCCCGTACCTTTGGCAACGGCATGCAAGGGGTCTTCCGCAATGTGGAACGGTATGTTTATTTTATCAGTCAGACGCTTATCCAGTCCACGAAGCAATGCACCGCCACCGGCAAGATAGATACCGTTGTGAACGATGTCGGCATACAATTCGGGAGGCGTATTTTCCAATGCGCTCAAGATGGCTGTCTCAATCTTAGAGATAGACTTCTCCAAGCAATGCGCCACTTCCTGATAGCATACCGGCACTTCCATGGGCAATGCCGTGATGCGGTTCGGACCATGAACGATATAGTCTTCAGGAGCATCCTCACCGAGTTCCGTCAAGGCAGCACCCACATTAATCTTAATACGCTCAGCCATACGCTCGCTGACCTTCACGTTGTGCTGGCGGCTCATGTATTCCTGAATATCGGCAGTCAAGTCGTCACCGGCAATGCGGATGGAGTTGTTACTTACGATACCTCCCAAAGAGATAACGGCAATTTCCGTAGAACCACCACCTATATCAACAATCATGTTTCCTTCCGGAGCAAGCACATCCATGCCGACCCCGATAGCGGCTGCCATCGGTTCGAAAACCATATATACCTCACGGCCACCGGCATGTTCGGCAGAGTCGCGGACGGCACGGATTTCCACTTCCGTACTACCCGACGGGATACCGATCACCATACGGAGCGAAGGAGCAAACCAGCGTTTGCGTCCGCTGGCCATTTTGATCAATCCACGCATCATCTGCTCGGCAGCGTAGAAGTCGGCAATGACACCTTCGCGGAGCGGACGGATCGTACGAATATTCGGATTGGTCTTTTCGTACATCTCACGTGCCTGGCGCCCTACCGCCAGCACCTTTTCCGAACGAGCATCCAGAGCGATTACGGAAGGCTCATCCACTACCATCTTATCGTTGCAGGTAATAATGGTATTGGCAGTCCCCAAGTCCATTGCCAATTCTTGTGTGAAAGAAAATAATCCCATTTTTTGATTTCTGATTTATCATTTATGATTTATAACCTATAAACTTATGACTCACAAACAGACTGAAAACCCAATCAACTATAAATCATAAATCATAAATATTCCAATTAGTGTTTAAAATGACGAATACCCGTCTTGACCATAGCCAAACCATGTTCGTTGCAATAATCAACGGACAGCTTGTCGTTAATAGAACCTCCCGGCTGGATAACGGCGGTGATACCGGCTTTGTCGGCAATTTCCACACAGTCGGCAAACGGGAAAAACGCATCCGAAGCCATAACAGCGCCATTCAGGTCGAAATTGAATGAAACGGCCTTCTCAATAGCTTGCTTCAGAGAGTCCACACGTGAAGTTTGTCCGATACCGCTTGCACAAAGCTGTTTGTTCTTCACCAGTGTGATCGCGTTAGACTTGCTGTTCTTCACGATCTTGTTGGCGAACAACAAGTCTTCCACTTCTGGAGCCGTGGGTTTCTTTTCCGTCATCGGTTCCAGATCGGCTTCTCCTTGAATACTAAGGTCTTTTTCCTGCATCAACACGCCGTTCAACAATGAACGGAACTGCATCGGACAAGTCTTGCATTCCTTACGGACCAATATGATACGATTTTTCTTTTGTTTCAAGACTTCAAGGGCATCGGCATCATAAGCCGGAGCGATGATCACCTCGAAGAAAATCTTATTGATTTCTTCCGCCACTTCCTTGTTTACAGTCGTGTTCGTAATCAAGATTCCGCCGAAGGCAGACACTGGGTCACCAGCCAAAGCATCTTTCCAGGCATCCACCACGTTACCGCGAGATGCGATACCACAGGCATTGTTATGTTTTAGGATGGCGAACGTCAGTTCGTCGAATTCGTCAATCAGGTTTACAGCAGAGTCAATGTCGAGCAGGTTGTTGTAAGAGATTTCCTTACCATGCAACTGGTCAAACATATTATCGAATTTGCCATAGAACTTGGCAGCCTGGTGCGGGTTTTCACCGTAGCGCAAGTGCATCGGATCATCCACGGCAGCACGGAAATGCGAGCCTTGGCGGTCGTCGAAATAATTGAAGATTGCAGAATCATAGCCTGAAGAAACGGCAAACGCTTCTTTGGCAAACCATTTGCGGTCTTCGATAGAAGTTTCAGCCCCTTTTTCGTTCAGCAATTGCATCAACGGCTGATACTGGGCTTTAGATGCTACAATCACTACATCTTTAAAGTTCTTTGCAGCGGCACGGATAAGAGAAATACCGCCTATATCTATCTTTTCGATAATTGCCTGTTCTTCCGCACCGGAAGCAACTGTTTCCTCGAACGGATACAGGTCGACAATCACCAAGTCTATTTCAGGAATTTCATATTGGGCAATCTGGGCCTGGTCACCTTCATTATCACGACGGTTCAAAATACCACCGAACACTTTCGGGTGAAGCGTCTTCACACGTCCGCCCAGGATAGAAGGATAGCCGGTCAGGTCCTCTACTGCATCACACGGGAGTCCCAGCTCTTCTATAAACTTCTGAGTACCACCCGTCGACACAAAACTCACACCTTCGCGGTGGAGCTTCTTCAAAATTTCATCTAATCCATCTTTATGGTATACCGATACCAATGCACGTTTAATACGTTTTGTTGCAGCCATCTTTGTTGGGTTTATTTTAATGTTTTAGAGCACAAAAATAGGGATTTATTTTCAATATGTATATAAGGTATGATAATAATTTCCTATCACCAACTATTAAAGAGTGCTACATAAAGCGAAAAAACCGGCTGTCCGCAAACTTACGAAACAGCCGGGAACAAATTACTTATCCTGAGACGTTTTCAACGATTCTTCAATAATCTTCTCGTTTTCTTCCGCCTTTTCAATCGTTTCGTCCAATTTTGTCATGTCATGAGCCGTGTAATCATCGGACAAGATCGGATGCGGCGTCAGCATTTCATCCTCCAGTTCGGAACTTTCGTCCCACAAAGTGTTCATTATTCCAGCCATAATCATCTGTGTTTTATTTGTTAATAACGGAGATAGAACAAGCTGGAAGGCCAAATTGTTGAATCCCGAACACCCAAGTCTTTCTTTTCATACTATATATCAGAAACGCGGTTCTATAATCCACATTCAATATTGGCAATACTATGAGCCGTAAATGAATTTTATATGGAAAAATGCAAAAGATACCGACACCTTACCGACACTATCTGAAACCGAACCTCTGACAACTGGTAAATTAAGCCGTTTCATGCCATCAACTAAGTCAAAACACCCCAAGAACTAACTAATTACATATAGCAAAGTATCTGTTGGTAGTCACTATCTATTGTCTATGAAGGTGTCTGAAAAGGCAG
>ENA-ORTS01002407-ORTS01002407.1-human-gut-metagenome-genome-assembly--contig:-NODE-2407-length-11142-cov-5.557229_pt1 | contig 11142 bp, 8 predicted proteins | sample MGYA00241911_ERZ509186 | MGnify/ENA primary metagenome ERZ509186 (study PRJEB26280, sample SAMEA2338852) | human gut metagenome | biome: human gut; feature: human-associated habitat; material: faeces...
TTCAGCCCATGAGAAACGTCCCGCCCCCGGTTTTCGGAAGTGTTGAAGCTGTCAATCGTTTCTTTCCCCAAAACCTCGGAGATTTCTTTCAGCGTCGTTTTCTCCTTGCCGCCGAGGAAAAGGGTTGTGTCGCAATTCCCGATGATGGTGTCGGCGTGTTCCTTGTAGATGGCTTTTAGCTGGCTCTGCGCCTGCACCACAAGGCAAGCGGAGATTTCCCGGCTTCGCAGGACGCTGATTAGCCGTTCCAAATTGGGGATCGTGATGTTGGCTACCTCGTCCAGCAGACAGCGTACATGAACGGGCAGCCGCCCGCCGTATTCGTCGTCGGCTTTGGTGCAAAGCAGATTGAAAAGCTGCGATACGATCATCGCCGTTACAAAGTCAAAGGTGGGGTCGGTGTCGCTGGTGATGATAAAGAGCGCCGTTTTTCGGTCGCCCAGCGTGTCAAGCTCCAATTCGTCGCTCTCCATCAGCTCCCGCAGCTCCCGAATGTCAAAAGGGGCTAACCTTGCACCGCAGGAAATGAGGATCGAGGAACGGGTCTTGCCCGCAGACAGCAGAAACTTTTTGTACTGCTTGACCGCAAAATGCTCCGGGTCTTTTTCTTCCAGACGTTCAAACATGAGGTCAACCGGGTTCTGGAAATCCTCGTCGTCCTCGCGGGCTTCCGACGCATTTATCATTTCAAGCAGCGTCGTGAAGTTCTTCTCGTCCTCCGGGGCTTCATACCAGATGTAGCCGATTAGCGCGGTGTAGTAGAGCTTTTCCGCTTTCACCCAGAAATCCTCGCCGGATTTTTCCCCGTCGCCTTTGGTGTTGGCGATAATGGTATTGACTAACTTCAAAATGTCCTTTTCGCTCCGCAGATAGGCAAAGGGATTGTATTTCATGGATTTTTTGAAGTTAATCGTATTTAGCACTTTGATACGGTATTTGTACCGCTGTAACATTTTCCCGGTTTCCAAAATCAGTGTTCCTTTCGGGTCAGTGACGATATACGACGTTGGAAAATCCTTTGACGTACATTGCATGAGCGACGGTTTCACAAAGAACCGGGTCTTGCCGCTGCCGGAACCGCCGATTACAAGGATATTTTTGTTTCTTGCGTATTTCGGCTGCTTCGGGCGGCTGTTCATGGTGAGCCGTTCCGTCTGCGTTAAGGGGATATTGTTCTCAAATACCGGGTCTGTGTACGGCTTTATGTCGTCAGCCCCGCCCCAACGCGCCGAACCGTATTCTGTCCCGCGGCGGTATTTCTTCGCGTTCTTGCCTTTGGTGTAGATAATCAGCCGGACAATGACCGCCCCCGCAATGCCTAAAGCTAAGTCTGCCGGGTGGAAGCTCGGCGCGATACTGGAAAAGGCGGCGGTAAAACCGTCCCCAAGATGTAGCAGCTTTGCGCTTGCGTCCGCGCCGGGGGATAGACGGACAGCCGCGCCCACTTTATCAAAGAGCCAGACAAAGAGCAGATACGGGAGATTTAGGATAAGCAGCTTCTTGATTTCCGGCTTCATAGCGATACCTCCCTGTCCTTGTTCTTGACCTTTGCCCGTTCCGCGTTCTTGCCCTGTGCGGCTTCTTTGAGGGTAGAGAGCAGCTTTCGGATAGAGGGCTTTTTCTCCTGTGTCAGCTTCTTTGCGGAAAACTCCTTAAAGGCTGCGGTCAGCACGTCCGCGTCCCGCCCCTTGAAGAAAACCAGATAGCGGGGCGGGCTTTCCGTCGCGTCCTTTTTCAGCGCAAAGTCGATACCGTACTTTTTCGCCGTACTCTCAAAGGCTTTGATATTGCCCTCGGTAATCTCAATGTTGGAAACGCCCGCGTTCTGCTTCATAAGCTGCTTTAAGCTCTGCTTGCCCTGTGGCGGTTTTGCAAGCTGCTTTTTGCCCTTTGACAGTATGGCTTTCATTGCCTTTTGGAGCGTCTGCGCGGTCAGCTTCCCGGTCTTGATGTAAAGGGCTATGGTCTTTTCGTTTACTTCGTCCTGCAATTTGTCGCGTCCTCCTTTCGCGTTTCTTTATGGGGCGGCGGTCAGATACGCACCCGCAGCCCGTTCAAGTCCTCGGCTCTGATACCCACAAGATACCAGTTGTCGCCGTACTCAATCCGGGTCGGCTTCCACTTGCCCCGCACGAATACGTCAAAGCACTCGCCGCAATGCAAGCCCCCGTAGTAGCTGTTTAAGTCAAAGCGGATGTCGTAACGGTCGGTGCGCTCGTCAAATACCAATGCTCCTGTCATTTTCTGTGCCATAATAAAATCCTCCTTTTGTGGTTGTGGGTGGTTACAGGCTTTCGCCCTCGCTGCATGAATAATAGTCCGGGTCGCCGTACTGCGGCTTTTTCGGTGACAGTGCGCCGCTTGCCATGTCATGGGCGACAAGGGAAGTGTAATAATTGCCGATAGTGGACGGGGCGTTGAAAAGGGCTGCTTTCAGATATTGCTTGATGTTGCGGATTTTCGTTGTGTTCTCCCGCATACAGTCAAGCACAAAGCGGATATGCTCGCCGTCCAGTTTCATAAACTTAGATTTCACAAGCTCTGCCGGGTAGTCGTCCCCCGCAATCCGTACCCGCTTTCTGGCGGTGCATACGGTTTCAAGCATGAGGTCTACAATCTCGTCAAGCCTGTCACTGTCAAACTTCATGTCCTGTTTGAGAATGTGGTAGTCGATATTGTCCTTGATGATTTCCCGGTATATATCAACTGCGCTCTGTGCTGCCGCTTCCGTTCCTTTCCGTTCCGGCGGCGTAGCCGCTTCTCTGCAAGGAGAGGGGTTAGGGGAAAGGATAGGAATGGAATGGGTACTTGATAAATCTGTATTTGATTTTTCTTTTTTTGGTAAGTCAGTTCTTTGTATATCTTTATTTAATTGCGTTGGATTTTCCAACGTAGGTTTTTCCAATGTTGGTTTTTCCTGCGTTGGATTATCCAATGTTGGATTTTCCAATGTAGGTAAATCCGGCGTAGGCGGCTGCGGCTGCTCGAATATCACATAGTCCGCGCCCCGCAAGCGTCCTTTCTCGTCGCGCTCCCTTGACCGGACGATATACCCGGCGCGTTCAAGCTCCTTAATGGCTTCGCGGATAGCGTCTATCTTCTCCCGGTTGATAAGGGATAAGCCTTTCAAGGTGTAGTCCCAATCTTCGGGGAGTGACAGCATTTGCGACAACAGCCCCTTTGCCTTTAGGGAAAGCTCCTTGTTGCGTAGGTGGTGGTTGCTCATTACGGTGTAGCCCTTGTTCCGTTCCACTCTGAAAACTGCCATAGTTCATAGCTCCTTTGCTTTGGATTTGTTACGCAGTAGAAGCGCAGTTTCGGGGGATAAGGTATAAATCCCTTGCCGCGCCAGATACACACCCGCAAAACCGCTTGTAGCAAGGCTTTTTCTGCCCCTACTGCGTAACAAAGGGCATGAAAAAAGCGGCGTTCCTGTTCTCCCATGTAGAGAGTAAGAAACGCCGCTTCTGCGTCGTATTCAGTTTTTAGTACAATACCCTGCTTGTCCGTCGCTCGAAAAACCTTGATTTTCCAGTGTTTTCAAAAGTATCGTTATCTAACGTCAGCTTTCGACAGACCAGAGTTTAAGCGAATGATGAAAGACATTGAAGTTGGTAATGTTGACTGTGTAATTGTAAAAGACTTATCCAGATTAGGACGAGATTATATTGAAGCCGGGCGGTTGATTCAAAAGACTTTCCCGGCTTTTTCTGTGCGTTTTATCGCATTGACAGACCAGTTTGATTCCCTGACAGCAGATTATAATGAGACTTCATTGGTAGTACCTGTAAAAAACTTTGTCAATGATTCCTATTCCAGAGATATATCCGGCAAAGTCAGAAGTCATCAGAAAGTTAAGAGGGAAAATGGAGATTTCATTGGTGCTTTTGCAGTTTATGGGTATAAGAAAAGTGAGGATAACCGGAATTTGCTTGTGCCGGATGATTATGCAGCCGATATTGTCCGTAAAATATTTGCATGGAAAATAGAGGGGTACAGCAATTTTGCAATCGCTGAATTGTTGGATGATTTAGGGATACTTTCTCCGATGGAATATAAAAAGATGCAGGGTGAGAAGTTCCAGACGGGGTTTGTGACCGGAGTGAAAACAAAATGGTCGGCAGTTGCAGTAAAGAGGATTCTGACAAATGAGAATTACACCGGAACCTTAGTACAGGGAAAAGAAGAAAAGGTAAATTATAAGGTTAAGAAATCAGTAATGAAGCCGGAAGAAGAATGGACGAAGGTGCAGGAAGCACACGAAGCTATTATTTCCATGGAAGATTTTGAGATTGTGCAGGATTTATTAAAGATAGATACTCGTGCCGGAGCAGGAGAGAAGAAATCCCATATCTATGCGGGCATTTTGTTCTGTGGGGATTGTATGGAGCCAATGATACGCAGGGTAAACCGATACAAAGGAAAAGAAACCGTTTCCTTTATCTGTTCCACAAAAAATAAGAGTGGAGAATGTAGCAGGCATACTATTTCCGAATCGGATTTGAATCATCTGGTATTAACCGGACTTAGACAGCAGGTATCATTGTTTCTGAATAAAAGTAAAGTTCTGAATGCCATTGAACAGATGGAGATAAATTTTGAAGAAGTTGCAGCTTTTGATAAGGAAATCGAAAGGCTGCTTAGCGAGCAGGACAAATATTTAACGCTCAGAGCAGGTCTGTATGAGGATTTGAAAAAGCAGATTATTTCAGAGGAAGATTTTAAGAATTTCAGAGAAATATATGAGCAGCGTTATCAGGAACTTCAGCAGGCTATCCATAATCAGGAGGAAACCATAAAGAAGCTCTTTAAGTCGGGAGTTACTGCCGGTATCAATCTGGAGCGGATGAAAAATGTCATGCAGATAACGGAACTTGACAGAGTTACTTTGATTTCCTTTGTGAAGCGTATCCTTGTATATGAGGATAAAAGAGTATATTTAGAACTTCGGTATAAGGAATTGTTTTCAAAGGTGGTTATGCTTGCCGATTATGTGGAAGCAGGTCATAGACTTAGAGGGGAGGCGGTGTAAATGGCTAGAACCTCTAAGAAAAATAAGGAAAGAGCAGGTTTGAGCGTAAATGTAAAGCCTTCAAAAATGTATTCTGTTGGCATATATGCCCGTTTATCGGTGGATGCAAATGAAAGAAAAAATGAGTCTATTGAAACGCAGATAGAAATAGCAAAGGCATTTATCAGCAGGCAGAAGGATATGGTGATATTTGACTGTTATACAGATGTTGGAAAAACCGGAACCAATTTTGAGAGGGAAGGTTTTGAACGCATGATGCGTGATGTAAGAACGCGAAAAATAGACTGCATCATTGTAAAAGATTTATCCAGATTTGGCAGAAATCATATTGAAACAGGAAACTATATCGAAAAGATATTTCCGTTTATGGGTGTGCGTTTCATTGCTGTTACAGATAACTTTGACAGCATGAATGTATCCGGACAGAATGAAACTTTGGGTGTAAATCTGAAAAACCTTGTAAATGAAATGTATGCAAAGGACATTGCGGTAAAGGTAAAATCCAGCAGGCAGGCAAAGTGGGAGCAGGGTAGTTATACCGGTGGTGTAGCACCCTATGGATACAGAGCTGAATGGATTGGAGATAAAAAGTGTCTTTTCATTGAGGAGACAACATCGGATATTGTGAAAAAGATATTTGATTTATTTCTTTCCGGTAAGAATATGAAAGAAATTGTTATATGGCTTTACGAAGAACGCATTGTCAGACCTATGGAATATCATAAGACGGGGCAGATTTATTGTCCGGCTGGAGGAAAGCTTCAGCAGTGGTCAAGAGGAACGGTTAAAATGATTTTAACAAATCCGGTATATATAGGCTGTCTCGTACAAGGGAGAACCTGTGGGAAAGACTATATGATGCGGGACAGACACGATATTGATTCCGAAGATTGGTCAGTAAAAGAACATACACATGAGGCGATCATCAGTGAGGATATGTTTTTCGAGGCTGCCGGAAAGTTTGAGAAATCTTCCGTATACTGCAACAAGAATGGATATTCCAAAAGGATTCCGGTAGATGAGGACATATTTGCAGATGTTCTTTATTGTGGTGACTGTGGTTCGAAAATGAAAAGAATAAGTGCTGTAAAAGTATTTAGTACGAATGATCGTGTTCGGACATACAGCTATAATTGTTCTAAAACGGACCGTATTGATGAGGATAAGTGTGTTTCCAAAAGCATAACCCTAAATGCTTTAACGAGTATTGTAAAGCAGGCAATTAGACAGGAGTTTTCATTGTCAGCAATGCGTCCAAAAGATATAGTGGAAAGCAATGTCAGGGAAGCGGAAAGTCTAAAAAAAGAATGGGAAACAGAACTTCTTGAGTTGGAGCGAAGAATTGATAATATCACAAAGCTTGGAAGCGAGCAATATTTAAAGTATCGCTTGGGAGAAATAAATGCAGATAATTTTAAACGCATGAAAGAGGAGAACAGCAAAAAGATTGCAGCATATCAAAAGAAGCGGACTGATATTACGGAAAGACTTAGGACAATAGATTATGAAACTGTTCAGAAAAACCATTTTCTGCGTACTTTGGTAAAAGGAAATGAAAAAACAGAGCTGACAGCAGAAGTAATCAGAACTTTGATTAATAGAATAGAGATTTATCAGGATCATCGGGTAAAGGTTATATTTGCTTTTAAGAGAAACGAGATTCAGTTAGCAGGAAAGGAGGTCATTTAGGATGGAAAGGTATCAGATTGCGATTTATATTCGATTGTCAAAAGAAGATGATAAATTTAAGGAAGAAAGCAATAGTATTACAATGCAGAGAATCCTTTTGCAAAGGTATGTGGCAGAGAACTTTTCGGACTATGATCTTCTTGAATTTTGTGATGATGGATATACCGGAACAAATTTTGAACGTCCGGGAATGCAGGAAATGTTGGAATTGGTAAGAGATTCTAAAATTAACTGCATTGTTGTAAAGGATTTTTCAAGATTTGCAAGAGATTATATCGAGTTAGGCTCTTATCTGGAGCAGATATTTCCGTTTATGGGTGTCCGGTTTATTTCTGTCAATGACAATTATGACAGCAAGAATTATCAGGGAAGTATTGCAGATATTGATGTGAATTTCAAAAACCTGCTCTATGATTTATATAGTAAGGATTTGTCACAGAAGGTTCGTTCTTCTCTTGCAGTCAGAAAAGAGAAAGGACAGTATGTAAGTGGAAATTGTCCTTTGGGTTACGAAAAAGCCCCAGAGGACAGACACGCTTTGTTGATTGCAGAGGATGAGGCAGAGGTGGTCAGACGCATTTTCTCTTTAACTGTGGAAGGGTACACATCCGTAGAAATAGCAAGATTATTCAACGAAACACAGGTGAAAACACCGATTGAATTTAAAATTGCGAAGGGCAAGACCAGCAGAGAGCCAAAGGGCGACAGATTTATGTGGAGCAGCAGTACGATATGCCAGATATTAAGAAACGAAATTTATATTGGAAATATCGTACAGAAGAAATACACAAAGGATTTTGTTGGAGGTAAAAATCACTTAAATCCCCGTGAGGATTGGCTGGTTACTTATAACCACCATGAGCCTATCATAGAAAAGCATATATTTGAACAGGTGCAGGAAGGTCGTGGATTAAAGAAAAATCCACAGTATCATTCGACACATCCGCTTGTTGGTAAGCTGATCTGTGGGTGCTGTAAAAAGAATTTGCGTTATCGGAGAGGGCTCAATCCATATTTCACTTGTCATAACCGTTACTCTAATATGTTGGAAAATTGCGTGGAAAATGTCAATGCAATGTTTTTGGAGCAGTATGTCTTGTTTATGATACAGGATAAATTACAGGCAGATGGGGAACTTGAAAAGTTACGAACAGAAGAAATACAACGGTTAGACGGAGAAATTAAGGAACTAAAGGAGAGACGACAGCTATTAAATGGCAGGATACAAAGATTGAAACAGCAGAACTTTGAAGCATACCAGAATTACGCTTTAGGAAAGACTGACGGTTTTCAGGCAGATAATATAATGGTAAAATCAGTAGAGAAAGAATTGGAAGACTTAAATGAGACTGTTCGGCAGATGGAAGCAGCTTATGTTAAGATGGAATGTGACAGAGACGCTTTAAGTGTTGGAAATGAATTTGCGGTATTGTCAAAAGAGATGCTAGACCATTATATCGAAAAGATTATTGTTTATGATGAACAGAATATTGAGATATGCTGGAAAGAAAAAATAAGAGTGGCATAGTTATTTGTTTTGATTTTGCACTTATTCAACATTCAATGAATGATATTCTGACATTGGTTTAACAGCAGGTATCGGTTTTGAGGAAAAAAGCGGTAAAAACCTTGAAAAAAGGTCAAAAAAATTGTTTGCAACTACTTGACAGGAGAGGGTATTGATTATACAAATCCGGCATTTCGATACAGTGACGGGAGCAGCCGGATCGTCCGTATCTGGGATCAGACCATACAGGATGGAACGCCGCCTGTTGGTATTTTGTATGGAGCAGATTATACAAGAGAACAGATCAATGCGGCATTGCTTTCGGAAAATCCGTATGATGTGGTGCCGTCGCGTGATATGAACGGACATGGCACATTTCTTGCAGGAGTGGCATGTGGAAGTGAGAGTGAAAACGGTGACTTTATCGGGGCGGCGCCGCAGTCTGAGATCATCATGGTAAAGTTAAAGGAGGCAAAACAGTATCTTCGGGATTTCTTTTTTGTGAAAGACGGCGTTCCGGCATATCAGGAAAACGACATTATGATGGCGGTTTCCTATTTAAATGGAGTTGCAAATATTTTAAATCGTCCGCTTGTCATCTGTGTGGCACTTGGAAACAGTGCAGGAAGTCATGCAAGCGAGGGATTTCTGCCATCTTATCTGAATTATATCTGTGGAAGAAGAAAGCGTGTGGTCGTGACTGCAGCTGGAAATGAGGCCAATGCAAGACATCATTTTCAGGGGCGTATCATTGGAGAGATGGAACATGAGGATGCGGAGATCACGGTGGAGGAAAATACAAAAGGCTTTTTTGTGGAATTGTGGGCATCTGCACCGGAACTGTATGCAGTCACCATAATATCGCCTTCGGGGGAGCAGATTCCACGGATTCTGGTGCGCCGTGGAGCGTCAGAGCAGTTTCATTTTATTTTTGAGGGAACAACAATTACGGTGGATTACCGGATCGATACAAAAGAGACGGCTAGCCAGCTCATATTTTTCCGTTTTATCCGACCGACACCGGGATTGTGGACGATACGCATTTTCCCGCAGCTGACAGTGACGGGAAACTATCATCTCTGGCTGCCGCTGCGGGAGCTGACGGATGGAAATAATTTTTTTCTTCGTTCCAATCCGGAGATTACACTGACTTCTCCGAGTGCGGCAAGGCAGGTGATCACGGTGGGCGGTTATCAGGCATCAAATACCAGTATCTATGCGGATTCCGGCAGGGGTTATACGATAACCGGGGAGATCAAACCGGATTTTGTGGCACCGGCAGTGGATGTCTATGGTCCCGGGCTTCTTGGTAACTTTATCACCTTTACGGGAACAAGTGCAGCTGCTGCGATCACGGCAGGAGCCTGTGCGCAGATCATGCAGTGGGCGATCGTGGATCAGAACAATACAGTCATGTCGAATACTTCCATCAAAAATATGCTGATCCGCGGCACGGCTAAACCGGAAAACCGGACCTATCCAAACAGAGAGTGGGGATATGGGACACTCGATGTGTTTGGGGCATTTCAGAATCTGAGGCTGTGATAAAAGCAACGGAATATTTATTTAGAAATTGTTTAGAAAAAACAGCAGGGGTGTCACTGAGAATTGATGAATATCTGAGTTACTGTGGAGAAGTATCTGAGTTATTAAAAAATCAGACAGCATCACAGAATGTTTCTACACAGGATGCAGACGGCAAAGATGCAGACAGTTATGTATCGACGATCGGAAGTTCCGATGCAGTAATGCCAAGTGAAAATTATAATGATATCTTAAAAGAAATCCAGAAAACAAAAGCAGAAGCTGGTCAGTCCCAGAGTTACTCAGAAAACGCAGGACAGACATCCGGACAGACCACACAGGCATCCGGAACCGGTGCGGCTGGAAATACCGGAGGCGGTGGAGACAGCGATGATGAGACCACAATAACAAAGACAGTTGTGATCAATGGCGTTACTTATCTTGAAACAACGACTGTGGAGAACGGTGTCAAAAGCGTACAGAGAACTGCAATCAGTGGAGTTGGTGAAGAGTAGTGACTATCAAAAAAATCCGAAGGATTAACGTGAACCTTCGGATTTTTTTGCTACAATCAGGAAATACCATTGTATGAAATTTTTTGCATGATATCAACAAATGTTAAAATAGCATTGTATGAAATTCTTTATATGATATCAGCAAATGTTAAAATAAAATTGCTTGCAATTTATTACATGATATGATAAGATGTCTATTGTTCGAGCAATTCGAAAACAGAATAAGCCGGCGTGGCGGAATGGCAGACGCACCAGACTCAAAATCTGGCGGTGGCAACATCGTATGGGTTCAAGTCCCATTGCCGGCATTGAAAAAAGATTCAGTTTTTACTGGATCTTTTTTCTTATTCATGATAATAGAATGTTCACGGAGCGCGCATTCTATTATTTGCTCTTGGATGAGATAAAAATTAAATATGGGCGAAATATATAGAAGATAGAGGTGATTTCATCCATTTTATAATAGAAATTCATTTAACATACAAGAAAATGGGTGAAAAAGGATGAGATTTCATTATAATAGCCCACGAAAATCAAAAAGTCAGGGTGAAAACAGCAGAAATGAAGGAGTTTCGCCCAAAATGATAGAGGAAGAAGTTGAAAATAGAAAATAATGGGTGAAAGTGGTTTGAAAGATGGAAATTTAGCCCGTTCATCTGGTGGATGTCTGTTATGTGTGGATCAGAGTGAAAGCAGAGTAAATTTAAACGGAAACCCCACTCACAAATTCGCAGGAAAGCTTTGAAAAAGCACTGTGTGATCAGTAAAAAAGTGTAATTAATTTTTACATTGCAATAAAAAAATGGAAAACCTTGTAAACCAAAGTTCCCCATCATTAAGAGAAGAGCGCGAGACGGGACTCGAACCCGCGGCCC
>ENA-ORTS01002419-ORTS01002419.1-human-gut-metagenome-genome-assembly--contig:-NODE-2419-length-11109-cov-8.632531_pt1 | contig 11109 bp, 9 predicted proteins | sample MGYA00241911_ERZ509186 | MGnify/ENA primary metagenome ERZ509186 (study PRJEB26280, sample SAMEA2338852) | human gut metagenome | biome: human gut; feature: human-associated habitat; material: faeces...
TTTTATTGCTTATTATCCGCACCCAAAAAGTTGCATTTATAAGTTGAACTCAAGATTTTTCCTCACATGGAGGTAGTGGCTGGTCAGGAACAGTGGATGACATTGCTGGAATGGAACCTAATGCCACAATGGTAAATGGATATAGCATTTCACGTAGCAGTGTGGCCGGCTCGGAAGAAGGCATCCTCCAATGGCTGGAACGGATAGGAATGTTGGAACAACAAAATTAAAGAGGAATTATGAAAACAATAGGTTATTTGTTGGTAAGCCTTTTTTTGCTTTGTTCCTGTGTTCAGGAACAAAGCAAAGTGGTCAGCTTGACAAGTGGTCAGGCACAAGGTGTATATGCGGACAGCATCTACAGCTTCAAAGGCATTCCATACGCCAAAGCTGCACGCTTTATGCCACCTGAACAGCCCGATATTTGGGATACGGTACGGATATTTAATACATATGGAGAGATATGTCCGCAGGCTCCCATACCACAAGGAAACGACTTCATCGCCATGCGTGAACACCCTGCTGAGGGAGAGGATTGCCTGAACCTGAACGTATGGACTCCAGGCATCAACGACGGCAAGAAACGTCCGGTAATGGTGTGGTTGCACGGAGGTGGGTTTCAGACTGGTTCTGCCATCGAGCAACTGGTTTATGATGGAGCAAACCTGAGTCGCAAAGGAGATGTTGTGGTAGTGTCGGTTAACCATCGGCTGAATATGCTCGGCTTTCTTGATTTGTCCGCTTACAGTGAAAAATATAAATACTCCGGTAATGTCGGTACGATGGATATGGTAGCAGCCCTGCAATGGATACAGAAGAACATTGCTGTCTTTGGAGGTGATCCAAACAATGTCACTCTATTCGGGCAATCAGGTGGAGGTGCCAAAGTACTGGTACTGATGACAGTTCCGGCTGCACAGGGGCTGTTCCATAAGGCCATCGTTCAGAGCGGAGCTGTAGAAGCTTGTGGAATGACCAATGTTACGCAAAAGACAGCACACCGGGTAGCAGAACTGATGCTTGACTCATTAGGAATCTCACCGCAAAATGCCGACAAGCTACAAACCATTCCCTACAGCCAATTAATGGCAGCAGGAAATAAGGCAATGGCTCAAACCGCTAAAGAGGAAAGCAGCATAGACAGTTGGGGTAATCCTGGACTGCTATGGACTCCCGTGGTAGACGGTGACTATCTGCCATATCAGCCGGTCATAGATTCCATTGCTTCACAGGCAAAGGATATTCCGTTGCTTATCGGTTCGTGTATGACCGAATGGACTACAATGCCGATGTTGGGAAATCCGGATAAATTTGCCCATGACAATATGCACACATGGAATAAGGAAGAGACAATGAAAAAGTTGCAAGCACGATTCGGAAACCGTACAGACTCGGTTGTTGCTGCCTTCACAGCTGCCTATCCCGGTCGTTCCATCAGCGAAGCACTTTACATAGATACAATGTTGAGACTGCCTGCCTTGAAGACAGCCCGCTTGAAAGCCGACCAGCATGGGGCTCCTGTATATAATTATTTGTTTGCCTGGAACACACCTATTCACGGAGGTTTTGCCATGTCATACCATTGTTCGGAAATACCGTTTGTATTCAGCAACACTAGTCTGTCACCTGCAGCCTCTGCCGGAGGCTCGGAAGTCAAGGAGTTGGAAGAGCGCATCAGCAAAGCATGGATAAATTTCGCCCGTACCGGCAATCCCAATCACGAAGGACTTCCTTCATGGCCTGCTTTTACCCGTGAAAACGGAAACACGATGATATTTGGAAACAAATGTGAGGTAAGGAAAGATTTCGACTATAAGCTGTTGTCACTGTTACGACCCAACTATAAATTTTAAACAAAATGACACACAAAATAATATCATTCCTTAGCATCCTGCTGCTTTCCCTACCGCTTGTGGCTTGTAGTACAGATGACTCTGAAGTTGAAACACCAATTTATCCAGACAACGGAGAAGAAAATCCTTCGTCTGATGACGTGGCAATGATCAGCTTCACACATGCTGTACCAGACGGTTATGAGCAGGAAGCCGAAAAAAGAGGCAGGATAGTCCGCATCGATTATGCCACACGGGACTATGCAGAAGGCACTGGTGCGAAACGTACCAATACGGCATACGTCTATCTGCCTTATGGATATAATGAAAGCCAACGGTACAATATCCTCTATTTTGTACACGGTCATTACAGTACGGCGGCATCCACCTTTGAAGAGGAAAATGGTGTGGTACGCAAACTGCTCGACCAAATGATAGCTCACGGTGATATTGACCCGATGATTGTAGTCACACCCAGCTACAACTACGGACAGCCTACACCAGACTATGCGGATGCAGACCCTTACTGCAGGGCTTTGCCCATAGAATTGGTAAACGACCTGATTCCTGCTGTAGAAGGCCGTTACCACACGTATGCGGAAACAACCGACATGGAAGGTATTGAAGCATCACGCAGTCACCGTGCCATTGGAGGTTTTTCAATGGGAGCAGTCACCACTTGGTATGCCTTTGATGAAACATTGAACGCATTCCGATACTTTATGCCAGTCAGTGGCGATTGCTGGTCTTTGGGACGGTTTGCCGGGATGAATCGTCCTGACGATACAGCAGCTTATTTGGCAGAAAGGGTACAACAGTCACCTTATGTCGGAACAGGTTTCTATATCTGGGCGGCAAGTGGGACAAACGACTCCGCTTATAGAGAGATACTTCTTCAAATAGAAGGTATGGCACGTTTGAACAACATGTTCAATACGGCTAATATGACCTTTCATCAGAAAGAAGGGGCACGGCATGAGTTCCGTCCTATTCCGGAATATCTATACAATGCTTTGCCGTTCTTCTTTCCGAAAAGTGATGAATAAACAGAAAAAACAAAGACATTTATGAATAGTTTTACTTATCGATACCCTGTCCGTCAACATTTTGGCAAAGGGTGCGCAGAGAACGCAATCAAGGAAGAATTAGACCGTATAGGACAGAATGTGCTGCTGGCATACGGCGGCAGCTCACTGAAACGCACAGGGCTGTATGACAAAATTATAAGCTGGCTGCACGAACGTGGCAAGAACGTGGTGGACTTCGGAGGCATTATGCCCAATCCCACTTACGACAAGGTACAGGAAGGTGCACGACTGGTGCGTGAATACAACATAGACTTCATCCTTGCCGTGGGCGGCGGATCGGTTATCGACTGCTGCAAGGTAGTATCGGCACAAGCAAAATTAGACGAGGATATTTGGGAGATGCAGTACACGAAGCACCAGTATCCTACTGAATTTGTACCTATGGGCGCTATCGTAACAGCATCAGGAACGGGTGCCGAGCAGAACAACGGGGCGGTTATCACCCACACCGAAAAGAAACTGAAACAGCCGTTGACAGGCGCTTACTACAGTTTTGCCATACTGGACAGCGACTTGACACGGACTCTTCCGATGGGGCAAGTCGTCAGCGGTGCATTCGACACGTTGAGTCATTGTATGGAAATCTATATGGGCAAACCTCAATCGGACAATCTCTCCGATGAAATCAATGAGGCGGTCATGCGCAATGTCATCAAGAACCTACGTGCCCTCATAGCTGACCCGGATAATGATTTTGCGCGTAGCGAACTGATGTGGGATTCCGCCCTTGCGGAAAACAGCCTGCTAAAACTCGGCAAGCAGACCGATTTTCAATGCCATATGCTGGAACATGCCTTAGGAGCTTATATCGACTGCAATCACGGAAGGGCGTTGGCGGTTATCCATCCGGTTCTCTATCGCCATTTGCTGAATGAGGGCAAAGAAAAACTGGCTCGTATGGCGGAACAGGTATGGAATGTAAAGGGTGATACGGTAGAACAGACTGCTATACTTGGTATCGAAGCGTTGGAGGCTTTTATAAAGGAAATCGGCTTGCCATCGCATTGGAGCGAAATGGGCATTAAGGACGAAAGTATCCTCCGTGCCGCTGCAGATACCTGTTTACTGATGCCGGGATGCTGCAAGCTGTTTTCCCGTGATGAACTGTTTGAGATATTGAAAGAATGCATGTAACAAACTTCTAAAAGATAAAAATTATGAATACCTTATTAAAGACAATGTTGTGCGGTGTTACTGCACTTTTGTTCGCCGGAGCTTCAGCCGCTCAAAACAAACAACCATTTATTTCAGAGGATTTCTCTGCCATCCAAAGTCCTAACGACAATCCTTTCGGACTGGTTTATCGGGGAGCTATCACCAAGAATGAAACGGGCAAAGTTAATATCCATCGCATTACTTACGACTTGAATGGCTTGAAGATTGTCGCCAACGTTTATACTCCAGCCGGATATGAAGTTTCAAGAAGCTATCCCGCTCTTGTCGTTGCACATCCAAACGGTGGATGTAAGGAACAGGTGGCAGGATTGTACAGCCAGCGGATGGCGGAACAGGGTTACATTTGTCTGGCATTTGATGCCGCCTATCAAGGTGGGAGCGAGGGTGAACCGCGCAATATAGACAAGCCGGCCAGCCGTATCGAAGATATCCATCGTGCAGCCGATATACTGGCACAATATCCCGGAGTGGATGCAAATCGTATCGGTATACTCGGTATATGTGGCGGAGGTGGCTATACGCTTAAAGCTGCACAGACTGACAAACGTTTCAAGGCAGTTGCCACACTCAGTATGTTCAACTCCGGACTGGTACGTCGTAATGGCTTCCTTGATTCACAGATCGGCGACGTGCAACAACGACTTGCAGACGCCTGTGCTGCACGTCAGAAAGAAGCCAACGGAGAAGCTCCTGAGTATGTAGGTGATATGAGTGGAATGACGCCGGAACAGGCCAAACAGCTTCCGTTCGATCTCTATCGTGACGGTTATGAGTATTACCTTCAATCTCATGCGCATCCGGGTTCTACCTTCCGTTATACAAAGAGCAGTCTGGTAGATCTGATGGCATTTGATGCCAGTGAGGGAATGTATCTCATCAACCAACCGTTGTTAATGATGGCGGGTAGTCTTGCCGACACGTTCTATATGACCGAACAATGTTTCAGCAAAGCTACTGGAACGAATGACAAGGAATTGTATCTAATCCCTGGTGCAAGACACATCCAGACGTATTGGGTACCGGAATATGTAGATAAGGCTGTAAACAAACTAACTGATTTCTTTGGTAAACATTCGTAATGAATCCATCTCATCCAATACTTGAGATGCTTTCATTGGAGCTCATACCGTTTTCGTTGATTTGGGTGTTTCAATCCGTAATCTGTGTATAGACGCACCACGACGGAAACGGTATTTTTGTATCAGCACATAAAAACAAATAATAGTAATGAACGATATACAGTCACTCACTATAGACGAGTTCAACAAACAGATGCGTCAACCGACATTACATCCTCAAGTAGCGGTCATTGATCCGGGACAACTTAAAGATGATACTACGTTGTGTTTTACAGGTAACTTCTATGCAGTCCGTTTTGTAAGGACACGGTGTGGAGAAGTACGCTATGGCAGGCAATGTGTCGATTTTCAATACGGCACACTTACATTCACAAAACCGGGAGATACAATCTGTATCAGTCACGAAGATGCGATAGACGGTAGTATATCGGGGCTCCTGTTACATCCGGAACTGTTTAGCACCAAGAGCCTTGTATTCAAGAAAGCGGACTATACTTTCTTTGATTATCGGGAGAATGAATCACTGCATCTTTCCCTACAGGAGAAGCATATCGTACAAGACCGTTTGAATCATATCCATGAAGAACTGCAGCGGGATATAGACCCTTACAGTCTGCGATTGGTATCTGTGGGTGTAGAATTATTATTGGACTATTGTCTCCGCTTTTATGAACGTCAGTTTGCCTGCCGTTCCGACATTTGTCAAGAATACCTTGCAACAGTAGACAGGACACTCTCCCGCTATTTTTCCCTATGTGGACAAAAATCTCTGGAAGATGGAATCTGCCGGGTTGAATCTGCACTTTCCACTCTTTCGATAGCTTATCTGAACGAAGTAGTACGGGTAGAAACAGGAAAGACGCTTGCTGAGTATATTCGCCTAAAGATGATGGAATATATTAAGAAACGTGTTCGCAAGGATGGTTGCTCATTAGAGCAGGTGGCTGGAGAGTTCGGCTTTTATCAACCGCGCATATTAGCCTTATTGTATCGGCAACTCTTCGGTCATCAGTCCGAATATTCTATTTTGACGTCTGATTATAAACTAAATTGATAACACTATGTATCCACAAATCATTTGTCATGTAATGGGCTCCGTAGATGGCCGCCTGCTGACCGACCATTGGACGGAACCATTCAATGGAAAGAAGAACGAACTAATTGGTATATACGCAGCAATTGGTCGCAAACTGAATACCGATGCTTGGATGTTCGGAAAGCATACATTATGTGAAGGTTATTTCCCAAAAACCTTTCATACAGGGGATAGCACACCACTGGCTCATCCTGTACCTTATATTGCCGGAAGTACTTCTGAACGCCTTTTTGTGATAGCCGATCCGGACGCAAATATTCTCTATGAATCTTCCACTGTAAGAGGGGACAGCATTGTAGTCATCTTGCCTGAAACAGCTCCGGCATTTTATTTAGAGTACCTTCAGAAGAAGGGTATTTCCTACCTGTTTGCCGGAACAAAAGGTGATAACCTCAACATTGCCATGCAGACATTGGCGGAAACATTTGGTGTGGAATCTCTTTCTTTACAGGGTGGCGGCATCATTGACGGAGCATTTCTGCAAGCCCGACTGATAGATGAACTGAGCCTTGTTATTTATCCCGGTATTGACGGCTCGGCTAATTCAACATCTATTTTCCATTATATCGGTAAAGGAAATCCCTCACAAGGACAATCGCTTGAGTTATTGTCTGTACAAACAATGGAGAACGGAGTGATTTGGTTAAGATATAAGTTCCATAAGAATCTATCACATTAAGTCAGATTAGCTCTTTGACATATTCTTTATAGTATTTTACTTCCAAATATCTATCCGGATAAAGCAAAATATTGAAGCATATTAAACTCTCTTCTCCTTACGCTTTCCATTTTTAAAGGAGATAAAAGAAAAAGCCCCTGTAAAACAGAGGCTTTTTCTTTTATCTAAATTTTTACTTATTTCTATTCTACAAGTAAAATTATCCACCGAAGTTATCATACATGATAGAAGACTCTTCTACGCCGAGGCTATCCAGCATAGCGACAACTGCCTTCGACATCGGACCAGGACCACACATGTAGTATTCGATGTCTTCCGGAGCTTCGTGATCTTTCAAGTAAGTATTCAACATTACCTGATGAACGAATCCTGCTGTATACTTCACGCCAGCTGCATCGGCTGCAGGGTCCGGACGGTCCAAAGCCAGATGGAAGTGGAAGTTCGGGAAGTCTTTTTCCAGTTTCAAGAAGTCGTCCAGATAGAACACTTCATTCAATGCACGCGCACCGTAGAAGTAATGCAATTCACGGTCAGTAGTATGCAATGTACGAGTCATGTGCATAATCTGTGCACGAAGCGGAGCCATACCGGCACCACCACCTACCCAGATCATTTCCTTCTTAGAATCGAAAATCGGGTGGAAGTCTCCGTAAGGACCACTCATCAATACCTTGTCACCCGGTTTCAGGGTAAAGATATAAGAAGAAGCGATACCCGGATTTACATCCATGAATCCGCTGCGGTCTGGCTTGAACGGAGGAGTTGCGATACGAACTGTCAACATGAACACGTCACCTTCTGCAGGGTAGTTAGCCATAGAGTAAGCACGGATAGTTTCTTCTTCGTTCTTACATTTCAAGCCGAACAAACCGAATTTTTCCCATGCAGGCAAGTATTCAGCACCGATAAGATCTTTGTCGATATCCTTGTTGTAATCCATTTCGAATTTAGGAATCTTAATCTGTGCGTATGAACCCGGAATAAAGTCCATGTGCGCACCCTTAGGCAGCTGCACCTTGAACTCTTTGATAAAGGTAGCCACGTTCTTGTTGGAGATAACTGTACATTCGTATTCCTTTACACCCATTACAGATTCAGGAACCTTGATAGCCATATCTCCCTTCACTTTCACCTGACAGCCCAGACGCCAGTGGTCTTTCTGCTGTTTACGGCTGAAGTGGCTCACTTCAGAAGGCAGGATTTCACCACCACCTTCTACTACCTGACATTTACACTGTCCGCAAGAACCCTTACCACCACAAGCAGAAGGCAAGAACACTCCGTTTACGGCCAATGTATTCAGCAATGTAGAGCCAGACTCTACTTCCATATCCTTATCGCCGTTGATAGTCAGTTTCACATTACCGGAAGCAACGAGGAAATTCTTTGCTACCAGCAGGATGACTACCAGCACCAGAATAGTCACGAGGAATACTCCAATGCTTGCTAAAATAAAATTCATATCCATTGTCTTATTCCTTTCCTATTAGATGTTCAAACCAGAGAAACACATAAATGCCATTGCCATCAGACCTACAGTGATGAATGTGATGCCTAAGCCTTTCAGCGGAGCAGGCACGTCAGAGTAAGCCATTTTTTCACGGATAGCAGCCAGACCTACGATAGCCAGCAACCAGCCGATACCTGAACCCAGTGCATAAGAGATAGAATCCCAGATGTCGCCGATGTATTTAGCATCAGACGGGCTCAGAGTGATACGCTGCTGCATGAACAGAGAAGCACCCATGATGGCACAGTTTACAGCAATCAGCGGCAGGAAGATACCCAGTGACGCATACAGTGAAGGACTGAAGCGTTCTACAATCATTTCTACCAGCTGAACGATAGCCGCAATTACGGCAATGAAAAGAATGAAGCTCAGGAAGCTCAGGTCAATTCCCAGAATGCCGTCGGCAGCCAGTACCTTCGTCTGCAGAAGGTAGTTCACCGGCAAGGTAACCACCAGCACGAAAGTTACGGCAATACCCAGACCGAGGGCAGTCTTCACGTTCTTCGATACCGCCAGGTATGAGCACATACCCAGGAAGAACGCAAATATCATATTGTCCACAAAGATTGAGCGGACCAATAAACTAAAAAAATGTTCCATAATTCTGGATTTTTAATTTCCGTTGTTGGTTAATAATTATTCTTTTTCTTGCAACTCTTTGTGTTTTGCACGCTGATACCAGATCAGGCAAGCTACGATGATCAAAGCCATCGGCGGCATCAACATCAAACCGTTGTTTACATAACCGGCATTCTTTACAGCCTCATAGTTCAGGATGTTGAAGCCCAACAGTGTTCCTGAACCCAGCAATTCACGGAAGAATGCAACGATTACCAGAATCTTGGCATAACCCAGACCGTTACCAATACCGTCAAGGCATGATTCCCACGGACCGTTTGACATAGCAAATGCTTCCAGACGTCCCATCAGGATACAGTTGGTAATGATCAAACCTACGTATACAGACAACTGTACGCTCACGTCGTAAGCAAAAGCTTTCAGCAACTCACTTACGATAGTTACCAAAGCAGCTACAACTACCAGCTGTACGATGATACGAATACGGTTAGGCACTGTCTTACGCAACAAAGAAATCACTACGTTAGAAAAAGCAGTAATAATGGTTACAGAAAGACCCATCACGATGGCCGGCTCCAGCTTGGAGGTTACAGCCAATGCAGAACAGATACCCAACACCTGTACGGTTACCGGGTTATTCATGCCTATAGGAGTAGAAAATACTTCTCTGTTTTTAGCTGAAAATAAACTTCCCATTTTCGTTCTCCTCCTTATTCTTTAGATGTTAAAAATTTAGCGTAATGTGTCATACATCCTTTCAACATGGCATCTACACCAACTGAAGTGATTGTACCACCAGAGATACCGTCTACCTGGAATTCCGGATTTTCAACTTTTCCGTTCTTTACAACTCCCAGTGCAACGGCTTCACCGTCCATTACATGCTTGTCCTTAAATTCACTCTGGAAATGTTCTGATGCGATTTCGGCTCCCAAACCCGGAGTTTCAGACGCATGAGAGAAGTAAGTTCCGTATACTGTATTCTTATCTTCGTTCAAGGCAACATATCCCCAGATAGCACCCCAAAGACCAGCACCATATACCGGAATTACATATTTAGTCTGTCCTTCGATTTCACATACGAAGATGTGAGCACGACCGTTTTCCTTGAAATCTTTTTCGTAAGAAGTCACGAAAGCGCCTTCATACGGAGTCAGTGTGCCGTCTTCAGCTACCACCATATCCGATTTCACTACTTTAGCAAATTCAGCTTCTGCATCCTGCACACCTTTGATGCCCAGTGAAGAAAGAATCTGCTTCTTTGTATCCAGCTCTACGTTCTTTCCCTGCAAGTCACGCAAAGAAGAGTTCACGAAAGCCAGCAAGAATGCTACGATAACAACCATTACCGAAGCATAAATGATAGTATAAGAGTTACTATTAGTATTCATTGTATTTTCGGTTTTTATTTGTTAGACATAGCACGTTTTGCACGGCGAGAAATGTTATTCTGAACTACTACGTAGTCAATCAGCGGAGCGAAGATGTTCATCAGCAGGATAGCCAACATCATACCTTCAGGATAACCCGGATTCAATACACGGATAATGATTGCCATGGCACCAATCAGGAAACCATATACAAACTTACCGTTTTCAGTACGTGAAGAAGTTACAGGGTCTGTAGCCATAAACACGGCACCGAAGCAGAAACCACCCAAGCACAAGTGTTCATACCAAGGCATCTTAGCCATTGCAGTGTCCGGACCGATGGTATTGAAAATCCATCCCATTACCGCACCACCTACAAATACTGACAACATTGTCTTCCAGCTTGCCACACCTGACCACAACAGGATAACCGCACCGATAGCAATAGCGATTACGCTGGTTTCACCGATAGAACCCGGAATCAAACCAGTTACCATATCCCAAGAGAAAGCAGGATATGCCATCGCATCAGTTGCAGTAGAAGCCTGTCCCAGTGCTGTAGCAGCAGTCAGACCGTCTACATTGCTTCCCAAGCCAAAGATGCTGTCGCTAGATACCCATACAGTATCACCAGACATTTTGGTCGGATAAGCAAAGAACAAGAATGCACGAGTAATCAATGCAGGGTTAAAGATGTTCA
>ENA-ORTS01002423-ORTS01002423.1-human-gut-metagenome-genome-assembly--contig:-NODE-2423-length-11080-cov-1.847619_pt1 | contig 11080 bp, 6 predicted proteins | sample MGYA00241911_ERZ509186 | MGnify/ENA primary metagenome ERZ509186 (study PRJEB26280, sample SAMEA2338852) | human gut metagenome | biome: human gut; feature: human-associated habitat; material: faeces...
TGCTAAGCTAATTATTTCTTATGTAGGTTTACGGACTCAAGAAACTACAGCTCAGCAAAACATGAGAATTGTTCTTTCTTCAGATTCTCAAGCTATAGATGAAGTTGTTGTCGTAGCTTATGGTACCGCAAAGAAAAGTTCTTTTACAGGTTCCGCATCCACGGTGGGTGCCGCTTTGATGGACAAACGTCCATTGAGTAACGCCCTCTCCGCATTGGAAGGAAACACTTCCGGAGTACAAATGACTTCCTCTATCGGACAACCGGGAGAAGCTGCCAAGGTAACGATCCGTGGTTTTGGTTCAGTAAACGCGGATAATGCTCCTTTATATGTAGTGGATGGTGCCATCTTCAGTGGTGATATCTCTTCTATCAGCCCATCTGATATCGAATCAATGACAATTTTAAAAGATGCCGCTTCTACATCTTTGTATGGATCTAGCGCAGGTAACGGTGTGGTTTTGATCACGACTAAGAAAGGTTCTAGCAGCAGTGGCGCAGGTGTTACCTTGAGTATCTCACAAGGTTGGTCTAGCAGAGCTTATAACGATTACGCAAAAGTAGGTGTATACGATTATTATCCTTTGCAATGGCAAATGTTGAGAAACGCAAATATGTCACTCGGACAAAGTGCTACCGACGCTGCCGCTAATGCTTCTAAAGATATTATCAACAAATTAAAATATAATCCTTTCGTAGGAATCGCCAATGACGCAATCGTGGGCACAGACGGTTTATTGAATCCATCAGCCTCGGCTTTAAAATGGGGTGAGGACCTTGATTGGGAAGATGCCGCTTACCGTACCGGACATCGCCAAGAATATAATGTAAGCTACAATACAAAAACAGAAAAGAGCGACACATATGCTTCCATAGGCTATCTGAATGATAAGGGATATATGATTAAGACAGACTTTGAGCGTTACAACGCACGCTTGAACTATAATATCTATCCGGTGAAATGGTTCAAGAGTGGATTGAATTTAGGTTTAAGTCGTACAAACTCCAATTATTCTACTTCTACTTCTAGCAACTCCGCTGGTTATGGTAACTTATCTCGTTTCATTCGTTCTATGGCACCGATCTATCCGGTACATAAGCATGATATTGAGACAGGGGCTTATTTGGATAAAGAAGGAAACGTAGTTACTGATCCGGCTTTATATACCTACGATTATGAAGGAGCCCGTATCTCCAGCAATGGACGCGACGGTATCGCTGAGGCCCTGTGGAACGATCGCTTGATGTCTACCACAAACTCTAGTGCCCGTACTTATGTAACGATCACTCCGATCGAAGGATTGAATTTAACAGTGAACTACGCATTTGACAATAAGGATGAACGCCGTAGAGTATATGAGAACCCAGAGGTAGGTGACGGAACCGCAGGACCGGGACGTTTGAACATCCGAAATAGAAACTTCTTGACACAGACATTCAACCAGTTGATTAATTACACAAAGACTTTTGGTAAGCATAACATCGAAGCTTTGTTAGGCCATGAGAACTATAGCTACCGTTTACAATATAACTACGGTATGAAGACTAATGAGATCGTTTCCGGAACGTATGAGTACAGTAACTTCGTAAGCATAAGCTCAATGGATTCTTATACACGCGAATATAAGAAAGAAGGATACTTCGCTCGTTTGAACTATGATTTCGATGATAAATATTATGTAACAGCCTCGTATCGTCGTGACGGTTCCTCTCGCTTTAGCAAGGATAACCGTTGGGGTAACTTCTGGTCATTCGGAGCATCTTGGCGTATCAGCCAAGAAGATTTCATGGAAAACTTGACTTGGGTGGACAATTTGAAACTGAGGGCATCCTACGGTGAAACCGGAAACGATGCCATCTATTATACAGATGATGACACACAACAGGATTACTATCCTTATCAAACCTTGTATAATTTGGGTATCAACAACGGTTTGGAAGCAGGTCTCTACTTCCCGACTATGGCAAACAATAATTTGAAATGGGAGACACAGGTTTCTACCGATGTCGCTTTAGAATTCGGATTGTTCGGTCGCTTGAATGGTACGGTCGAGTTCTTCCGTAAGGCCTCCAGAGACTTGTTATTCAATGTTAGCCAACCGTTATCCAGTGGTGTCGAAAAGATCGTACAAAACATTGGTAAAGTTCGTAACCAAGGGGTGGAAATCGACTTAAACTACCAAGTATTAAAATCAAAAGATTGGAAATTATCAGTCGGCGCAAACGCTACATTCATCAATAATAAGGTGACTCGTCTGCCTGATGCCAACCGGAAAGATGGTATCATCAAAGACTCTAAGAAATTGATGGAGGGACATTCAATCTATGAGTTCTGGTTACGTCAATGGTGGGGTGTTAATCCTGATAACGGAGATGGATTGTATATCTTTGATGCCGAAAACAACACCGATGCGAATGGTAATATTAAAGATGCGGTAAAAAAGACACTTGTAGAGAAAGATGGTCAAGTATTGACAAACTCTTATAGCTATGCGAAATATGATTTCAGTGGTTCTGCCGTTCCGAAAGTATATGGTGGTTTCAATATCAATTTGAGCTATAAGGCATTCGACCTTTCTACCGTATTCTCTTATTCATTAGGAGGTAAGGTGCTTGACTCGAGTTATAGAGGATTGATGGATGTAGGTGAGTTCGGTTATGCGATGTCACCGGATCTACATAACGCATGGACAACTCCGGGCCAGATCACAGATGTACCTCGTTTGGACAATAACTCAGGTCATGCGACTAGCATCGGACAATCCTATTCTACACGTTGGTTGACAAACGCAAATTACTTGAACTTGCGTACTGTCACTTTGGCTTACAACTTGCCTAAGTCTATCCTAAACGTTATCAACATCAAGAGTGCACGCGTCAATGTCAGCGCAGAGAACTTATTCATGTTGAAAGCCCGTCAAGGTCTGAATCCGCAAGCTAACTATGCCGGAGTATCTTACAATGAATATATGCCGGCTAAGAACTTTACGATCGGTTTAAATGTATCGTTCTAAATTCATAATACATCAAACAAAGGAAAAGATATGAAAAATATACAATTATTCAAACACATCGCAGCAGGACTGCTTCTAAGTGGCTCTCTGATCGGCACAAGCTGTTCCAGCGATTATATGGATACAATCCCAACCGAGAACGTTTCATTCACGACAGTATCCACTTCGCTCGACAATCTTTATCTTGCACTGAACGGTATTCATCGTAAGATGGTATCTCAAGACTTAGGCAACCAAGGTTTGGGAGGTGAGCCCGGTTTCATCATCGGTCGAGAAGCGTTAGCTGATGATTTGACATGGGACACGCAGACTTGGCATCAAGGTTTCTTAAACTGGAGTTATCCAACGAACGCAACAAGTTCGTACAACTCCGGTGAGTGGGAAACTTATTATAAGTTCATTTTGAATGCAAACAACATCTTGAAAGCGTTGAATGATAACTTTAGCGATGAGTCAAAACTCACAGATAGCGAAAAAGCGCTTGCGAACCATATCAAGGGCGAGTGTTTGGCAATTCGTGCATGGAGTCATTTCAATCTAGTACAATATTATGCGAAACCATATCGTAACGGACAGGACAACTCTCAACCGGGAGTTCCTTATCGTACGAGTCCGGAAATCGAGCCTATGGCACGTAATACGGTAGAAGAGGTGTACACAAAGATTCACGGGGACTTAGACGAAGCATTGAACTTATTGGCAGACTATGAGCCAAATGATAAGAATCATTATAGCCTAGCATCGGTTTACGGATTGAAAGCACGTGCTCTTCTGACTCAACAGAAATACGCAGACGCAGCTACGGCCGCAGTGAATTCTATCAATGAAGCAGAGAAAGATGGCTGTAAGATCATGTCTCAGTCTGAATTGATGAATGGTTTCGCTAATATCACTTCCGCTACGAAAGAGGCGATGTATGCCGCAATGACACAGAATGACCAAACGGTTTATTTCTACTCTTTCTATGCGTATATGTCTTGGAACTTCAACTCCAGCTCTATCCGCACAGGTATCAAATGTATCAGCCAAAGTACTTACGACTTAATGTCGCCAACCGATCTTCGCCGTCAATGGTGGGATCCGACAGGAAAGGCAGAAGTACCCGCAACTTCTTACAACCAGCGTGTTTATCAGAACCGCAAGTTCACGGCACGCTCTACAGCTGATGCTGTAGGTGATTTTGCCTTCATGCGTATCAGCGAAATGTACTTGACTGCAGCCGAGGCTTTCGCTCGTTCCAATCAAGACGCAAAAGCAAAGGAATATTTGCAAGCCTTGTTGAAAGAACGTGATCCAGAGTACAAGGATTTGGGTAACACTGGCGCAAAACTAGCGGATGAGATCATGACACATCGCCGTATCGAACTTTGGGGCGAAGGTTTCCGTTGGTTCGACTTGAAACGTCTAGGTTTGCCATTGGATAGAACCGGGTCTAATTTTGACGCTACTTTCTGTGGTTTCTTGCACAAGGATCCGAATGCTGATGGTTGGATCTTCGAGATTCCAAAAAAGGAAACAGATTTCAACGACTTGATCGAAAAGAACTATTAACACTCTTTTTACGTTAACTTACATTAATCACAATCCCCAAAGTATACTTTAACAGGTTATCTTTGGGGATTTCTTATATCACTATTTATGAAAACAAATCATTTATTTTCAGCTCTGCTCTCTTTAGCGCTTATATGTCCTGGAATAGCGCAAGAAACACATTATCAACGTCCTCCAGCCGTAATAGAGGAAGTGGCCCTAGCCAAATTATCCCCGATCATCCGAATTAGTGATAACAATCAGTGGGCACTCCAGTTAGAGCGTTCCCCGTACCGGTCTATCGCCAAGCTTGCGCAACCGGAGCTTAAATTAGCGGGAATGCGTATCAGTCCCGAAACATTCAATACGAGCCGGCAAGCCGAATATACGGGTGCCAGTTTAATGAACATCGCTACTCAAGAAGAAATCAAGATAGAAGGAATTCCTGACAATGCGGTAATCACAGAAGCCTCATTCTCTCCTTCATCCAATAAGGTAGCTCTATTCGTGGAAGAAGCGGATGGCGTATACCTTTATATCTGTACCCCGGAACAGCCCATAGCGCAGAAAGTAAGTACCCGTAAAATCAATGCGACAAGTGGAGCGGAGATCTTATGGATTAGCGACAATGAGTTTATTACGCTTATGGTTCCGGGAAACAGGGGTAAGGCACCGGAGAGACCCACAGTTCCATCCGGTCCCATCATTCAAGAAAGTACTGGAAAGGTGATGCCCGCTCGTACCTATCAAGACTTGCTGAAAAATCCATACGACGAGCAATTATTCGACTATTATTTCACCTCCCAATTGGTACGTATAAAAGAGGGCATTGTGTACGAGATCGGAAAACCAGCAATCTACGGCAGTACGCTTTTATTATCCCCGGATAAATCTTTGCTACTTATCGCGACAGTTCATCGTCCGTATTCCTATCAAGTACCGGTATATAACTTCCCACAAAAGTTCGAGGTCATAGACTTACAAGGCAATTCCATTTATACGTTAGCGGATAATCCAACCGTCAATATTCCGATGGGATATGACACGACCTCGCCTTATCCCCGTCAATTCGGATGGAGATCGGATCAACCGGCTACCGTTTACTGGGCGGAAGCGCAAGATAAAGGAGATCCTAAGCAAAACAAGACCGATTTCATGGATATTATCTACCAAATAAGCTATCCGTTCAACAGCGAGAAACAGGAAGTCGCAAAGACAGAGAAACGTTTCCGCAACATCCTGTGGAATGACGATGCTTTCGCTTTATTGATCGAGACTTCCCGGGAGACTCGCAAAAACAGGACATTTACTTTTAAGCCTTGCTCTTCTGAGTCTCCGGTTCTATTATTCGATGTATCCACCGACGATAATTACAACAATCCGGGAAATCCACTTACGATTAAAAATGCGTATGGTAAATATATCGTTTATACCAATAAAGCCCACAATGAGTTATTGATGCTTGCCCAAGGAGCCTCATCTAAAGGGGATATGCCTTACCTTAGCCGTTACAATTTGAAAACAAAAAAGAACACGGAACTTTGGCGCTGCGAGGACGGATATTATGAGACCATCCTAAAGGTAGCGAATCCGGAAAAGCTTCAATTGATCACTTCACGTCAATCCATTACAGAACCAGCGAATCTCTGTTCTCGTGACTTGAAAAAGAAAAAATTCGCTCAATTGACTCATTTCGCCAATCCATATCCGGCCATGGCAAACGTTAGCAAACAAAAGATCAAGTATAAACGTGCGGATGGTTTGGATCTAACAGCGACCGTATACCTCCCTGCCGGATATGATAAAGCGAAGGACGGTCCATTACCTGTCTTAATGTGGGCCTATCCGAGAGAATATAAAAGCAAGGCCGAGGCTTCTCAGGTACGAGGTTCTCAATACATGTTTACGAATATCAACTATGGTTCTCCCGTCTATTGGGTTTTACGTGGATTCTGTATAATGGAAAATGTCGAGATGCCGATCGTTAGTACCAGTGAGGGAGCGGAGCCGAACGATGATTTCATTGAGCAATTGACAATGAACGCCGAGGCGGCCGTAAAAGTTATTTCCGAGATGGGTGTAGGTGATCCGAATCGTGTAGCCGTAGGAGGACATTCCTATGGAGCTTTCATGACAGCGAATCTATTAACACATACCAAGCTGTTCAAAGCCGGCATCGCACGTAGCGGAGCTTACAACCGTACGCTTACCCCGTTCGGCTTCCAAACAGAGACCCGTACTTATTGGGAAGTACCGGAAATATATAATGCCATGTCGCCATTCATGTCTGCCGATAAACTACATGGAGCTTTATTAATCATACATGGTGAGATGGATAACAACTCCGGAACCTTTCCGATCCAATCCGAGCGCCTGTTCAGTGCCCTAAAAGGCCACGGGGCGATCGCACGTTATGTCGTATTGCCCTATGAGAGTCATGGCTACGCCGCCAAAGAGAACATATTACATCTATTGTATGAATGTGACCTATGGCTGGATCGTTACGTCAAGAACGCAAAAAAGTAAGTAGTACAGACTTTGTCAATGAAGTATATATCCTCTGACAGGAAAAGTATATTTCCTCTAACCAGTGAAGTATATCTTCTATGAGGAAGCCAGCCGGCAGCCACCAATTGCCCTAAAACAACGATGCCCATCGTAAGGTTATAAGAATGCCCATCGTAAACTCCTTACAATGGGCATTCTTAACTCCTTATGATGGGCATTCAAAGAAAGCCCTATCTGAGATTCGTTTATTTTAGCAATGAACAAGGACAAAGATGATCCTTCTCGATATCCTTGAAATAGTTATAAGTACCTACCTTAAGATCCGCGCAAGCCGCCTCATCGCAAACAATGATTCCCTTCGGATGCAACTGCAAGGCGGTAATTGTCCACATTTGGTTCACGGCGCCCTCAACGGCTTGTTGCAACGCACGAGCCTTGTTATGACCATTTACCATGATCAATACCTCCTTAGCGTCAAGAACCGTACCTACACCAACCGTTACAGAAGTCTTCGGAACTTTATTCACGTCATTATCAAAGAAACGGGAGTTAGCGATAATCGTATCTGTAGTTAACGTCTTGATACGAGTACGAGAACTCAAAGATGAACCCGGCTCATTGAACGCGATATGGCCATCAGGACCGATACCACCCAAGAACAGGTCTACGCCACCGACCGCTTTCATGCGAGCCTCATAAGACGCACACTCAGCCTCCAAATCCTCGGCGTTACCATTCAAGATATTTACGTTCTCCGGTTTGATATCGATATGACTGAAGAAATTATTCCACATGAAAGAATGATAGCTTTCCGGATGATCTTTCGGAAGGCCGACATACTCATCCATATTGAAAGTGATCACGTTCTGGAACGATACGACACCCTGCTTGTTCAATTCAATCAGGTTCTTGTACATACCCAGCGGAGAAGATCCGGTAGGCAAGCCCAGTACGAATGGTTTTTCAGCGGTTGGATTCGCGGCTTTGATCTTCGCTGCTACATAATTGGCAGCCCATTTTGAGAGTTGCTCGTAATTAGGTTCGATAATTAATCTCATAACGTTACGCTTTTTTTAATTGAAAATTGAAAATTGGAAATTGAAAATTAAAGGATTCCCAATCTACGCATCTCGCCTTTCTTTTGTTTATAAATTAGATCTATTGTTAATAGCTTTCGTTTTATCTGTTGTCGGAGCCTTTAGACTTTTCAATTCTCAATTCTCCATTTTCAATTTCCCAGCCATTTCCTTGCCCAAGGCTAAACACTCCTCGTATTTAGTAGCGCTTAAACCTTGCTTCTGCTCAACCGGCGTACCGACAGTCTCCCACTTCATCTTCTCGCCAAAAGCCGCCAAACGTTTCACGGCGGCTCCAGCCCATGTGAAAGACCCGAAATAACCGAAAATACGATTTTTCACCTCACGCAACTCGATCTTACTCAACACAGCTTCCACCTCTGGGAACAATTGATTGCTATAAGTCGGGCTACCTACGATAACTCCCTTATATTTGAACACATCTTTCAAGATATAAGAAGAAGGGCTTTTGCTAACATTATGCATCACAATATTCTTGATGCCATTATCAGCCAAAGAAGCGGCGATCGCCTCAGCCATCTGCTCCGTGTTACCATACATGCTGCCATAAATAATAACCACGCCTTCCTCACCTTCGTAGCGGCTCATACGGTCATAGATATCGATCGCTTTCGACGCATATTCACGCCAAACAGGTCCATGGGTAGAGCAAATCGTCTGGATATCCAAGCCCGAAAGCTTCTGTAATGCCCTTTGTACTGGACTTCCATATTTTCCGACAATGTTGGAGTAATAGCGAATCATCTCTTCCCAATAATGCTCCACGTTCATCTCCGTATCGATCACACCACCATCCAATGTGCCATACGTACCGAACGCATCCGCGGAGAATACGATTTTATCCGTAACGTCATAAGTAACCATCACTTCCGGCCAATGCACCATCGGAGCCATATAAAATACAAGCTCATGACGACCCGTATTCAAGGTATCACCCTCTTTCACCTCAAACAAGCCTTCCTTGATGCCATGATATCCTTCCAGCATTCCGAAAGTCTTATTGTTTCCGACAATCTGTACGTCCGGATATTGCTGACGCAACAAACGGATACTTCCCGCATGATCCGGCTCCATATGATTTACCACGAGATAATCCAAAGAACGTCCGTCCAAGGCATCCGCTACTTTTTTCAAGAAAATATCAGAGTAACAAACATCGACCGTATCGATCAATACGGTTTTCTCGTCTACGATCAAGTACGAGTTATAGGAAACGCCGTATGGCAACGGCCACATATTCTCGAAGAGGGCCTTTTGACGGTCATTAACTCCTACATAATAAACTTTATCCGCAATTTCTTTTAACTTGTACATCTTTTTTAATTGATAATTGATAATTGAAAATTGATAATCACGAAGCGTGTGCTCTCTAATCTTCAATTTTCAATCTTTAATTTTCCATTTCTTAGTGCTCTCCAGACAAACCAGCACCCTGCCAAAACAAACGGGATACTTAGCCATTGCCCCATATTCAACATCATTCCAGCCTCGAAAGGCTCTTGGTCATTTTTCACGAATTCTATGAAGAAACGAGACCCGAATACGCATATCATAAATACGCCGAAGATAAGTCCTTGCTTTTTCCAAGCCTCTTTCTTGAAATATAGCCACATACAGATAGCGAACGTCACCAGATAACAAGCGGCCTCATACAATTGCGTCGGATGGCTCGGAGCGGTAAAAATAGGCTCCGCCCCCATTCTCCATGCGTGTAAATTATCGATAAAACGAAATCCCCAAGGCAAATCAGTGGAATGACCGTAAATCTCATGATTCATCAAATTACCCGTACGAATAAGCGCAGCGACCAAAGCGACCGGAACGACCAATCGGTCAAAAGTCCACAACATATTCCGGTGAGTAACCCGTCGGGAATATAGCCAAATGGCGATAATAATCCCTATCGCACCTCCGTGACTCGCCAAACCGCCTTCCCACACTTTCAATATTTCTAAGGGGTGCTGCGAATAATAATCCCATGCATAAAACAAGCAATGTCCCAAGCGAGCGCCCAAAACCGTTGCGATTACCACATAAATAAACAACGAATCGAGCCATTTCAGGTTCACCTGCTCATGACGAAACATGCGTTCCATCATGTTGTAACCGACAATAAAACCGATAGCAAAAAACAATCCGTACCACCGTATCTCGATAAAACCGTCGTAAAGAGCCGGATTAGCAGTCCATGTAATAAATTCAGTCAACATATTTTAGTAAAAATAAAACCCTACCGATATTGGCAGAGGCAAAGATAGTGCAAGATGAGCGCAGAGACAAACGGAAACCTCGTTTCCGATTTGACTATGCCGAACCGCAACCTATCTTCGTACCAACAAAGATAGCGAAAGGTGAGTGCAGAGACAAACGGAAATTTTATTTCCGAATGGACTATGCCGAACCGCATCTCATCTTCGTATTTACAAATGTACAAAAAGGCATTGTTAATGCTTCTTTTTTATTTTCGCTATAATAATATTATAGTTTATCTTTGCCATACTATCACTTTTTATAAGTTAAAAATAAAAAATGGCTTATACCCCGACAAAGTTAGTTGGGATATTGTTTTGGCTCTCGATGTGTGATTTTAGATGAACTGCTTTTAATAACTGTGCTATATTATGAAACCTTTGTATCAAGAACTTCCTTTTGCCGTCGATAATTATATCAATTTCTATCGGGAAGATTTGCCCCATTTTATCGTGCCGTGGCATTATCACCCCGAAATAGAAATCATGTGTATTGAAAAAGGGTGGGGCACTCGTTTTGTAGGTGATCATATCGGAGGATATGAAGAGGGCGATGTTTGTATGATGGGTCCTCAGTTGCCGCATGAGTGGAGAAACGATAAAGAATTTTTCGACTCGGATTCTGGTTTAAGGGCGACTTGTCATTGTGTTTATTTTCGTAAAGAGTTGTTTGAGGGTATATT
>ENA-ORTS01002424-ORTS01002424.1-human-gut-metagenome-genome-assembly--contig:-NODE-2424-length-11076-cov-2.621994_pt1 | contig 11076 bp, 9 predicted proteins | sample MGYA00241911_ERZ509186 | MGnify/ENA primary metagenome ERZ509186 (study PRJEB26280, sample SAMEA2338852) | human gut metagenome | biome: human gut; feature: human-associated habitat; material: faeces...
AGACTTATGAGTTTAAGCCAATTCAAAATAAAGAGTTCTATACAAAGAATACCTTTACAAAGAACATTATTACTGTATTAGGAAGGAATTCATTAAACATCCTAGATGAGAACTTCTATAGCATCCTCATACATTGGATGTCGTCCATTGATTCCCTGAGTACTCTAGACTTTAAAAATACAAGTAAATCATTATATTAAGCCTTACCGAAATCAGGGCGGAACCGATTAATTTATCTATTTCATACTTCAGCCTTCCAGCTTATTATTTATTTTTTGTGCAGTAAAAGAAGAATACACAATCAATACCTATTAACTTGATAAACAAATAATTATAGGAAATTTTGTTTATCTATTACATCAGATTTGATTTTCGATATTCAGATTTCACCAAATTGAAATCAATTCTTTATCGCAATGAAAAGCTCGACGGGTACATTTGACTTGTTTCTAAACAGGGGGCTTTTCAGGCATGCCCAGTGCAGTCACCATCAAACGACTCAAAAAAGTTGTCGGCGGTAAATCCATTCTCAAATCCATTGATCTTGCTGTGCGTCCGGGTGAATTTCTCACATTGGTCGGACCTTCCGGCTGCGGCAAATCCACGCTGCTGCGGGTTATCTCAGGCCTCACAGAATTCACCAGCGGCTCTGTCCTGATCGATGACAAAGAGGTTTCCGAGCTTGCACCTCGCGAACGCGGTGTTGCGATGGTGTTTCAATCTTATGCGCTCTATCCGCATATGAGCGTTGCGGAAAACATCGCTACACCGCTCAATATGGCAGAACTGTCCTCGCTTGAGCGTGCGCCTTTGATTGGCCGCTTGTTCGGCGCTGAAAAACGACGCTCCATTGAGGATCGCGTCAGAGCTGCAGCCAGACTTGTTGAACTTGAACCATACCTTCAAATGAAGCCCAGTCAGCTCTCAGGCGGTCAACGCCAACGCGTAGCCATTGCCCGAGCCATCGTCAACGAACCCGAAGTGCTGCTACTGGACGAACCCCTTGCCGCCCTGGACCTAAAAATGCGCAAGGACATGCAGATGGAGCTAAAGGAGATGCACCAGAAGCTGGGCATCACCTTCGTATATGTGACCCACGACCAGGAAGAGGCACTGACCTTGAGCGATACCATCGTCGTGATGAGCGAAGGACGCATCCAGCAAATAGGCGTGCCGACGGACATCTACAACGAACCCATCAACTCCTTCGTAGCAGACTTCATTGGTGAAAGCAACATCTTGAACGGAGTTATGATAAAGGATAAAGCCGTCACCTTCTGCGGACACGAATTTGAATGCGTGGACACGGGATTTGGCGAGCAGATGCAGGTAGACGTAGTGATTCGCCCCGAAGACATCTACATCTTCGATGTATCCGACGCCGCACAGCTGACGGGGACCGTAACCAGCTGCATCTTTAAAGGCGTACACTACGAAATGCTGGTGCAGACGCGCGAAGGCTACGAGCTGATGGTGCAGGACTACCATGCCTTCGAGGCAGGACGCGAAGTCGGCCTGCTGGTGAAACCCTTCGACATCCACGTGATGAAGAAGGAACGCACCTGCAACACCTTCGAGGGAAAGCTGGTGGACGAGACGCACGTAGACTTCCTGGGCTGTAACTTCGAGTGCCTCCCCGTGCAGGGCATCGAGCCGGGCAGCGCCGTGCAAGTGGAAGTAGACTTCCAGCACGTCATCCTCGAAGACAACGAAGAGGACGGCCGTCTGACGGGTGAAGTGAAATTCATCCTCTACAAAGGAAACCATTACCACCTGACCGTGTTTACGGACTGGGACGAAGATATCTTTGTCGACACCAACGACGTGTGGGACGACGGCGACCGCGTAGGTATCACCATCGCCCCTCAAAATATACGGATTGTTCAATCTCTTAATAAGGAAGGAAGTGCTCAATAAGTTATCCCATTTCTTCATGCGCCGGCGCAACTGGACGGTACCCTACGCGCTGTTTCTGCTTGTATTTGTCATAGTACCGCTGCTGCTCATCGTGCTCTATGCCTTTACGGACGACGGAGGGGCGTTTACGTTGGCCAACTTCCGCAAGTTCATGATGCACCCCGAAGCGATGAACACGTTTGTCTACTCCATCGGAATAGCCGTTATCACCACGCTGGTCTGCCTGCTGCTGGGCTATCCGGCAGCGTATATCCTGAGCCAGAAGCAATTCAACACCTCACGCACCATGGTGGTGCTGTTCATCCTCCCCATGTGGGTGAATATCTTGATACGTACGCTTGCCACAGTGGCGCTGTTCGACTTCCTGAACCTGCCGCTGGGCGAAGGTGCCCTTGTGTTCGGTATGGTCTACAACTTCCTGCCGTTCATGATATACCCCATTTACAACACCCTTCAGAAGATGGACCACAATCTGATTGAGGCTGCGCAGGACTTGGGAGCCTCTCCTACCCGCGTATTCGGCAAGGTGATTCTGCCGCTCTCCATGCCGGGAGTGATGAGCGGCATAGTGATGGTGTTTATGCCTACGGTTTCTACCTTTGCCATTGCCGAGTTGCTGACAATGAACAACATCAAACTGTTCGGCACCACGGTGCAAGAGAATATTTACAACGGAATGTGGAACTACGGTGCCGCCCTCTCGCTCATCATGCTGCTGCTGATAGGCATCACCATCCTCTTTACCAACGAGGAGGACGGGGCATCGAATGAAAGCGGAGGTGTGATATGATGACACGAATCTTAACCCGCGGCTACTTGTGGCTGCTGCTGGCGTTGCTCTACTCGCCCATCTTAATTATTATGATATTCTCCTTCACGGAGGCAAAGGTGCTGGGCAACTGGACGGGGTTCTCCACCAAGCTGTACAGCTCCTTGTTTACGGGCGGGATGCACCACTCGCTGATGAATGCTATCTGGAACACATTCGCCATTGCCCTGCTTGCTGCCACCGCCAGCACGGCGCTGGGCAGCATTGCAGCTATCGGCATCTTCAATCTGCGCTCGCGCACACGGCAGGTAATGAACTTCGCCAATGCCATCCCGATGATGAATGCAGACATTATCACCGGTGTGTCGCTGTTCCTGCTGTTCGTCAGCTTCGGCATATCGCAAGGATTCACCACAGTGGTACTGGCACACATCACTTTCTGCACGCCCTACGTGGTGCTCAGCGTAATGCCCCGGCTCAAAAAGATGAACCAGAATGTCTACGAGGCGGCACTCGACCTGGGCGCCACACCGTTCCAAGCACTGCGCAAGGTTATTCTTCCGGAGATATTTCCGGGTATGATAAGCGGATTCATCCTTGCTTTCACGCTCTCCATCGACGACTTTGCCGTGACCATCTTCACCATCGGCAACCAGGGGCTGGAAACGCTCTCCACCTACATCTACGCCGATGCGCGCAAAGGTGGACTGACGCCGGAACTGCGGCCACTCTCCACCATCATCTTCGTGACAGTGCTGGTGCTGCTGATTGTAATCAACAAGCGGGCCGAACGGACGAAAAACGATTGATGTGAGTGATGAGTTATCAATTGTCAAGAACAAGATGATGAAAAGGATAATAAACATACTGATTCTACTGTGCTGTATCGCATTCCTCTCTTCTTGTGGAAACTCCACAGAAGAGCGCAGCCGTGTACTGAAGATATACAACTGGGCGGACTACATCGATGAAGATGTGCTTGCCGAATTTCCCGACTGGTACAAGCAGCAGACGGGCGAAGACCTCCGTATCATCTACCAGGTGTTCGATATCAACGAAATCATGCTCACCAAAATTGAGCGCGGGCACGAGGACTTCGACGTCGTATGCCCCTCGGAGTACATCATCGAACGTATGCTTCGCAAAGACCTCCTGCTACCCATCGACCGCAACTTCGGCCACACGCCGGACTACATCCCCAACGTGTCGCCCTACATTCGCCACGAGCTGAACAAGACCTCGCAACCGGAACGCCAGACCGAGGACTATGCCGTACCCTACATGTGGGGCACCGCTGGCATCCTCTTCAACAAAAAGTTTATTACCGCCGAAGAGGCCGGCACATGGGACATCCTCTGGGACTCCAAAAACCGCGGCAAAATACTGATGAAGGACAGCTACCGCGATGCCTACGGTACCGCCATCATCTACGCCCACGCCCGGGAGCTGGCCGACAGCACCGTCACAGTAGAGCAACTGATGAACGACAACTCCCCGCAGGCCATCGCCCTGGCCGAGCAACGCCTCAAGGAGATGAAACCCAACATCGCCGGCTGGGAAGCCGACTTCGGCAAGGAAATGATGACCAAGAACAAGGCGTGGATTAACTTCACCTGGAGCGGCGATGCCGTCTGGGCCATCGAGGAGGCCGATGCCGTGGGTGTGGAACTGGACTACACCGTCCCCCGCGAAGGCAGCAACATCTGGTACGACGGCTGGGTAATCCCCCGCTACGCCCGCAACGTGAAGGCGGCAAGCTATTTCATCAACTACCTCTGCCAGCCTTCCGTGGCACTGCGCAACATGGATGCTATCGGCTACGTCAGCGCCGTAGCCACACCGGAAATCATGGAGGCCAAGACCGATACCACGCTCGACGTGCACTCCGACCTCAGCTACTTCTTCGGCCCCCTGCCCGGAGCCGACAGCCTGCAGATAGACCCGGTCCAGTACCCTGACCGCTGTGTAGTGGAACGTTGCGCCATGATACGCGACTTCGGCGACCGCACGGAACTAGTGCTCGAGATGTGGAGCCGCGTGAAAGGTGACAATCTCAACACAGGCATCGTGCTGCTCATCTTCGCCGTTTTCGGTCTGCTCTTCATCTGGCTGGTATATGCCAAGATACGAAAGTACAAGCAGAAACGCCGCCACCGTCTCCGCAGAAAGCGGAAAAGGGGATGAGCAACACATTGTTTACCTAAAAACCCGTCAACGTGCAAGGAACAAAGAATCTGACACAAGGCCCCATCAACCGCCAGCTTTTCACGCTGGCAATGCCCATCATGGCCACCTCGTTCATCCAGATGGCCTACAGCCTGACGGACATGGCATGGGTAGGGCGTCTGGGCAGTGAGTCCATGGCTGCAGTAGGTGCGGTAGGCATACTGACGTGGATGTCCGGCTCCATCGCCTTGCTCAATAAAGTGGGCGCCGAAGTCAGCGTAGGCCAGTCCATCGGTGCACGCAGCGAAGAGGACGCACGCAGCTTTGCCTCGCACAACATTACGATTGCCCTGCTCATCTCCGTCTGCTGGGGAGGTCTGCTCTTCCTTTTCGCCCGCCCCATCCTGAACATCTTCGAGCTGAAACAGCATATCACGGACGCCGCCGTGACTTATCTGCGCATCGTGTCGACGGGACTGCCTTTCATCTTTCTCTCCGCTGCCTTTACGGGCATCTACAACGCGGCAGGACGAAGCAAGATTCCGTTCTACATCAGCGGGACGGGACTGATAATGAACATCGTCCTCGACCCTCTGTTCATCTTCGGCTTCGGTTGGGGAACAGTGGGCGCGGCACTTGCCACATGGCTTTCCGAAGCTACAGTATTCGGCATCTTCGTCTACAAGCTCCGGGGGAAAAGCGCCGTGCTCGGAGGTTTCTCCTTTATCGTTCCGCTGAAAAAGAAGTACACCCGGCGCATCTTCAAGCTCGGGCTGCCCGTGGCTACGCTGAACACGCTATTTGCCTTCGTCAATATGTTCCTCTCGCGCACCGCCTCGGAGCAGGGAGGACACATCGGACTGATGGCATTCACCACCGGCGGACAAATCGAGGCCATCACCTGGAATACTTCGCAAGGATTCTCCACGGGGCTGAGCACGTTCATCGCCCAGAACTATGCCGCGGGGCAGAAGTCGCGCGTGAAGCAAGCATGGCGCACCACCATGTGGATGACGGGCGTATTCGGAAGCCTCTGCTCACTACTGTTCATCTTCTTCGGCAGCGAGGTGTTCTCTATCTTCGTACCCGAGGCCGAAGCCTACCGTGTGGGTGGAGATTTCCTCCGCATCGACGGCTATTCGCAAATGTTCATGATGATGGAAATTACCATGCAGGGCGTGTTCTACGGACTGGGACGGACAGTGCCGCCTGCCATTGTCAGCATCGGATGCAATTACATGCGTATTCCGGTGGCGTTATTGCTGGTGCACATGGGTATGGGAGTGGACGCCATCTGGTGGGCAGTAAGTGGAACGACCGTTGCCAAAGGTCTTATACTGACAGCCTGGTTCGTCCTCATCAAAAGGAAAATTCTCTAAAAAAGGACAGAACTGGCGAACTTTAGAAAGAAGAATATGGTTATTATATACATAAATTTGCAACATTAAAGATAAAGTCAACTTTTAAAGAAAAAGAGTTATGAAGAAGATGAAATTTACAGTATTACTTTTGTGCGGCGCATTGCTGCTGGGCAGTTGCGGCACAATGAACAACAAGGCCAAAGGTGGAATAATCGGCGGTGGCTCCGGTGCAGCAGCAGGTGCCATTATCGGCGGACTGATAGGTAAAGGCAAGGGGGCAGCCATTGGAGCTGCGGTAGGTGCTGCAGTAGGTACGGGTGCCGGCGTTGCCATCGGACACAAGATGGACAAGAAGGCTGCCGAAGCTGCCAAGATTGAAGGCGCCCAAGTGGAGCAGGTGACGGATGCCAACGGCTTGCCGGCTGTCAAAGTATCCTTTGCGGCAGGTATTCTTTTCGGCTTCAACTCCGCAGCACTGAGCAACGAGGCAAAGGCTTCCCTGCGCGAACTCGCACAGATTCTGAAGGAAGACCCGACAACCGATATCGCCATCATCGGCCATACCGACAAAGTGGGTACTTACGAAGCCAACATGAAAGTTTCCAAGAACCGCGCCTATGCCGTAGAGAACTATTTGCAGGATTGCGGCGTATCTCCGGCCCAGTTCAAGAAAGTGGAAGGCGTGGGATACAACGAATACGACGAAAGTCTGTCTGCCGACCAGAACCGACGCGTAGAGGTATATATGTATGCCAGCGAACAGATGATTAAGAATGCGGAGGCAGCTAATTAATATGGTAAAGTGATTAATGTGTTAATGTGCCAATATGCATATTGGCACATTAACACATTAATCACATTGGCACTCTCTCCATGAAACTCCCGAAGCCTTTGCGGTTCCTCCGCAACATCATATTATTCTTCTTTATTTCCACTATCCTAGCGGTAGTGGCTTATCGTTTTGTACCCGTCTACATCACGCCACTGATGGTTATTCGCAGCGTGCAACAGGTCTTTAAGGGTGAAAGTCCATGCTGGCACCACACTTGGGTATCTTCCGACAAGATATCCCCTCACCTGCCTATGGCCGTCATTGCCTCGGAAGACAACCGGTTTGCCACACACAACGGATTCGATTTCATCGAGATACAGAAAGCGATAAAGGAGAATGAAACAAGAAAACGGAAACGGGGCGCAAGCACCATCAGCCAGCAGACGGCAAAGAATGTATTCCTATGGCCCCAGTCTTCCTGGGTACGTAAAGGACTGGAAGTCTACTTCACCGTACTGATAGAATTCTTCTGGTCCAAAGAACGTATCATGGAGGTCTATCTCAACTCCATCGAAATGGGAAAAGGCATCTATGGCGCACAAGCTGCCGCCAAATACAAGTTCAAGACTACAGCAGCCAAGCTCTCTGCCGGACAGTGCGCACTAATAGCGGCAACATTGCCCAACCCCATACGCTTCGACTCAGCACACCCCTCCCCTTACATAAAGAAAAGGCAAGGACAGATTCTACGATTGATGAAACTGGTACCCAAATTCCAGCTAAATGAGAAGCGGACAAAAGAATAAGAAGAGGATGTATCAAAACAGTTAATAGCACACAGATGACACATCCTCCTTTAATTTTTAATTCTTAATTTTTAATTAATACGCGTGTCCTCCCTCTTCCATCTCCTTCGCATCAATCTTGCGATTGTCGATACTGCGCCAAGCGTAGAAGATGTAGGCAAGAACGAAAGGAACAAGGATAGAGACATAAGCCATAACCTTCAGTGTGAACTGGCTCGAGCAACTGTTTGCCAACGTGAGTGAGCTTTGCAGGTCGTGGGTAGACGGATAATAGGCCGTATTGTTATAGCCTGCCACAAGCAGCAGTGCCAATACCGTAAGCACCGTCCCTGCACCGGCAAACCAGATACCCTTGTCGAATGCCGGCTTCCACAGCGTGCGGATAATGCCCCAGAGCACAGCCACCACACCAACCAGGAATACAAGCAGCACTACTGGCATCTGCAGGAAGTTCGTCAGATACTTGTAAGGTTCCATGAACACCTCTCCCGTTTCCGGGCGTACAGCATAGCCGTCGGCAAGCAACGTGCGGATGACGAAGGCCAGGAAGAATACCAGGAACAACGCCGTATTTCCCCAAAGTGCCCGGCGGCAGCGTTTCACCAAATCATCCTCATTGATATTATTAATAAAATAAAGCGCTCCCAAGATACGTGCCAGGAAGAACACAGCCAGCCCCAGCACCACATTCCACGGATTAAGCAACGCATCCAACCCATGCCAGCCGTTAGCCCATTGGCTGATAACCGGCATTGCCGCATCTGCGATATTCCCTTTATTGATATAGAAGTTAGACCCCGTGAAGAACGTGGCCACTGCCCCACCCAGCAATACCGGACCTACCACTCCGTTTATCACCAGGAACGTGCGATACGTTGTCTTGCCCAGCAGATTTCCCGCCTTCGACTGAAACTCGTAGCTGACAGCCTGCAACACAAAGCTGAACAGAATAATCATCCACAGCCAATAGGCCCCTCCGAAACTGGTACTATAGAACAACGGAAACGAAGCAAAGAACGCACCTCCAAACGTGACGAGCGTTGTAAACGTGAACTCCCACTTCCGTCCCGTAGAATTAATCATCATCTTCTTCTGCTCCTCCGTCTTCCCCAGACAGAACAGAAGCGAATTACCTCCCTGCACGAACAGCAGGAATACCAGTAGTGCTCCCAGCAAAGAGACTACAAACCACCAATAGTGTTGAAGAAATATATAAGCATTCATTGTGAGTTATGAGTTATAAGTTATGAGTTATGAGTTATGTGACGGTGTGTGCGTTTCGGTTTCAGGACCTTTGCGAATAGCCTTCAGCATAATTCCCACCTCAGCAATCAGCATGACAGTGAAAAGTACCAGGAAAATAAAGAACGTGGTCTGCACGGAGCCTACATCCAGCTTAGAGATGGCGGCACTCGTGGGCAGCATATCTTGGATGGCCCACGGCTGACGACCACACTCGGCAACCACCCATCCGGCTTGTCCAGCCAGATAGCCCAGCGGAATGGTGAGCATAGCCACCCAATGCATCCATGGCATCCGCGACAAGTCTTTCTTATAGGCCAGGAACAGCACCACAATAAAGAAGAGGATGAAGTATCCACCCAACATCACCATCACACGGAACATGTAGAACGTAAGGGACACATTGGGCACCAGCTCGTTCACGTCCTTGATATAACCGTAACCGAAATAGGCTACATTATCTTTCAACACTTTGGCAGCCACCTCTGCATCTGCCTCATTGCCCGCAGCCTTGGCTGCACGATAGGCGGCAAACGCACCGATAGCCGTTTTTCCTTTTTCTATTTTCTCCTCTGCCGAAAGCGCTACGGTACCATCGCTCAACGGATATCCACCTTTCAGCAGGTCATTGATACCGGGAACAAAAGCATCCATCTTGCGCTCGGCAAGCAACGACAGCATCTTCGGAATTTCCACACGGAAAAGGAATGGGTCTACTCCGTCCTGCGGTGTCTGCTTGGCAGGATTCAGCAGCCCGAACGCTACCAATCCGGCACCTTGCCGCCCTTCATAATAGCCTTCCATAGCAGCCAGCTTCATCGGCTGCTTTTGCGCCACCTGATAGCCCGAGCCATCACCCGTCCAGGCAGAGAGCACAGCGGCACACAGACCTACCCATGCGGCAATCTTTACACTTGCCAGCGCAAATTTCTTCTCGCGCTTCTTCCACAGATACCAGCAGCTTACGCCTACTACAAACACGGCAGCCAGCACCCAGCCGGACAGCACGCTATGGAAGAACTTATTGACAGCCATCGGCGAAGTTGCCACAGCCCAGAAGTCCACCATCTCGTTGCGTGCCGTATCGGGATTGAACTCCATACCTACGGGATTCTGCATCCACGCATTGGCAACCAGAATCCACCAGGCAGAAATCGTGGCGCCCAGCCCCGTGAGCCAAGTAGATGCCAGGTGGAAACGCTTGCTCACCTTATCCCAGCCGAAGAACATGACGGCGATAAACGTTGCTTCCATAAAGAAAGCCAAAATACCCTCGATGGCAAGCGGCGCACCGAAGATGTCGCCCACAAACCAACTGTAATTACTCCAATTCGTACCGAATTCAAATTCCAGAATAATACCGGTTGCTACACCAATAGCAAAGTTGATACCGAAAATCTTCATCCAGAATTTGGCAGTACGTTTCCAAAATTCGTCACCCGTACGGTAGTACGCTGTCTCCATGATGCCCATAATTACCGCCAGTCCAAGTGTCAGCGGCACAAAAATCCAGTGATAGATGGCGGTCAAGGCAAATTGGGCTCTCGACCAGTCAATCAGGGAAGTGTCAATGTGTCCAAGCATAAGAATCAAGTTATGAGTTATAAGTTATGAGTTATTAAGTTTTTAAGTTATCGGGTAAGAACAGAGAGACACGGAGAATTTATAAGGGCAAGGAAATAAACTCTGTGTCTCCGTGTTTAGTCGCCCAGACTCCGGTGGATAAGCTCATTGCTGACATAGCCTTCCTTGTCATCGCCCACCACGGGGGTATTCAGAAACCGTGGGAAGAAGAAAAGGCGGAGAATGAAGAACATAATGAATAACTTCACAAGAATGATAAGCCACAAAGTACGCCCTAACGTCATACTTCGAAAACCTTCCAAATAAAAACGCCAAATGTTTACCGCAGTCTGTTTCATGCCGATAAAATTATAATGATTACAAATATAAAATACTTTTATATAAAGAACAAATAAAAAGGTGAAAAGTTGAACAGAAAAAAGACTTCTCCCATTCATCGGTACAAAAAAGATTTTAGGC
>ENA-ORTS01002426-ORTS01002426.1-human-gut-metagenome-genome-assembly--contig:-NODE-2426-length-11069-cov-3.028146_pt1 | contig 11069 bp, 10 predicted proteins | sample MGYA00241911_ERZ509186 | MGnify/ENA primary metagenome ERZ509186 (study PRJEB26280, sample SAMEA2338852) | human gut metagenome | biome: human gut; feature: human-associated habitat; material: faeces...
TACCCCCAAAGCAATCCCGCCTACAGCCAGTCTGACAATAGGCACAGACACAGCTCCACGGCTCTTTCCCCGGAGCATCCTGCGCGCAATGAACAATTCCAGATTCAATTCTACCGTTTCATTTGTTTACCGGACAAAATTAAGGGAAAATATTGATTAATGATACTTCACATTACATATTCATGTTTTTTACACGCAATCGATATAAATTTGATTAATTATAAGTTAAAAAGGGATCAATATGATATTTCTACAATTAATTTTTGTATTATTTTCATACTTCAACTCTCAGCAAAGGAGCTGATAGGATTGCGGTAACCCCGTTTCCCTGTCAGCTCCTTGCTAGTTTTCATGGTTGTTATCCTGCCTGCTCCATTTCTTTCACAATAAGGAGAATCTGGCCCGGCGTAAGTGTTTCTTCCTCTAATTGATTGGTCTCGGCGATGGCATCGCTCGTCGTGTAAAATTGTTTAGCGATGTCCCACAGCTGCTCGCCCGGCTTTACCACATAACCGACCATCCCCGGTTCTTTGGCACGCGCCGCCATATCCATCTCCTGTTCTTCCACTCCCGAGATAATCGGCTCCTCGTGATTTTCAAACGCAAGTACATCGAGGACAAGCACCGCCTTAATGTCCGCTTCATTTTCTCCCAGAAGCGTCCCGCTGATCTGCTCTACACTGACATCAAGACGAATGTCGCTGTCTTTGCTGACTCCCGGGATCTGCACTTCCTGCTCAAACGGCAGCATTCCCTTGGCCGCCGCCAGAGGTGCCTGCGCATCCGAAGACTGATACAATATATTGATATCCAAAATCCCTTCTACCACCACGCTGTCTTTCCCTACACGCTTTTCGTCCACATGCGCTTCACCGTTTACTTTCCAGATCTGAAGCGGCTGCCGGCTCTCATCCAGTAAAATTTTTCCATCGACGCGCGACTTATTTTTATTTTTCAATAACAGATTTTCAAAATACGACATTTCGTATACCGGAGTACACCGTTTTGAGGTGGAGTAAAAATCTGTCAAAACTTCCATTTGTTCCTGTCCGTATGCCGAGATGGCGAACGCAATGACCACTTCTACATCCAAAATCCGGTCTTCGCCGTCTTCATCCGGCTTTACTTCCATTTCATAGCTGTGAATGTGTGATTTGACCTGAAGGACACTGGTTTCGTCGCAGCCTCCGCACGGAATTTCTCCCTGAACCGGCACCTGACATTCGTGATATCCAAGGCCGGCCGGCTCTTCCGCATTGAGATACAGCACAAAAATATCCACTTCTCCCGTCACGATCATTTTGTCCTCTTCGCATCTTGTCTCGATTTCATTGAGCGACACATCTTCATATAAAATGCGCTCAATCGTATCTTTGGTTCCCGGCAGCCGGCACTCGTCACGCACACGCAGCGTATCTTTTTTGGTCAAAAGCAGTTTTGTGATGTCCATCGTCTTTTTCTTCGTATACACATCGTCTTCTGCCACAACATCCACCGCACCTTCTCCGTCGTAAATCGTCTCCGCTGCCACAGAAAAAACAATTACGGCGCGAATCCCCAGTTTTCGTGAATTGATCAAATCGGCACGAAAATCTTCGATGCTTGCCTGAATGGAAATTTCTTCCTCCCGCACACCCTCGCAGTCCATTTTCACCGTTTCATAAAATGGCGTATTGCCGGCGAGATCGCATACCGGAACGTCCTCCTCTCCCGCATACAACACAGTAAAATGCAAGGCTCCGCGGATCTCCAGTTCGCCATCCCGCAGATGCATTTCCTCGATGACTACATTTCCCTTTTCCTGCATGATACTCCGCGCATCCGGCTTGATATCCGGCACATTGTAATCGGTATCTATTGTCGTCGTAACTTCTTTTCTACTGTTACAATGGTTCATATGAACCTTTTGTTTTATAAGTTCCATAACCCCTCCACTGTCCAAAGTTTTTCTCTCTTTTTTATACCTATTCACGACGTCCCGGAAATATGCCATTTGCCGTTATGAAAAGAAAACCTTTTTTATGCATATTTCCTAATTTTTGGCATATAATAGTGTTAGGAGACTTGACAAACACAATATTATGTAGTACAATGAACATGTATTTCTATATATCGTGGTTATACACTTGGGATATTTATTGATTAAAGAGTTCCTGTGCAAGCAGGGGAAAGGCCGGTTGATTATGATTAAGGCAGATGTAGGTTCTGTAAGAAGAGCCGTAAGTAAACACATCGGTAGCAAAGTGGTGATTCGTTCCAACCTTGGCAGACACCGCGTAGATGTTACAGAGGGAATCATTACGGATACGTATCCCAGTATATTTTTGATTTCCGTTAAAAATGGATTTGAAGATACATTTCAGACAGTATCTTTCAGCTACACCGATGTACTGACACATGACGTCCAGATTAAGCTTTGTAAAGCATAATAACTTTATATTACTTTTCTCACGAAAACGGGCAGCCGCAAGGCTGCCCGTTTTCCTTTTATAATCATTTTATTGCATCTTATGCGTTCTGGATCGCATCCAATACCGCCTCTGCCACTTCTTCTTTGGACATACAAGGAAGTTCTACGATTCCTTCTTCCATCACAAGGGTAACCACATTGGTATCGGTTCCAAATCCCGCGCCCTCATCGCGCAGGTTATTGGCAACGATCAAATCTGCATTTTTCTTCTGCAATTTCTTTTTCGAATTTTCTACCAGATTTTCCGTTTCCATCGAAAATCCACAGATAAATTGACCCGGCTTGCGGTGTTCTCCAAGATACGCAAGGATATCCGTCGTCCGCCTCATCGGCAGCGACAGGTCGCCGTCCTTTTTCTTGATTTTCTCATCGCTTACGGAAACCGGCGTATAATCTGCGACTGCTGCCGCTTTGATAATAATGTCCATCTGCGGTGCACGTTCTTTGACTGCATCAAACATTTCCTGCGCACTTACGACAGGCACGACATCGGCAAACAACGGTGCCGGGAGATTCGTCGGAGCTGTTATCAGCGTCACGTCCGCGCCTCTTCGCATGGCAATTTTTGCCAGTGCATATCCCATCTTTCCCGTAGAATGATTGGTGATATAGCGCACCGGATCAATCGCTTCCTGCGTCGCGCCCGCTGTCACGAGCACTTTCTTTCCTGTCATGTCTTTCTCAAACTGGATTTCACGCAATATATATTCCAAAAGAACCTCTTCGGAAGGAAGTTTTCCTTTGCCTTCCACACGGCATGCAAGCATACCGGATGCCGGCTCAATCACTTCCATGCCAAATTCCTTTAATTTCTTCAAATTTGCCTGTACGATCGGATTTTCGTACATATTGGTATTCATCGCCGGTGCCACGATTTTCTTGCATTTGCAGGCAAGAATCGTCGTCGTAAGCATATCGTCTGCAATTCCTGCTGCCATTTTTCCGATAACATCGGCAGATGCCGGTGCCACAAGAACCACATCGGCTTTTTCGCCGAGTGCCACATGCTCGATATTGTAATTAAAATTGCGGTCAAATGTATCCACGAGACATTTGCGCGCCGTCAGCGTCTCAAATGTGATCGGATTAATAATATTGGTCGCATTTTTTGTCATAATTACATGCACATCACAGTGTAGTTTTGTCAGCATGCTGGTAAGATTTGCCATTTTGTAAGCAGCGATACTTCCGGTCACGCCAAGAACCACCGTTTTTCCTTTTAACATAGCGGCCTCCTGTCTACATCAATTGTCCGTGTTTTTCATACGTCGAAATCTGTTTGATCTTATTGTCGTCATCCACAAAAACGACTTTCGGCTTGTGCGTCTTTGCTTCTTCCGGAGTCATATCCGCGTATGCCATCAAAATGATATGGTCGCCGACCTGCACCATGCGTGCTGCTGCCCCATTGAGGCAGATCATGCCGGAGTTTTCTTCGCCAGCGATCGTGTACGTCTCAAAACGGCTTCCATTTTCCACGTCAACAATCTGTACTTTTTCATATTCCAAAATACCGGCAGCCTCCATCAAAACGGGATCTACCGTAATACTTCCTACATAATTTAATTCTGCCTGTACTACTGTTGCACGATGAATTTTCCCTTTCAACATCGAAATATTCATAATACTGTATCCTTCTTTCTCTTCAACTCAACGTTACTGTACTGCCACCTCACGGTGTTCTACTGATGTAGAGAACACAATCAGTGTCTTCGTTCTTCCATACACCTGCAGTTCTCCGATAAACTGGTCAAGCTCGTCCGTGCTCTTAAACTGAACTTCTAAAAGCATCGAATAATCGCCCGTCACACAATTACACTCGATCACATTCGGCCAATTTTCGATATAAGGATAAAACTCCTTTTTATCTTTCGGCGCAACTTCAAGATTAATGAATGCTTTAATGTGATATCCCAGCAGTTCCGGATTCAGGCTGGCATGAAATCCGGTGATATAATTCTGCTTCACGAGGTGATTGATCCTCGCAGACACAGCAGGTGCAGTCAGGAAGACTTCCTGCGCAATATCCTTTACAGGTGTTCTAGCATCTTTTTGTAAAATTGTCAATATCTTTTTATCAATTGTATCTAATTGATCGTTTTTCATATCTGACGCCCTCTTCTATTTCTGGTAACAGAGTCGTTACATTCCTCAGTTTTTATTCACTGCCTTAGTATAACATAATTTTCGCATTTCGTCCATAGCCACTTTATTAAATAAATCAAAACTCTTCTTTAACTTCGTTTAATAATGTTTTTTATTTAATAATTTATAGTTATTAGTTCTTGTTCTCCCAGTATTGACTTTTCCCTTTACTTATACTATGATGTCACTTGTTCAAATCGCTATTTGCGAAACCTTTATAATAATATCAAATAGTTACTTAAAAAGAGATTCCGTTTTCGGAATCTCTTTTTTCGGGGCAGGAATCCTTCCCCTTTATATATGCACTCTTTCTTCTACCAGATCATACAATTCGATCTCTTCGTCGCATTCCTGCGGCATCTGTGCAAATGCATAACGCATTTTAACCGGTTCTCTTCGATAACGGTTTTTATTATGTATGATGGCTTCTATATTTTTCAGGCACTCTTCTACCTGAACAGTTTTAACATATTTAAGAACAACCATAAATTCCCTGTCATTGAGACGATAACATTTTCCACGAGATCCAAATATCGTTTGAATGGAATCCGACACATCAAAAATCAGCTGCTCATATCTCCATGCTTCCTTTTGCACGTAGTCTATATCATTTTCAATTACAAATCGAACATAAGTCAGTTCCCCGGATGCCTCCTCGGCATTTCGAAATCTTTGGAACGCTTCCCCATTTTCCATCCCGGAAAGTGGGTCAAACTGTTCTGTCTTTTCATTTTCTACTATTTGGCGATCCATTTCAACACGATAAAACAACCCGGAAATTCCCACTCGCCACATTACAACGATAAAAATGAGCATACCCAGACAAAACCAGATGGCATATCCTGAGTCATGGTCAATGTGAAATTCGACAATCGCAATAAAGGAAAATACAAAGAGAAGTCCAATCCCTTTTACCAACGTCCGCATCAATTTTTTTTGATACATCTGCAATTCCTGAATCGCATATTTTATGACAACCCCGATGGAAACAAGAACCAGCGCATGCTCTGCATACACCAGGCGGTACATTGGAATACCTATGGTTTTATTAATAAACACGGACACGACAAGAAGCAATTCAAAGCCAAATGCCAGATATCCAAGCACCGGATAGTTCTTGCTGAGCATTTCTTTCATAAACATCAGGCAGAATACCGGCATCAGATACAGGCTAAGAAAATACACCAGCGCAATCACAACAGCCTGACCGGTAAAAAACTGCAGCAGTCTGGAATTTACAACGATCCATACTCCTGCCGTCAGGATAAACAGGCCTAAATTCGTAAATGCAGACACTAATACAGCCGGTATTTTCCTGCGAAAAAGAATCACTGTAAAAAACAAAGTAACCGATGTCAAAAATGTAATGATGGCAAATATCACAACGTACCCATTTCTAAGAAGCATACGTGTTAATATCGCATCTTTCTGCCCCAGACAGCATGTTCCAATTAATTTCAAATCCAATGCCTTTTCATCATTTAATGTACGAATGCGTATCGTTTTTCCGGCAACGTCATCCGGAAGGTCGATCCAACGCACGATAATTCCTCTGTTATGGTTATCATCTTTACACTCGAATACTTTATTTTCGCCGACAAATACTTCCATCATCATCCAATAACTTTCGATAGCAAGAACCTGGTGACGAGGCTCTTCATTTTTTGTCGTATAGGAATATACCAGATAAGAATCCTTATCCCCGGATTCACTGACATCCGGCGTCTTTGTCCAAACATCATTGAGAACCGTTACTTCTGCCTGGCTGAACGCCCCTTCATATTTTCCCAAATGATATGAACGCACACTGAAAAAGATTGTCATAAAAACAAGCAGAATTAAGCTTATTACATAACCATATCTTACACAATGTTTTTTCATTCAAGCACCTCTTCATTGTAATTTTTTTTGCTTTTTTAATCCCAATATCCCGGCAACATACTTATCCGGTACTTTTTCAATCTGCCCGTTATATCGGTTCACACAGCTGTTATATTCTGCTTCTGCTTCATGATAGCGGTATGACTCATCTTTTAATTTCAAGCAGATATTTCGAATCTTCTCTTCACATTGAAGATTACCATGTTTTTTGATCTCCTCGATGAGATTTCCAAGAATTTCCTCCATCTTATGGTACAAAATACTCTTCTCTTCTTCTCCCATTACCATATAATCTTGATCCAAAACAACATGGGTTTCCGCAAAAGTCTTTTCCTCTTCATGATAACTCTCCACATACTCGGCAAGCCTTTTCACCATGTTCCATTTTTCCATGCGGTAACTATCGAATTTAAGATATGCTTCCCGCGTCTCTTCCTGCAATTTTGTCAATTTATAAAAAATAGCAACAACGGCAATGCATATAAAAACAATGCTTGCCGTTATCACCCAAACGATTCCGCTCATTTTATTCTCCATTCACATTTTATTTATAGGGAGATTATAACATATTAATGTTTTCTTTTCAAGATATTTCATACATAATTAAACTTCCTTTCACGATATAATTTAATTTTCATCATCTTCCATCTGTTCTTTCAGCAATTTTTGCAATGCTTCCTTGCTTGGTAAAACTGTCTCATATTTGCCGGCAAAAATCTGCTTATTATCCTCAGGTAATGTATTGCCGCTTCAATTCACTCAGACTCCAGTCATTTTTTATGGATTCAATTTCGTAAAAATGACGCTCATCTATATTATCTATCCGCATAAGTTTCAGGTAATGCGACCAGCTAAGATAGAATTTTCTACCTGTGTTGCCAGTAGGCAGATGATCAAATTGGTAAACAGTGTTTCTCCAATTAGTTCTGCCGCTAAATAGTCATCACTCATACAGTGATATCAGAAACACCATCGCGCATCAACAGATAAACTTCTGAGTGATAAAAGAAATCCAATGCCACATCCAGTGAAATTGCTTCCCTCTTATCAATCAGTCCATCAAAAAACAATTCTACTGTATTAAAAACTTTATCATTGGCAACACCGCCCACTACAAGATCATAATTTGATGTATCTTTTCCACTACGGAAATTCAAGACAAAATCAACATTTGGTTTTCTCATCACACATCCTAACCAAGCTCTCTTTACTTCATAAACTGCACCCATTCCAGCTCAACACCAGGCTTATTTGTCTGAATATAAATCTTGGTTTTTCCGGTAGGTTTCGGATATAGACCATTGGAAGCCTCTGTCCAGGAACCATTTCCAAGATTATATACCGTGGCTACTGTCGCGCTGAGACTTCCGCTACGGATAAACAATTGTCCGCTGTTATTTGGCTGTTTGACATAAGCAGCTACTTTCTGTGGTATTGCACTTCCAAAATCAAGCGTAAAAGCAATATAGGAATCTGTGCCGTTAAAAGTTACTGTATCACCGGAAACGGTTACGTTTTTGGACTCCTCAAATGATATCGCCTTAATCTTATCAAAAGGTCCCGTTACCGCCGGCTTTTCTCCCGTAGTACTGTTTTTAATCGTAATCGTCAATGTCGCATTGGCTCCGGCATCAAACACAAATGTCAACTTCGTGGTGCCAACCGATTGCTTGGCAAGGTATTGTTTCAAAATAGTTACTTTATTACCACCTATTGTGTAATCCTTTCCCTGTTCCAGCTCGACATTTCCATTGCGAATTTTAGAAAAACGTCTTTCTCCACTCAGGATCAGGTTTGTCGTAATGTCTGTCTGTGCTTCTGCTTTCAAATCAAATTCTGCTTTGGTTGTTGAAATTTTTCCATTTACAACAGGTTTCGGTGGCTTCTTTGACAGATAAACTTGGAATTTGCCGCTGCAATGCAGAAGTCCCATCATATACAAGCATCCGTCATAATAACGGTATTTTCCAGTGGTTGGTGAAATATTCCAAAAGTCTTCCACAAAGGCCCATGCTTTTTGGTCACTTGCTGCCAGTCCCGCTGTCGCATTCATCGCAACAAGTCCCGGAGAGTGGTCGGTACTGTATTCTGTTTTTCCATCCAGCGTCCATTGATTTCCATAACTTTCCACGCCTTTGTCATAGAAAAAGGACTGTAGTGTATCTGCATGGGTAACTGCCCAGTCGTCTTTTGCCCACCATGCGTAATCACAGGCAATGTTGGCAGCGGTACGCCACGCATCAAAACGGAAATCATTATGGTTGCCTTCCTTTTTTGCCGCTCCCGAATATTCTGAATAATCCGGGCCTAATCCGGTGGAGGCATTGGTTGCCTCTTTAAAATGTTTGCGGCTTGCTTTTGCTGCTTCGCTCCAAAACTCATTATCCTGGTCTGCCTCAAGAGCCCACACTTCATAAAATGCCGGCAAATGATACGAAGGATCCGTATAGGTAGCCGCATTTCCAATCGGACAGAATACCGGCATTTTATGTTCGGAATTAAACATATTCACGCCCTGTCCGTCATCTGCTTGGTGAAGCATCGTCGTAAGAATTTCCTGTGCCTCTTTATGATAATTATAGATGCCCTCGCCGTTACCCCAGCGCGCAGACGCAAACAATAAGGCGGTTGCAAAATATTCTTCTCCATCGGATGCCGGTGTGTTGCTCTTTATGGTTCCATTTGTGTTCATCTGCCATGCAAAATAGCCTTTGTGTTCACCGCTTTTATGCTGCATATAGGTCTTTGCCCAGTTCCAAAGACAATTAAATTCTTCCTGTTTGTCCATCTGAACACAAATCATCATGCCATAAGACATTCCCTCTGAACGCACATCGTCGGTATCCGCAGTATAAATATAAGCCATATCGTCGCCTACCGGATAGTAGAGACGTTCGTCCTTGGTTCCATAAAACAGTTTTTCCCATGTCGATTCGACTTTTTTGTTTATTTCGTCCTCAGAATAGCCATATTCCCTAAAAAGATTTCGGTAATTTCCTGTATAGGCAGCTCCCTCGGTTGCCGGCACGGGTGCCGGTGGTGCTTCCGGTATGTCTCCGATATAATAAAGCTCGTAACTATGTACATAAGTGTCATTGGAGCCATTATCCGTTTCCAACAAAAACTTAATTTCCTGCTTTCCGGTTACGTCCTTCATTTTAAAGTCAAATGACTGCTCAGAAAGTGAAGTTCCGGTAAAGCTGACCGCTCCTACTTTTTTCCCACCGATATAAACCGATATACCGGCTGGCGAGGAATTATCGGAAGCCCCTTTGACAACCATACGGTACTTCTTATTCGTTCCTGTAAAAGTATACGAGGTGGAACAATAATCTTCATTCACGTAAAATACCATCGCCGAAAAACCTAAATCATTGCTTGGTCCCGCATACTTTCCTCCGTGGGTCATTTCGGAACATTCCCCATTACTTACAAGTTGTGGTGCTGCGGTCGCTGTCGGCTTTGCAGAGATTACCGGTGTTGGGTCTGCTGTTGCCGTTGGCTTTGCTGCGGCTGTGGCTGCTACCGTTGCTGTTGGTGCTGCTGGCACTGTCGCTGTTGGCGTTGCAGACACAGTTGGTGTTGTGGATGCTGTTACTGCCGGCGTAGTTGTCACTAGTGCCGTTGCTGTTGGTGTTACTGTGGCAGTGTTCGTTACCATCGGTTTCACGGTCACAATTGGTGTTGTATCTGCTGCTACCGTCGGCATAGCTGTTTCTGTCGGTAATTTTGTCTGATTCTGTGACGTATTTTTCGGTAAAACTTTTACTTTTAACCGAGTTTTCTTTTTCTTTCCTTTTTTTTGTGTCACAGTAACCGTTGTCTTTCCCGCTTTTTTAGCAAAAAGCTGTCCTTTTTTACTAACTAACAAAACTTTTTTATTTGAAGACTTAAACTTCAAAATCTTCTTCATCTTCTTTTGCGGTACTTTTTTCCCGTTAACCTTTACTTTTAACTGGACTTTTTTACCTGCCTGAATAGTAAGAACACCTTTTTTCTTCTTATTCAAGATTGTAATGGTTTGCTTCTTTTTCTTAGCCTGTGAATTCGGAACGGAACTGTTTGCTATACACGTTGTAATCACAAGTGAAAAAACAAGAAATAGCACTAAATACCGTTTCCCTCTTTTTGTATTCCTCATAATTAATGCCTTCTTTCATATTATCGAATACACATTTTATTTTGACGAACATGATTATACCATTTATACGGAGATTGTGTCAAGTTTTTTGTGTGAACTTGTAGTGTAAATGCTTTTTCGGATTGCCTCCGGAAATTTCTCTTGTAGTGATTCCTTTCTTATAAAGAGTGATGAGGGTCGTTTCCAGTTCATTGGTTCTTCGAGCGTAGTCAAGAATTAACTGTTGCTCAAAATGACCGTTTCTGTCACGGGGCACTTTGATGTGAAGTCTGCCATAGGAAGTATCGAGATCTCGCTCGTAGAAGCCATTTCGACTGTTTCCGGTATTGCAGCCGAGAATACTGCTCTTCTCATAATCTAAAAACTTCATCAATTGATTCCTTTTTCCATACCTAAAGGAATTATCGTTTACACAAAATATTATACACTATC
>ENA-ORTS01002438-ORTS01002438.1-human-gut-metagenome-genome-assembly--contig:-NODE-2438-length-11020-cov-3.107980_pt1 | contig 11020 bp, 9 predicted proteins | sample MGYA00241911_ERZ509186 | MGnify/ENA primary metagenome ERZ509186 (study PRJEB26280, sample SAMEA2338852) | human gut metagenome | biome: human gut; feature: human-associated habitat; material: faeces...
CTTCCAAGCTGGCTATGCGGGTTCGATTCCCGCTACCTGCTCCATAGTAGAGAAAAGTTAGAGTTTTGTAACTCTAACTTTTTTGTTTTAAATAATTTATTTATATGTACTTAAAAGCATTTTCAGGTATATTAAAATCAAAGAAGGTACCAGAAATTTTCTGATACCTTCTTTGATTTGTTAATAACAAGGACTATGCTCAGAGCATCTGTAGCACCCTAAAGTGCATCCCACACTCTCTTTTTGCAGAGTTTCCAAACTGCATCTTGCGTTGGAATCCTTTGATTCTTGACAGCTTCTGCAATGACATTTTTCCTTGCAGTAGCACAGTTTACCTTCCTCTTGAACCTGCTTTTTACACTGTTCTACAGCATACTCAGTATTACGTGAAGGAAGGGAATAGTGCTTAAGTTCTGCTTGGATTTCTTTACTTGTTTTTTTCGTTTTATTCCGTTTCTTCATTTTCGGGAACTTGTTTTTGCTAGGTCTTGCAGAATCACATCTTACGGACATTGTTAATCCTCCTAAAAAATTATTTTTCGGATATTGAATAAATTTGCAAAACTAAGAGTTTTGGCAAAATCAATGTAATTATTATACTATGGTTTTATGCAGAATGCAATATTTGAAAGTTATAAAAAATAATTGATAGAGGAGAATTGCTACGAATGTGATATAATATAAATATATTATTAATTTATAAATGAGGTGTGAAGAATGGTATATATAAATATAAAAGAATTACTAAAAGAAAAAGGCAAAACGAAATATTGGTTAATAAAGAATATGGAAGGTAGTTATCAAAGCATAAGTCATATGATGAATAATGAAACCACTGGAATAAAATTTGAAACAATAGAGAAATTATGTAAGTTATTAGAATGCACGCCAAATGATTTATTTAAGTTAAAATAGAAAATTTATTTTGTGAATAAAAACATTTAAAAATTATGAATAAGAAAAATATTACTTAGTGTAATATTATTATACGCCACGAGGCTCCACTATCATATATTGTTAGTGAAGCCTCGTGATGTTGATTGCTTAATTAAGCTACTGCAATCATGTCATTTTTTTGGTAGAGGAAAACCTCCACATAGCGTTCTCTGTTGAGAACAGCAACAAGGAACTTGTCATCTTGTAACAGGATGTAAGGCAATTTTGCTTCCTTGATGGCGAAAGTTTCATCTCCCTGAATAGAAAAAGAAATGTCAGGAATTACGCGGACAGACCTGACATCATGCAACATAACCTGCCGAAAGGTGTCATGGCACGGAATGTCAGAGACAAAGTCACTAATGGTCTTTGCCAATTCAATCCCGAGTTTCGGAGTGGTCAGCAAAATTTTGATAAAAAGCGAATTTCCATATTCAACTTCAGCATTGAAGTAGAACATAGAGTTAGTACGCTTGCCCAAAATCCGAAGGGCTGTCCGGGCAGATGCAGTTATCTGCTCAGAATACCGGTTTTGGAACTCGTTGAGTTCATACCGAGGCATATAAGTTGCATTTGTGAATCTTAACATTGTGTTTTACCTCCAAAAAAATTTTGTGACTGCAAATTCATAAAAAATTGCATAATTACAGTATACCACACTTTACATAAAATGTAAATAGACGACTAAAATAAAAAATAATGTAAAAATCACTTGAAAAAATTTATTTAAGTGCTACAATATAGAAAGAAAATAATGCAGATGTAGTTTAGTGGTAGAACTTTGCCTTCCCAAGGCAATAGTGTGGGTTCGATTCCCATCATCTGCTCCAGAATAAAGTATTTTTTTACTAGGCCATTTATAACAAAATTTTAAAAGACTTTTAAAGAGTAAAAAAATATGATATACTTGATGTGTAAAATAAATGGTTTATAGGTAAAACTGACAAAAACCTAAATAAAAAATACAAGGAAAAACAATGAATCAAATTCCAGTAAAAAAGAATGAAAAATATATAGTAGATATAATTGATAATGGCTTTGGAGGAGAAGGAATTGCTAAAGTTAATGGTTTCACAATTTTTATTCCAAATGCTCTAAAAGGTGAAAAATGTGAAGTACTAATTGTAAAAGTTTTATCATCACAAGCATATGGTAAGGTAGTTAAAATTTTAGAAGAATCAGAAGATAGAATGAAGCCAGATTGTGAAACTTATCAAAGATGTGGTGGATGTGATTTAAGACACATGAAGTATGAAACAACTTTAAATTTAAAAAGAAATACTGTACAAAGTTTAATAAATAAAAGCCTAAAAAATAAAATTGAAGCTGAAAAAACAATAGGAATGAAAAATCCGTATAACTATAGAAATAAGGCGCAATTTCCAGTTGGAATAGATAAGGAAGGCAATCCAACAGTTGGTGTATTTGCACAAAGAAGTCACACAATAATACAAATAAAAAATTGTAAAATTCAGACTGAAATATCACAAGAGATTGCTAGAAGTATAATAGAATTTATCAAAGAAAATAAAATATCAATATACGATGAAGAAAAGCAAAACGGGGCAATAAGACATATAGTTATAAAAGTAGGAAAATACACGAAGCAAATAATGTGTATATTAGTTGTAAACGAGGAAATTGGCAAAACAAATGAAAACAAGCTAGTGGAAATGTTATGCACTAAATATAAAGATGTAAAAACAATAGTAAAAAACATAAACAACAAAAATACAAATGTTATATTAGGAAAACAAAATGTAAACTTATATGGTGACGGCTACATAGAGGACAAGCTAGGGGAGTATACATTCAAAATATCTCCAATGTCATTCTATCAAGTAAATCCTATACAAGCAGAGGTACTTTATAACACTGCGATAGAAGCAGCAAATTTGAGCAAAGAAGACACATTATTCGACCTATATTGTGGAATTGGAACGATAGGAATATTTGCATCAAAATTTGTAAAACAGGTTTATGGCATTGAAATAGTTGAACAAGCCATAGAAGATGCAAAAGAAAATGCAAAAATAAATAAAGTGGATAATGCAGAATTTATATGTGGAGATGTTGAATTTGCATTTGATGAGCTAATAAACAAGAAAAAAATAATTCCAACTGCAATAATAGTAGATCCACCAAGAAAAGGCTTGGACGAAAAAACAATACAAAACATATTAAAAATAAAACCAGAAAAATTAGTATACATAAGCTGTAACCCAGCAACAATGGTAAGAGACATAGCAAAAACGGAAGGTGTTTATGTGGCAGAAAAAATACAACCTGTAGATATGTTCCCATATACGAGCAGTGTGGAGTGTGTAGCAGTGTTAAAACTAAAATAGATATATAAATTTTTGAATAGAAATTTGCATAATGGACATTCGTAAGCTAATACCTTATACGAGGAGGATAGTTTATGAATGTTATTTTTTTGAAAAGAAAGAATATTTTAAAAGCAGTTATGTTTGTAACATTTTTATTTGTTGTTGGAACATTAACCAAATCTTTTGGAATGCAACACTATTATAAAGTGGATTTTTCTACGGGGATTGTTACAGCAACAAAGCTAAATGTAAGAAGTGGTCCACGGAACAAATTATAATGTAATTACGACTGTTAATAAAAATGAGTACATTAGAGTTTTTGCAGGTGTTGGAGAATGGTATATAATCCAGACAGATAGCGATTATGTTGGAGCTGTTAGTAGAAAGTATGTAAGGGCAATTTATCCTAGTTCTTCTGGTAGTTCAAATAGTGGAACAGGAGGAAGTAGCTCATCTGGAAATACTTCAAGTAGCACAGAAACGTCGAATATGAATTCAGATGAAAAAGAGGTATTTGATTTAATAAATAAACAAAGAACCAATAATGGACTTGCAGCGCTAAAAAATGATAGTGAGGTTCAAAGAGTTGCTAGAATAAAAGCGCAAGATATGGTTGATAATAATTATTTTTCACATACTTCTCCAACATATGGTTCGCCATTCGACATGTTAAAAAGTTTTAAAATTTCGTATAAAACAGCAGGAGAAAATATTGCGGGGAATTCTAGTAATAGTAGTGCTGTTACGGCGTGGATGAATTCTTCTGGACACAAAGCTAATATTTTAAATAGTAATTTTAATTATACTGGAATCGGAGTTGTAAGCAGTCCGAAATACGGGAAAATGTATGTACAGTTATTTATTGGTAAATAATAACATATTTTTAACTTAGATAAAAGTTGTATTTAATGAAACTTAAACCTTTTAAAAAATTGATTTTTGATGTATAATATACACATAAAATAGAGAAAGGCTAGCACTAAATATGGAAAAAGATGGTACACTAAAAATACTAAATTATTATTTAGAATACGAAATATATAATTTAGCAAATTCAACACAGATAAAAACAGACATGAATAATTGCTATATTATAAAAGAAAAGATAGATGCTGGAAAAGTTTTAAAAGAACTAAACAGATTGAAACAGAACAAAATAAGAAGTGTTACAGAAAAATTTGTAGGTAAAAAGGTTCAAAATAAAGAAGCTTTAATTAATGATATAATTAAAAATTTAGACTCTCTAAATAGTGAGCAGACAAACAAAATACAAGTTACTTTAAAAATTAAGCTTTTAATGGAAGAAAAAATAAAAAAACTAGATTCTAAGGTTGCAGAAAATTTTGCAAATCAATTATGTGATATTAAGGCAAATAACGAATTCTGGCTGTATTCACATAATATTAGTTTTATTAATAAAAACAGTAAAGTAGCTCAAAAAAAGCCAATCTTTATTTTTAAATGTGAATTACAGGATGAAAAGATTATGGTGTTAGATGCCAATATAAGTTCACAAGCTATAAACACTATACTCATGATATTATTAGAAAAAGAAATAGCAGATATTTCAATAGAATATGAGGAACCAATATCTAAATATAGTAAAGAAATAAAAAAATCGATAGATGGTGGAGATATTGAACATATAGTAGATTTATTTTATGCTAAATTAGCTGAATATGTAGATGCTTCATTAACTAGAGAAAATGTAAAAATGATTTCACACTATAATAATTTTTATAGCTTTAATGAAGAACATGTAATGTCCTTAGATGAATTGACCGATGACGCGATAAAAAATATAAAAGAGGATATTGAATTACTAAGAAAGTTAGTCGGTTGTGACAACTATATACCAAATCTTTTGAATAAATATATAAATGGAACTAATGAAAAGAAAAATATAAATGACGGTAGATATAAAATAGCACATATGGGAAGCTATAAGAGTGTGTATGCAGTTGGGCAACCACAATATAAGATTACAAATAGCATAAGTGACAATGACCTAATTGCTGTAGAAGGCCCTCCTGGAACAGGAAAGACGTCATTATTAAAAGAAATAATTGCAAATAAGATAGTTGAAAGAGCTAATTTTATATTAGAAAACTGGAACCAAAATTTTATTGCTGATAATTATTATGGAAATACGTATTATAGAAGCGATTGGTTTAACAAAAATTCAAATATAATAAAATCTATAGTGGTTTCTAGTAAAAATGGCGAAGCCATAGAAAATGTTGGAAACGAAATTGATAAAGAAACAAAATACATGTTGCCAATTTCAAGAAAATATAACAGAACACAAATAGTGAATGGAACTAAAATTAAGGAACCAGCACAGTATAAAGGTTTGGTATGCCTTCCACTTGGAAAACAAAATAATATACAAGATTTTAAGGATTTTTTGTATAAAAGATTTTTACCAATATTGGAAAAATTGCAAAATAAAGAAAAAACTGAATTATTTATAGAAGATGTTAAGAACAAATATCAAGCAAAACTAGAAGAAGTAAAAGAATATAAAAATTTTTTGCTAGAACTGAACAAAATAAAAGAGCCTTCAAAATATTTTTATGGGCTAAATGCAGGAAAAGATTTAGTGCAGATAGAAAATAGGTTAAAAGAAGATAGAGAATGTTGCGAAAATAAGATACAGAAGATAAAATTAGAAATTGACGATTTGAACAAAAAACTAAGTAAAATTCAAAAAGAAATTGATACTAATAATTCTATAATAGAGAAAACAGATGAAAAAATACAAAATGCTCAAGAGAAAATTATTGAATATGAAATGTCTATTAAAGATTTAGAAAAACAAAAGATTGAGTTTGAAAAAATAAACCGTAATTTATTTACAAAAGCAATTAATTATAAAAAATATAAATCATATAAGAATATTGAATTTGAAAAAGAAACAGCAAGAATATTAATCGAAAAAACTACAGAAAATAAGGAATTAGACCAATATATAGCAAACAAAGGAAATATTGAAAATGTAATAGATAAGCTAAAAAATCAGTGTGAAGAGATAGAAACAAAACTGCAAGAATTACAAACAGAACTCGAAGAAAATTCATCTAATTTGAATGAAATTAATCTTATAAATAAATTTAATTCAAAGAATGAAAAGAAATATTGGAATTACCAAAATATAATGGGTATGTATTGCGGGGGTTATTTTAATAAACTAAACGAAGAATTGTTTCTTTTGGCATTAAAATTAAATGAGGCATATATAATAAAGAATGGAAAAGAAATTTCTGAAAACTTAAAATTATTTATGCCAGAAGGACAATCTTCATACATATGTCAGAAATTTTATGATTCATCAGACATATATAATGCTGATAAACAAGAGATAATAAGAAATTTATGGAATACATTGTTCTTATGCTTTCCAGTTGTAACTACTACGTTAGATTCGTTATGTAAAAGATGTTTTCATTTAATTCCAGAATATATAGACTTAGAATTAATAGATGAAGCAGGACAAATATTGCCACATAATGTTGTAACGGCCTTGTACCGTGCTAAAAAGGCAGTAATAGTAGGAGATATTAAACAAATAGAGCCAATATACAACAATGTAAATAAAAATTTTAATGAATATCAGAATGCAATAGGAGAAAAATTTGAGAACATAAAAATTGAAGAAAACAGTATTCAAGCCTTGGCAAGTAAAAACACAGATATTTTAAGTGATGGAGAAAATATTATACTTAATGAACATTATAGATGTGAAAGAAATATAATAAATTTTTCAAACCAAAATGTATATGAAAATAAGCTAAATATGAATGTTGAAGATAAATTTGATAAACCATTTTTTAATAATATGATTGCTTTAGATGTTAGAGGTAAAAGAACTAGAAAAGACAATCAAAATGGAAGCAAAAATGAAAATAAGGTTGAAGCGGAGGCATGTATTCAGGCAATAAAGTATATAAAGGAACAAGATAAAAGTAATCCATCAATTGCAATTGTTACTCCATTCAGAGAGCAAAAACGCTTACTTGAGAGTAGACTAGAAAGAGAAGGATTAACAGATATAAAGATTGGAACAGTTCACGCTTTTCAGGGAAAAGAAAAAGATTATGTTCTTTTTACTCCAACTTTGGATGCTATAGAACCAAAATGGGCCATAAAATTCATAGGAGACAAATACAACATGTTAAATGTAGCCGTAACAAGGGCTAAAAAACAATTTATATATGTTGGAAATGTAGATGTAGCTGAACGATCTGAAAACTATATTGCAAAATTGATAAAATACATTAAAGCTAATGGGCTAGTTTATAGTCTGTATGATATTGAAAATTCAGTGCTAAACAAAAATTTTAGTGAAAGAATATTGCAAGTTTTACAGCCAGAATTAGAAATTGCAAATGATAATATTGGGCTATATATACAAAATAATTTTAAATGTGGAACAATTATTGATGCAAAGCAACACTACGATTTATTGATGTATATACTAAAAAACACCAAAAAAGAATTATTAATAATGTCACCATGGCTTAGAAAAAATGTAATAAATGAAGAGTTTATGAATGAAATAAAAAGATTAAAAGCAAATGGCTGTCATGTTAAAATTATATTTGGGTATAAAAATGGTAACAAAAATGTTAATGGACCAGATGAAATTGCAAATGAACTAATGAAAAGAGATTCATTGGGGTATGCAAAGCCAGAGGAAGTTAAAGAAATAGTTAGTGAATTATATAATTTGTTAGGAAAAGAAAATTTTGTATATTATCCACCATTACATGCTAAAATAATAATTGTTGATGATGAATATATGTTTATGGGCTCGCATAATTGGTTATCTAATGCTGGCAAAACAGAAGAAAAGAAGAGAGCGATAGAAGGAACAATAATAACAACTAGTAGTGATTCAATTAGTTATACAAAAGAAGAATTATTTAGTTAAAAACACTGGCGTAAATGTGACCATCAAAATATATGTCAGGTCTAAATTGACATATTATGTCTATTATAGTATAATTGGCAACAGTCACAATAATTTTTGCATGAATGTGACTACATTCAAGACAAAGAAAGGAAGGTTTTTATGACAAAACGGCAATGTGGAAGACTTTTAACTCCATTGGAATGGTTGGCAATAGGAATGATAACCCTTTTTGCCTTTTTGAAGGTACTGGAGTTTAGAGACACTCATTTCTTAAGAGGCACGTTTATTGGAGGCATAGATTGTTCGTACCTGACGGTTGATAGGGCATTAGAAAAAGTTCAACAGGAAGCAGGTGAATATACCAACAAGCTTAATTTCATTGATGGAACTACGTATGAAGTAAAGAACAATGAAATTGGGTTTGTCTTTGAAGAGGAAAAATTTGAAGATATTTTTGCTAAACAACATAAGGACAGAAATACTAACAGAGTGTATGGAGTAAATGATGTTGCTTCACTTAATAAAGGGCAGTTAGCGATGTATCTAGCAACTATTCCTGAATTGCAACAAAAAAATATGGTTGAACCTAAAGATGCTCACATAACTTGGAATGGTAATAACTTTGACGTTGAAAAGGAGACTTTTGGTAACGCAATCGACTTTAATGAAGCTTTAGACTTTGCCCTTCAGGAACTAAAAGGTGAAGAAGAAGGTGGAATTGACTTTTCTGAGGTGACTCGGTCGAACCCGAGTGTGACTGAAACAGATCTTACAGCAAGAGTCACGTATCTTAATAATTTTTTGAAAAACTGCATTAATATAACATTAAGTGATGGAACTGTTGTAACGCTTGATGCCAATACGATTAAATCGTGGATTGGACAAGATGAGCAGGGAAACTTTTCTATTAATGTTGATGAGGGTATTAAAAGTTTTGTTGAAGAACTGGCTACAAAAGTAAATAAGGTGAATGCAACAATTCAGTTTAAAGCTACAAATCGCACTGTGAACGTAAATGTACCCAAAAATCTAAGAGCTCAATTGAACAAAGAGAAGGAGAGGGCAGAACTTAAAGATTTATTAGAACAAGCAAAAACCGTAGACTGCAGTCCAGTTTATGAAGGGGAGTTGTTATCTGCCCATATGCCGAACCGTGTAGAAATCGATATTGTAAATCAACACGTTTGGATGTACAAAAATGATACACTCATTGCAAGTACCAATTGCGTTACAGGTAACGAAAGTGCAAGACATAGTACTCCTACAGGCGTATATAAACTGGCTGGAAAGCAAAGAGACCGGTACCTTAGAGGAAAAAATGATGACGGTACCAACTATTGTTCTTTCGTGAAATACTGGATGCCGTTTAATGGTGGAATTGGACTGCACGATGCATCGTGGCGTAGCAAATTTGGAGGAGAAATATATAAGAACAGTGGTTCGCATGGTTGTGTGAATCTTCCAAGAAGTGTTGCGGAAACTATTTATAACAATATTGATAAGTCCTATTTTATTGTCGTTTATAAGTAACTAGAAACTTTACAACGAGACGAACTCATTGAGTTTCGTCTCGTTAATTTAGTACACCCGGCATGGGTAACAACTTGAGGTGAAAGTCCCTTACAGTGCTTGATAGTGTCAAACTGTTAGCGAATGACCAATGCTGTCAACTTAAAGATATTTTATGTGTTTGTAATCAACATAATTTTTTAAGCTGATAGCTTTATTTTATTTTTAACGCATAAAAAGTAATTACTATTACAAATATTGCAATTGCTACATGGAAATAGTATAATATTTGCATATTGTTGAAGAGGTTTTAGTATGAAAATAAAGGAAGTAATTGAAGAAGGAAAAAATGCATTAAGCAAGAATAATATAGAAGATAACGTAATAATAACAAGAGAACTACTAGCTTTTGTATTAGGCGTAGAAAAACAATATCTGGTAATTCATTTAGAAGATGAGCTTAATGCAGAAGATTATATAAAGTTTAAGGAAAATATAAATAAGTTAATTAATGGTAAGCCATTACAATATATAACTAACAACCAAGAGTTTATGGGATTGAATTTTTTTGTAAACGAGAATGTGCTTATTCCACAGCCAGATACGGAAATTATTGTTGAAGAAACCTTGAAAAAATGCAAAGAGTTACTTCTACAAAATGGCAAGATAAAGATATTAGATTTGTGTACTGGTAGTGGGGCTATTGCAGTTTCTCTTGAAAACTTTCTTGGAGATAAGTCTGAAGTTTTTGCGAGTGATATTAGTACTAAAGCACTAGAGGTTGCTAAAAATAATAATGAAAAAAACAATACAAATGTAAGATTCATCGAATCAAATTTATTTGAAAACATACAAGAGCAAAAGTTTAATATTATTGTTTCAAACCCACCATATATAAGAAGCAATGTAATAAACAATTTGCCAAAACAAGTTCAAAATGAGCCACATTTGGCACTAGATGGCGGAGAAGATGGATTAAAATTTTATAAAAAAATTATAGAGCAGGCGTGCAATTACATAGAAAATGGATATTTAATATTAGAAATTGGATATGACCAAAAAGAAGATGTGGAAAATCTGCTTAAAGAAAACAAGAATTATTCAGAAATAAAAACTATACAAGACTTATCCGGAAATGATAGATGTGTAATTGCAAAAGTAGGCAAAATTTAGAAATATTAAATCGCAAGACTATTTGTTTTATGATATTTGTAATAAAAATACAGTGTTACTATTTTATATTAAAAAGCAAGTAACATAGTAGATTAAGCTATAATTATAATATGTGTAATTTATATTAAGGAAGTGATAGAAATGTCTTTTTCATCAG
>ENA-ORTS01002440-ORTS01002440.1-human-gut-metagenome-genome-assembly--contig:-NODE-2440-length-11012-cov-3.350187_pt1 | contig 11012 bp, 6 predicted proteins | sample MGYA00241911_ERZ509186 | MGnify/ENA primary metagenome ERZ509186 (study PRJEB26280, sample SAMEA2338852) | human gut metagenome | biome: human gut; feature: human-associated habitat; material: faeces...
TTTACTAGCTTATTCATATTTTCTCTTTCTCCTTTCGATTTTGGGTATGAAAAAAGACGCTCATTTCTGAACGCCTAAATATCGAAAACACTGGAACTATGTAGGATAGCTTGTTTTATCTTCATATTATATTGTGTAATGTTGTTCTTACGAAGTCGCCCCAGAGCAGAAAGCCCGCACCACCTACGATAATATTTTACGTCTTGTCAAAGATCCGGAAGTCTGTGAACCGATCCGTTTTCTGCGCCAGCGCGAAATCGTGCATTTCCAGCGTTTCGGTGAAGGCCTCCGCCTGGTTCAGGAAGAACTTGACAGCAAAAACTTTTATATGTGCAACCCGGAATTTGATCTGGGATGTAGCAAATAGACTGCATGTTCTGCAAGCCGGCTTGTTGTCACAAACAACATTTTGCATTCTATTAGCATGAATAAAATACTGCGTACAATATGCCCCTCCGGCATTTGTACGCAGTATCCATATATTTCTCATCATACCACAACTTATTCAAATCAAACATTACACAGGCAGACCTGACACACCGGACAGAAACTTACATCGTTTCCATCAACCGGTCAATTGCATTGATGATCTCATCGATTTGTGGTTTCATGCTTCCAGCCTTTGAAGAAAGTTTTAACGCTTCCTCCCTCTGATTTTTCATTTCTTCGACATTATATTCCATCCGATCCCTTAATTTCTGTCTGCGCAGGATTAGGCCGTGCTTCACCTCAACCATTTCCCTGGGATCAATCAGGGCTGCTGCCTGCGTGATCCAGACCTGTGCATCATATAACTGATACTGGTTCAATGCCCGCACCAGTCTGCCATTAAAGTATTCAAGATCCTCATTTGTGCGTTGATATTTTTCACGTTCACGCACTGCATCCATATAATACTGCCACAGCTGATTTAATTCTGAAGCTCTTCTTACATGATACTTCTCACAGGCATAATCAATGGCATTCGTGATATTGACATATTTAAACTTTACCTTATTAAGTAAAAGAATTGCCTTATTTGCACTTCGTTCCGCTAACTTGATCTCAGAGTCATTGTGCAGCATCTTTAAATAATCGGCACACACCGCCACTGCAGTGACAAAAATAAGTACCATCCATGCATAATATGTATCAACCTTAAATCCAAGCTGTAACGTGATAAGTGTCACTGCCACTGCTGCCACAATTGCAAGAATGATGTATAATAAATTCTTTAAACTTTTCTGCTGGTGCATCAGATATTCACGGTGTAAAAGCCATCTGGATTTTTCCCGTTCAAGATATTTCATATCCTTTTTTATAGTATCCTGATAGATTTCATTCGAGCTAAGGCGTTTGATTGCATCCGGCATGGTTTTTTCTTCCTGCTGAAGCTGCGTAAACTGTGCATCTGTCAGTTTTTTTTCTGAATTAAGGAAAATATTTCTCGCACTGTTTAACTGAACGACATTCTGTGCCACATCCGCAATTTTTTTCTTTTCAGGTTCCGGAAGATCTTCTAATTTCTGGACATCATTCAGATAAGACGTGACTGTTCGGTACTCCGATTTTTCCTCCTCGATTTCCCTTGTGATATCGATCATCTGCTCTAATCGTTCCACAACATACTGCTCCACCTGTTTCGGATCTTTTATGTTATTTTCCGTCAGCACAGTCTGGCTCAGATCATCCATTTTTTCTTCAAAACTGCGTTTTTTCCATCTGTCAAAAAATTTCATTTATACCATACAATCCTTCCTGTACTGTTTTTTCCATTCCTCAAGCTGCGTCTCCCACACATTTTCATCCCCCGGATCCCACTCATCAAGCATTGTCTCAAACTGACATATCGCATCACTTCTACTGCAGCTGCTCAATTCATCTGCAATCTTTTTTGCTTCCTCCGGTGCTATTTTAAAATATTCTCTCCTGCGTTCAAATGCCCGCTCATCATGATTACAGCGGCATGCCATCAGACACTCTTTCAAGGACTCTTTATCACTGCTTTTTTCATATGCCCTTGCATAGCAGTCAGCTGCCTGTTCAAACAAAAACAGCCTCGCATATGCGGTACCAAGATTGTGCCACACTGCGCCAACCATCTGTGGCATTTCAGTTTCACACGATTGCAGAAGTTTTCTGTATTCTGCAATACTGCTGATGTATTTCCGGTTCTCCAGAAAACGGTCAGCTTTGATTTTCCCACATTCAAATGCCGACTTATGTTCCATTTCCTGAAGTGTATTCCGGATCTGCTTTTGTTCCTCTTTCGTACAATAACCACACGCTGACATCAGACAGCCGGTAAATTCAGACAAAACACCTCCGCCAGCCTTGATATTCCTTAGATTCTGTGCAATATCCGGCAAATGCTGTTCATTTTCCACCCAGTCACACAACTCGTCATCCATAAAGTCTGCATCCAATAGACAGGTATTATTTTTAATATAATAGCACAGTTCATCCAGCGAATAAACATTTAACGATACATTTTCAATATAATAGGGCATCGCCGCTAACTGCTGGCTGCATAAGATCAATTCGCCCATTCGTTTCTCCTGCCTCTCCTTTGTCTACTGTACATTTTCCAGTGACATCATATATTCCCATGTTTTGTCAGAACTCTTAAATATCTCCCCAAAGCCAAGGTCTTTGATCCTGATCTTTACTTCCATGTCGGAAACCGGCTGTGCTTTGATGCGAAGACGCGTTGTGCGTGGCGGACGTTCGGGAAGATCTGCAAGCGTGAGTTTCTCAATCTTCGCTTCCTTGCTGTTTGGCAGCTGCAGCCAGAAATCGATCTCGTTTGATCCATCCAGCAATACTTCGCATTCTCCAACAGTCTCGTACCAGTTATCTCCTGCACTGATCAGCGTAAAAAACTCTGTTTTTCCCTGGCTCTGCACTTTCAGGCTTACATTCACTTTCATCTCATTATCGCCCATATAGACAAACTGCCAGCTGTTTTCTTCCGTCATACACTTTCTTGCCGCTGCATAACAGGCACCCTTGGAATAAAGATTTTTCCCCATAAAAACCCTGCGGCCTTTGCACAAAAAAGAAAGGGACTCCTTCATCCATTCACCATCAAAACCGTCTCCTGTCAGGTAAACTGCCGAAACAATATGCCCTCCTGTCACTTCTGATACGATTTTTAAAAAGCTGGCATCTTTATTTGCCCGGTCTATATTCCGCTGTTCCTCACTGATCGTGACAAGCTGCGGCATGGTTCTTTGATCCCGTTCCAATCTCCTGCACCAGACCTCATCTCCCCGGTTGTCAAACAGACACACATCATGCAGCCATAATTCTTTTTGCTGGCTGAATGCGAAATAATAAAAACTCTCTCTCCTGTCAATGAGTGTCAGCTTTCCCTCCGGTATTCCAATTCTTTCTGCTACCTGAAGAAAGAGCTCCGTCACCTCCCGCGACAGCTGTTCAAGCGTGATAACCAAAAAGTCAGGTATCACAGGATTCCCCAGTTTTCCCGCAAGATATACCAGCTTTTTTATGTAGAGTGCTAACAGTTCCTGTGCCTTATAAGTTTCCCCCTCTATGAAAAACTCTTTTCCCGCAAGAGCTGCCTGCAGCAGACCGGATACTGCTTCCTCTCCCTGCAAAAGTGCCAGACGTTTTGCCTCCTCACCGATAAACCACTGACCGATCCCATGTTTTTTGGCAAGTATCAGAGGAATCTGGTATACTTCACTGCCTGCCACTGTGCTGACAGTCTCCGGTTCTTTCATATTCAATTGGAAATAACTGATCACGGCATTGTCATTATCAAGATCAATGCCAAGATAATACGACGTTTTTTCCACTTTTCTCCCTCTTACTTATAAAATACGGAATACCTCATTCGTTACCATCTGCATTCCATAGTATTGTTTCATTTCTCTCTTTTGCATCTCACGTTCTCCCATCGCGTGATGCATCAGCATGTCATTCAACATTTCATACCTTCCATGAGATTCTTCGTCCGGTACATTTCGGCAATTTAAGCAGGCACTTTCCGTTATCTTCTCCTCCGCCTTTTCCTGCTCTGTCATATAATAAAGTACAGACTCGCCAAAAAATAAGACAAATTCCTTGACAAAAACACCATCATAGACCTCATTTAACAGTGACTGCTCGTAATGTTCTCCATCCAGGCTAAAATGAATCATAATTTTTTGTCCCGGATCTGTATGATATTCCACAAACGCTTTGTCATACAAATGATACTTTAAACGTAATTCTTTCTCAAACTCCAGGAAAAATGCAAAGCAGCGGTTCTTAGACGTGTACTCTTCCAACAATTCATCTGCCACCTGATACATCGCATCTGATAAATGCTCTTTCTCTGAGAAATATTTCAGCAGCCCCAGTTTACACGCATCGTTGAGAGGATTTCCTTCCTGATAACGGGCAAAGATCTGTTCAAATACATACTCCGGTACCACCATATTCCTCACCAGCCATGCATCTGCAAAATACGATAAATATGCCATACAGATCAGTTCCCGTCCCCCGCCTTTTACATAACTCTCGTAGATCTCTTCAATATCCGCAATATAATCAGTCGAATACAGCATCTGGCTTAAAATACGTTCCTCAAGATCAAACGTGTCAATATCAAATGCTCCCGCAGCTTTCCAGATCTCCGCCATCGTCTTTGTTGCACCATTATAATATTTACAAAGATAGATAAGGATCACATCATTATAAGTGCCTCTGTAAAATACATGTTCTGCAAACCCAAGAAGGAAATCATCTTCCTCAAACCCTGCTGTATGAATCGCATAACTGCACAGAGAAACGCATGCAGCCGTATCCATGTGCTCATACCCACACTCTTCTGCCATGCGATACGCAGTTTCATACAAATGTTCTTCCGTCAGGTACTGCATCAGCATACGGCGCGCAGCTGCAGATAACAATTTATGATCCAGACCGGTCAGACAGCCCGCCTCATACTTTCTTTTCCGGTAAAATGATATGATCTGTTCGGCAATTTCCCTTTTATAGCGGTCACTCACCTGCGGTGCTTTTAAAACAGTCCACACACCCGGAAAATCTGAATCATCCACTCCATCCGCAACTTTTTGCTGCATGGAATATAGAATATAGGATAATTCTCCCTGTGCAAGTTCTGTACACTTTTTCACACAATGGTCAATATCCATCAGCGGCTCTTCACAACAACCGATTTCCTCACAGAAACGATTACCATAAATGTCCTCCATGATCAGGCAGTAATCCTTTGTATATACAGTAAAGTATGCAGCCCCGTTCCGGATCATGGATTCCCTGTTATTCACATGATTGCATGCTGGGCTGCATGCATATTCATAAACTTCTATCTTTGCTGCCTGTGGATCCGTACAGATCATCTTGTGCGTAAAAAGAATTTCAGCTGCCCAATGCGCAATATCACTATTTATAATCCCCTGTTCAAACATTTCATCATATATCACGGCCAGATTATCATCGATATGACCAGCCTCCATCTGCTCCATCGCAAACCGTTCCATGATCGGCAGATATTTCTGATATACCTCAGGCTGCACCTTTTTTGCCGCAATAATATTGACAAATAAAACCGCTTTCTGCTGCCAGGACAATCCACTGTCATACTGAAAATACAGCTGAAGCATCTTTGGTACACGTTCTAATTTTCTTCCATCCAGTGATAAAAGATACGCTTCATACAGGCTCGTGATGCGGATCTCACGTTCAATTCCAAGTTCATACCAGTGATGATACTTTGCACCAAAGCACTGGCTGCGGATCAGATATCCTAACACCGCCGTCAGCATTTCATCATCCGGTTTCACCTCATAACACGCCTCTAAAATATGGTATAAAAACGGATGATATTCTTTTTTTTCTGAAATAAGCCCGGCCACCTGTATTGCTATATCCCGTGTCATAATGCCCCATCTTGCAGTCCAGTATAATATGCGAACCTCAAATGATCCAAGTCTCGCCAGTAAATATGGATCCTGCCAGATCAGATAATATGCCTCCAGATAAAAATACGGGCTGTTATCATAACGCATCCAGTCACGAATTGCTTCTAACCTTTCTGCCGGCTTCTGATAATACTCTTCTTTTAAAAATAGCAGCACCCAGAACAACATCGAATTATCCGGATGCAGTTTAAAAATCTGTTCCACTTCCGCCGTCAGACGATCCACATAGGACGGCTCCCGCTCCATCAATGTGCACAGATAAAGATAATACCCCCATTCCGGACTTTCATGATCCTCACACGTCCGTTTAAAATCATCTAATATCCAGGATGCCTCCTGTCTCTGGCGGTTGATGATCAGCGTCTGTGCCTTCATCAGTCCATAAATCTTTTCATTCTCACACAAAACGGAAAGATGATCCAAAATAACCCCCGACTGGTTTGCCCATACTCCGGTCACAATCCGTTTCAGGCGGTATTCCAGATAAAGCTGCATTAATTTTATGCGTGATTTCTGGATATCAAAAAAAACAGGTTCATCCTTCGTTTTATTTTCCTGCTTAGTCGTGGCACACACCGTATAGATCAATGGTTTCTGTCCCGGTATCTCCAGACGGATCTTTCCAAAATTCCTTCCCGCATGCATTTTTTCTGCCACAATATAATATTCCACATCACAGATACTTCCCACAAACATCTCATCGGTGACCCGTGGTTTCTTTAAAACCAGAAATTCTGCATCCGAATGGACTCTGATTTCAAGATATCCATGCTGGTTTCTGTTCACCTGAAAAGTTTCAAGTCTGTTTTCATGCACCTGGTAAAATATGGCACTGCTTTCTTCCAATGAAACCACAGTCCGCTTCTTTTTGTGGATTCCGATCAAAAACTCCTCCACTTTCTGTCCGGATGGTGTTCCTTTCGACAAACCCTCATATAAAAGCATCTCCCTTTTTTCATCCGGATGAAATATGTTTTTAAACTTGCCCGAATAAAACAGATGAAATGCCTCGTCAAAGTCGTTTTCTGATAATCTGGCAAAATCGGATAAATTTTTCACTTTGCCAACCGAGGATTCTGCATACAGTTTTGAAACAGACACAACAAAAGAAAGGTTATATTCACCCTGTTCTACTACGATACAGAACTCTCCTTTTTGAATATCACCTTCGATCAGACCATAACTATGAAATTGGTAACGAATCCTTATTTCTTCCCCTTCAAACTGCGGTGTCAGACATTCCATCCTCGGATTGGAAGAATATACGATTCCACGCATCGGCACATGATTTGTGCTTGTGATCACGAAATCCCCCGAAATATCATTACCTTCCATTGCTGTTATGTCAATCTTATCCACAGAAATTGAAAGAGACGGCTTTAAGTGTTCGAATTTTCCCCTTGCTAGTTGTTGTATCCGTCTTCGCAAATCGACACCTGCTTTTTCTCTCTTAATTGCTTGCTTTTTCAATGACAATCATTATAATAGATTATAAACCAATTTGGAGGAGTTCGCAATGATAAAACACAAAGACCATTTTCACGGAAGTGATTTAGAAAAAATAGAACAGATTTACGGCATCAAAAAAGAAGAGATCGTCAGTTTTTCCGCAAATGTCAATCCGCTTGGCGTATCACCGCTTCTTCGGACCGCTCTCTCCGAGCAGATCGATGTGATCACGACATACCCTGACAGGGAATATACCTCCCTGCGCAAATGCATTGCAGAATACTGCGGCACCGAATACGAAAACGTCATCGTAGGAAATGGTTCCACGGAACTGATCTCTCTTTTTATACAGATCGAGCACCCGAAAAAAGCGATGGTCATCGGACCTACTTATTCCGAATATGAGAGAGAGATTTCACTCGGCGGAGGCACAACACTCTACTATCCGCTCCGTGAAAAGGACAACTTCCGCTTAGATGTCGACGATTTTATCTCCCATTTAAATGAAAGTATTGACCTGATCGTCATCTGCAACCCGAACAACCCTACTTCATCCTGCATCACCAGAACGGAAATGCGCCATATCTTAGATGCCTGCAAGGAACATGACATTTACGTTATGGTGGATGAAACTTATGTGGAATTTGCTGATAATATGGCTGAAATCTCAGCCGTGCCGCTGACAAACTATTATAACAACATCGTTATCCTGCGCGGCACCTCAAAGTTTTTTGCAGCACCGGGTCTTCGTCTCGGCTATGCGATCACAGGCAACCGTGACCTGATCAAATCAATCAATACCAGGAAAAATCCGTGGACGATCAACTCCCTTGCTGTCGTTGCCGGAGAGACGATGTTCCGTGACACTGCATATATCAAAGCCACCAAAGATCTGATTTCTTCCGAGCGAGCAAGGATCTACCGGACATTCCAGAAAAGTCCTGATTTTAAAGTGTATGAACCGAGCGGCAATTTCATGCTGATACGCATTTTAAAAGATGATCTCACTTCACAGGATCTCTTTGACCGCGCAATTCGCGAGAAAATGATGATCCGCGACTGCTCCACCTTTCCATTTTTAGACAACAAGTACATCCGGCTTTGCATCATGAATCCGGAGGACAACGACAGACTGCTTGCATGTCTGCTCCGTTAAGTATTCATTAAGTATTAGCAGGGAAGTTTTGGGACAACCCCAAAGCTTCCTTTTATTCATGATAATAGAATGTTCGCGGAGCGTGCATTTTATTATTTTGGGACATAAAAAACGACAGACCGTACGATCTGCCGTTTTTTCATGACCATAGATTCCTGTCGAATCCATACCATCGATTCTTTTTTCCCCTGTAATTACATCATTCCCATGCCCGGGTTACCTGCTGGAACTGCCGGAACATCTTCTTTGATGTTTGCAACAACAGACTCTGTTGTAAGCAGTGTAGATGCAACAGATGTTGCGTTCTGTAATGCTGTTCTTGTAACTTTAACCGGGTCAAGGATACCATTCTCAACCATATCTACATATTCTTCGGTTGCTGCGTTGAATCCGATACCGTCTTTGGACTCTTTTACTTTGTTGATGATAACAGCACCCTCAAGACCTGCGTTTGCAGAAATGTAGTATAACGGAGCTTCGAGAGCTTTTAAGATAACCTTTGCACCGGTCTTCTCATCACCCTCTAAGGTGTCAGCTAACTCTGCAACAGCTTTGGTTGCATGGATATATGCAGAACCGCCGCCTGCGATGATACCTTCTTCTACTGCTGCTCTTGTTGCATTTAAAGCATCTTCCATACGAAGTTTTGCTTCTTTCATCTCTGTCTCAGTTGCTGCACCGACACGGATGACTGCGACACCGCCTGCTAATTTAGCAAGTCTCTCCTGTAATTTCTCTTTATCGAACTCAGATGTTGTCTCCTCGATCTGTCCACGGATCTGGTTTACTCTGCTTGCGATTGCATCTTTGTCACCGGCACCGTCAACGATTACTGTGTTCTCTTTCTGAACTTTGACAGATTTTGCACGGCCTAACTGATCCATCGTTGTGTCTTTTAATTCCAGACCAAGATCAGAGCTGATTACCTGACCACCTGTTAAGATTGCGATATCTTCAAGCATTGCTTTTCTTCTGTCACCATAACCAGGTGCTTTGACAGCTACTACGTTGAATGTACCACGCAATTTGTTGACGATCAATGTGGTAAGTGCCTCACCCTCGATGTCCTCAGCGATAATGAGTAATCTTGCGCCGCTCTGTACGATCTGCTCTAACAGAGGAAGAATCTCCTGAATGTTGCTGATCTTCTTATCTGTAATTAAGATGTAAGGATCATCTAATACTGCTTCCATTTTGTCCATATCTGTGCACATGTAAGCAGATACATAACCACGATCAAACTGCATACCTTCTACTAAGTCAAGCTCTGTCTGCATTGTCTTAGATTCCTCGATCGTGATAACACCATCGTTGGAAACTTTTTCCATCGCGTCGGCTACCATGTTACCTACGTTCTCATCTCCTGCAGAGATTGCAGCTACTTTTGCGATCTGGTCTTTTCCGTTTACTTTGGAAGACATTGCAAGGATTGCTTCTACAGCTTTATCTGTTGCTTTCTTCATACCACGGCGAAGGATGATCGGGTTTGCACCTGCTTCAAGGTTCTTCATACCTTCCTGTACCATTGCCTGTGCTAAAACAGTTGCTGTTGTGGTACCATCACCTGCAACATCGTTTGTCTTTGTTGCAACTTCTTTTACAAGCTGTGCACCCATGTTCTCGAATGCATCTTCTAACTCGATCTCTTTTGCGATCGTAACACCATCGTTTGTGATCAGTGGAGCACCGTAGGATTTGTCAAGTACTACGTTTCTTCCTTTCGGTCCTAATGTTACTCTTACGGTATTTGCCAGTTTATCTACACCTGCACCTAATGCTGCTCTTGCTTCTGTGCCATATTTAATTTCCTTTGCCATATCTGTCTACCTCTTTCTGAATTTATTAATGATAAAAATATGTTTTACTCTACAACTGCGAGAATATCATTCTGTTTTACAATGATGTATTCTTCTCCGTCTAATTTTACTTCTGTTCCTGCATATTTGGCGTTGTCGATGATCCTTGCAATACGGGCCTTATCCCATATAGCGCTCTTTTGCGTATAAGGAATCTGGTGGTCGGTCAACTCGTCAGCAATCGCTTTCAAGGAAGCTCCGTTCAGATACGATTTGAAAATTTCTCTGATAACTTCCGCTTCTTCTCCGGAGATGACCGTTCTACCATTGCGCATTGTGTATCCGTATGGGATATACCGCGTCTTTTTCATGACTGCCTCCTATATGCGTTCCCTGAATCGTAGTCCACCAAGGAATTCTACGGACATTTCATCCTCTTTATTGATTTGGATGGACTTCACAATTTCCAGAAAGAGTTTCTCATCGAATGCCTCAAGGGGTTCTTCCAGTTCGAAGATGAGCATTTTTAGTTTCTTGACTTCCTCAAGCATGATGGCGGCTTTTGAATTGAACTTCTCCTGTCTGACGTCCTTAAGTTTTGCCAGCTCTGCGCCGATCTCGGCGTAGCTCCAGGAGCAGGCCAGGATGGCGGCGATGATCTCCGCCGGCCCGCCCGCG
>ENA-ORTS01002447-ORTS01002447.1-human-gut-metagenome-genome-assembly--contig:-NODE-2447-length-10991-cov-2.357992_pt1 | contig 10991 bp, 9 predicted proteins | sample MGYA00241911_ERZ509186 | MGnify/ENA primary metagenome ERZ509186 (study PRJEB26280, sample SAMEA2338852) | human gut metagenome | biome: human gut; feature: human-associated habitat; material: faeces...
AGAACTTGTAAAATTACAAGTTCCAGATTGTTGACAAAAGCCTATACCTTTTCGTAAGGACATAGGCTTTTTATTGTATATAGGCAATTTTCGAAATGAAATTGTCTTTTTTTGTATATTTTGAAGGATATATTGAATTTTTTGATGACTTTCTTCTATATTTTCCTCTCCAAAGGGACATTTTCTTCAGATTATGGCACGCAAAAATCAACCAAGCATTCTGTTGGTTTTTCTTCAAGCCTTTCAACCTTGTGAAACGTAGTCCATTGTTTTCTTTACAGTCCGCAAATACTCGTTCAATGGTTTCTTTTCTCTGTGGATAAATTTCTTTCCATTCCATAGTATGACGGATCTCATCGGCATATTCTCTAAACTCTTCCCATAGGTGACGTTCGATAACTTTTGTCATGTTCTTACTCTTTGTACATTTGTTTCTAAGAGGACAATCCTTGCAGTCTTTTGGATCCGATTTATATTGTCTGTATCCATTTCTTGTAGTAGTTGTATACATAAGGATCTTATCATTTGGACATAGATAACAGTCGTATTCTTCATCATAGACATATTCGTATTTTTTAAAGAAGCCTTTTTTGGTCATTGGTCTTTTATATGGCATATAGGGAATCTGATCATTTTGTACAATGGCTCTGCATATTGCGGGTGTCATGTATCCGGCATCTAACGAAACATTCTTAATCAGGTATCCATATTTTCCATTGATCAATTCTTCATAGGCATCAAAAAAACTAACACTATCATGTACATTTCCAGGAACTGTTGTAACTGCCAGTACGAACGAATTCTTATCGCAGAAAGTTTGATGCGAGTACGCAAAACATTTCTCCTTCTCACCTTTATGGAAGCAGCCACTTTCTGGATCTATAGTGCTTTCTGTAATTGTTTTAGTTGAAGTTTTTTTTACTTCTTCACCCGTTTCTTCATCATGTACATATTCTGTATGTACCATTGAATCAAAGGCCTCTTTACCTATACATTCTCTATCCTCGTTGATTTCAACCAACAGATCATCTTCGTATTTCTTTTTGAGGATCTCTACTTCTTTTTTGACACTTTTTCTTTTATTGGCATTTGCCTTCTGATGCGTACTGTCTCCAAATACCGTTGTGAAATCGACAAAGCCATAATCAACGGCCTGTTCTAATATTTTCATAAAGATTTCCTGGAATATAGTTGAATCTTTATATCTACGAATATAGTTCTGAGACCATGTAGAAAAGTTTGGAATCTTCTCATCAATACTTAATCCAAGAAACCAGCGATATGCCAAATTGACTTCGATCTCCTGACATGTCTTGCGCATAGAATTGATTCCAAACACGATATTTATGATAAGCATTTTAAAAAGAACCACAGGATCGATACTCGGTCTGCCGTGACGACTGTAAAGATGCTGAACTTTCGGATAAATAAACCGAAAATCAAGAGCCTCCTCCATCTTACGAACCAAATGATCCTGTGGTACTAATTCATCTAATGTATAGTAAATCATACAATCTAATTTTGCATTGTTTCTGTTAGTCATAGCCATTGTGATATCCTCCATAAACCCTCTATAATTATATCATTTTTGGCATAATAAATGGCAGAAACGTCGACTATTTTTGGGTTTATGAAGTACGTTTCTGCCACAGATATTCTATCAGATTTTAAAAAGACTGTCGACAGTTACTTTGTCAACAGTCTGGAACTTGTAAAATTACAAGTTCGTAAGATTAATCCTTTAAAGTCACGTGTGAAGCATCTTTAAAGATTGAATTTGCCGCAATCTGACCACGCACACGAGATAGTGGATATACATTTGTGTGTGGACCAATAATCGTTCCTGGACAAAGTACAGAGTTACATCCAACTTCTACATAGTCACCCATAAAGGCACCGATTTTTCTTAATCCTGTTTCAAATTCTTCAACCACATTATAATTTTCATCTTTTCTTCTTAAGATGATATTGTCACGAGCACTCTTTAAATTACTTGTGATACCCCCAGCACCCAAGTGAGAATGATATCCAAGAATACTATCTCCTACATAGTTGTAGTGAGGTGTTTCTACATTGTCAAATAAAATACAGTTCTTTAATTCCACACTGTTTCCAACCACGCAGTTTGCGCCCACTAAAGCACTTCCACGCACAAAGGCACAATGACGAACCTCTGTTTCAGGACCAATGATGCATGGAGCTCCTAGATATGCACTTTCAAAGACATTGGCACTCTTGTGTACCCATACGTGTTCTTTGACTTCCACATAATCTTCTCCTAAGTTTTTACCTAGTTCTAAAATCAAGTCTTTGATTCCCGACAAAGCTTGCCAAGGATATTCAAACTTTGCTAAATAATCCTTTGCCAAAGTATGATCTAAATCATATAATTCATTTATTTTGTACATAAAACTTCCCTCTTTCTTACCACTCAGGCTCAAATTTGAATTCAACCTGAACGTCATCTTCATTTATATCTAAAATCGCATAGCTACATGGCTTTCCATCTCTAGAATGCGATAAAGATCCTGGATTTACTAATGTAACACCATCGACACGATCTAAAAAGGATACGTGTGTATGTCCAAAGCATACAATGTCACAATTCAATTCTTTAGCACGATTCACCAATTGTTCACTTCTTAAAAAATAAGAGAACCGATGAGAATGTGTTACATAAATTTGATGTTTACCAATCGGTATGATTCTTTCATTTTCAAAACGACCAAAATAATCATTGTTTCCACGCACAATGATATAGCCCGGATAATTCATCGGATCATCCTCTAAATCACCACAATGAATAAACAATTTCGCATTCGGATGTTTTTCCTGGATCGTTTTTAATATATCGTTTCTTCCATGAGAATCACTCACAACAACTATTTCCATAAAGTCTTTTACTCCAATTCATCCGGAAATGACATTTGTTCCATGCCCTTACCGCTATCATGCATGATTTTAGCGGTTTTTACCCCCACATAACGAAGCATAAAAGGCTGATACCAATGTCCCGTCTTCTTTTCTTGTTCTTGTTGGTAACGAACTACAAAGCCATAGCGATACGCATTTTCTTCAATCCATTCCATACGCTTTTTACTTTCTTCAGACAATTCTTCTTCGACTTTTGAATAATCATATTCATCATCGACATATTGCCTACATAGATTGATCCATTCATCCTGACCCTCTAATACAATCGTATACCCGAGCTGCTGCTCATTTTTACCGGCACTAAACATATAGTGGTTAACGCCCTCATATTCTTTGGATGCGTTGACATATTGATCTAGAATTTGTTCATAATTCAAATAACCACTGACCAAATTCAAATGATCCTGCCCATCCATAACAGACGCATACGAATCTAACATATTCGTTAGATCTTCGACCATACATGTTTGAACTAAGATAGTATTAAATGTCGTAATCTTTTCTGGTATATACTTATATACCGTATTCTCCTGATTTAATACGACATACGGATTGGTTGGATCGGCAATCAATCTTAAATCGGAATATAATACAGCTTCGTTTTCATAGAACGTCGTTAAATCAATATATGAATAGTGAATCAACAATTGTTCACAAGAAGCATACGAAAAATTCTTTCGAAAACGATTCACAAAATTGACGATATATTCATTATCTGCATCCTGCGTTTCCTTGGCTTCTTTATAATATAACGTATTTTTTAAATTGAAATCTTTCAACTCTATAAAATCCATAAATTTATCCGGTGAAATATGTTGATTTACCAAATAATCAATATCATCACTATCTAGATATTTTAATAAAACATCACGATTTTCATCGGTTGTATAAGGATATCGAGCTAAAGGATCATACGATTTATCCATGCTATATAGACAATATAAGCCCACCGCTAGACAAACCACAATCAATAAAATACGTGCTCGCAATTCTTTTTTACTAATCAAAATAAGCACCTCACGCACCCCATTATACTAGACTATTAATTCTCATGCAAACGAGCATATAGAATCTTAGCCACATCTTCAGGAATCACTTCACTCAATTGTTCTACACTCGCAAGACGCATCTGCTTCATGCTTTTAAAATGCTTCAACAATTCCTTTTTACGCTTAGGCCCAATACCGCTCACCGTATCCAATACAGATTTTGTCATAGACTGATCTCGAAGTTTTCTATGATACGAAATCGCAAAGCGATGCACTTCATCCTGCATACGTGTTAATAAGAAGAATAAGCTCGACTTGGAATCAATTGGAATTTCATTTAAATTCACATCCATCAATGCTCTTGTCGCATGCTTATCATCCTTCACGAGTCCTGCTACTCTTAAATCAAGCTGCAACATATCTATAATTTCTTTGGCCGCCGCAATCTGTGCAGCACCACCATCCACCAACAATAAATCTGGCATCGGCAAATGTTCTTTCAACAATCGAAAGTATCTTCGATAAATGACTTCTTTCATACTGTCCACATCACTGCGATACCCATCTAATTTATAATGACGATATGAATTCTTATCGGGTAAGCCATCCTTAAAGACAACCAAACCACTCACATTAAACGTACCTTGGATGTGGGAGTTATCAAACATTTCAACCGTATGAATATCCGCATTGAATATTTTTGACAACATTTCATTGGCCTGACGCAACTCATTATCCTTACGAAATACCAGTTTAAACTTCTGCTCATGTGCTTCCTTGGCATTTTTATAAACCAAATCAATCAGTTTCTTTTTTTCACCACGAACCGGAATATGCACATTCGTATTTAAAGCTTCCTTTAAAACATCCACTGGCGTTCCAGACGGCACCAAAATTTCTTTTGGCACCACATTTTTTTCATAATACTGCATGATAAAGCTAGTAAAGGCATCCATCTCATCTTCATACAACGGTGTGATCGACATATTTCTTTCCAATAATTTTCCTTGACGAATAAAGAAACCTTGAAAAGAAATGTATCCAGAATCCACATAATATCCAAATACATCACGATTAGCACGATCTTTAAAGTCAATCGTCTGTTTTTCAATGACATGCTCTAAGGCTTGGATCGTATTATAGATTTCCTGTGCTTTTTCAAACTGCAAGTTTTCACTGGCCTCCATCATTTTAGCCTGCAAAGAATCCATCACCTCTTTGGTGTCTCCCTGCAAAAACTTCTTAATTTTTTTACGCGTCTTTTCATTTTCCTTAGGATCAATCTCATGAATACAAGGCCCTAGACATTGGTGCATGTGATAGTACAAACACGGAGAATCTGGAATATGACGACATTTACGTACGCAAAACATCTGATTGATCAATTTCACGATTTCATAAGCCGACTGACTACTTGGATACGGCCCAAAATATTCACTCTTTTTATTTTTGATATTTCGTGTTGTACGCACCACAAAATTATTCTCTTTTGTGATCTCAATATATGGATATGTCTTATCATCCATAAACATGATGTTGTAAGGTGGCGTATGTTTTTTTATTAAATTGATTTCTAATAATAAAGCCTCTTTTTCACTGCCCGTCACGATAAATTCAAAATCACGAATGTGCGACACTAAACGCGTCGTCTTATTGTTGTGGGTACCATGAAAATAAGAACGCACACGATTCTTTAATACTTTGGCCTTCCCCACATACAATATATTCTGATTTTCATCTTTCATGATGTAACAACCAGGAGAATCTGGAAGTAAGGCTAATTTATCTTGTAGATGTTTAGAAACACTCATTTTATCCCCTACTTTAATATAACGATAGTTGCACCAAGTCCACCTTCACTTGGACCGGCACTGTTAAACTTAGAAACATTTGGCTGTTTCTTTAAATCCTTCCAAACAGCCGTACGCAAAGCACCCGTACCCATACCATGAATGATACGTACTTGTTTAATGTGTTTAACGACAGCTTGATCTAAATATTTATCTAAAGCAGCAATGCCTTCTTCAACACGCATTCCAATTAGATTCAACTCCAAAGGAAAACGACTGGATACCGATTCTACATGCGCTTTATAAGTTGCTTTCTTGATTTGTGGCTTATGCATAAGCTCCAACTTCGAAATTTTCACCTTCATCTTCATACCATTCGTTAAAACGGTAGCTTCATTTCTTCGAATATCCACAATTTCACCATGCGAATTCAAGCCTGTGATTTTCACATAATCACCAACCTTAAATTCTTTCTTATCGTCTTCAACTTCTTCAACATGCTCATTTAAAAGATCCAGTTCATGCATCTTTTCAATCTGCTTATGCTGCTTACCCGTCTTTTCTTTACGAAGCACAGTTAAGATTGCTTTGGCCTCTGCCTTTTTCTTTTCGAGCATCTCATTCAATTGTTCCTGATACGATGCATCCAATTGGGCCTTACGCTTTTCGATTTCTTTTTCTTTTTCGTAAGCCTCCTTTTGAACGCGGTGCGCATCTTCAATCAATTGATTAAAACGCTCCTTTTGTTTCAAGACATCATTTTGAAGTTTTTCTAATTTCTCCAATTCTTTTTCTGTCTGCTTTTCATTTTCATTCTTTAAAAAATCCGCTCTTTCTAAAATGGACTCTTCTAAATTGTATTCTCTGGCAATATGAAAGGCATAACTTGCTCCAGATACACCAGGAATATATTTATAGGTTGGCTTTAATGTTTCTGGATTAAACTCAACACTCGATACTAATACAGAATCATTCGCTTTTCCATATGTTTTTACTTGCGAATAGTGTGTTGAAGTAATAATCGTACTTCTTTTTGAAATCAAATACTCCAAAATCGCAACCGCAAGACTGGCTCCTTCTAATGGATCGGTACCATTTCCAATTTCATCCAATAAGATAAAACTATTCTCATCACTCTTCTGACAAATATGAGACAGGCGAGAAATATGACTTGAGAAAGTCGATAAGTTGTTTTCAATGGACTGATGATCTCCAATGTCAAAATACATCGATTGATAGAATGGTAGAATGGCTTTATGACATAATACGGGAAATGCTGCATGAGCCAAAGCTACAAAAAGTCCAATTGTCTTTAATGTGACAGTCTTACCTCCCATGTTTGGTCCTGAAATCATAAGGCAAGCTTGTTTATCATTTAATTCATATGTGTTACAAACCACTTTCTTTTCATCAATCAAAGGATGTTTGGCATGTTCTAAATACATAGAGTGATCTCTTGATTGTAAAGATGGAATGCAACCATCATAGCGTACTGCCCATTTTGCCTTTGTGAAAGCTACATCAATTACAGTTAATGTTTCTAATGCCGAAGTTAAAGACAACGCATTTTTCTTAACTTGCATCGACAATTCCTTACAGATTCGTTTCTTTTCTTCTTCAATACGAATCATCAAAGAAGAAATCTCATTATTATCAGCTACAAAGCTGGATGGTTCAAGATAATAGGCAAGTCCTGAACTGGATTGTCCATGAATCATACCGCCAAAGGCATTCTTGTCTTGGGCACGAACCAAGACAACAACACGTCCAGATACAGTTGTCGTCATATTTTCCATCAATTTTGAACTGTTCTTCTTTAAAAACTGTCTTGATTTCGATTGTAATGCTAAGCGCGTATCTACCAACGCCTTATGCATACTTTTTAATGCGGGTGTCGCATCTTCTTTAACCAATCCTGTTAAATCAATCTTTGAAATGATTGAATCCATCAAACGTGTACATCCATCCATAGATTGAGCTAAATTTGTCAGTTCTGGATAGTCAGACCCATCCAGGCTTTGTTTGGCTTGTTTGACAGCCGTTAAAAAATGGTAGATGGAAATCAATTCTTTACTGGTTAGTGTCATCTGTTTCGAAGCTTTTGAGACTGGTAAAGAAATATCATTCGCTCCTGATAAAGAAAGTAAGCCTCCGGCTTGTTCAAACTGAATGGCTTCTTTGGCATAGTTTAATTGTTCTTGTATTTCTAATTTATCAAATACAGGCAACGCATTTAAAATTTTTTCTTTGGCGCAAGAAAAGCTAGAAAATGCAGAAATCTGTGTTAATACACTTGAAAAATCAATGGCCTGGTTTAATTCATTTCTAAAATTTTGTTCCATAAAATACTCCGTTCTCACCTATTTTAACACAAAATTTATGGTAAACTAAATAAGGTGATTAAAATGGCAACATTGACAAAGAATATGACAAAAGAAGAGATCTTTCAATTAAAAAATCGATTATCTCCTTTTATATTAAAAGAAAGTACACCACAGTATACGTACTATCAAATCAAGACGAAAGAATGTTCGATTACGGCATATACAAGTGGTAAAGTTGTATTTCAGGGAGCCAATCTTTCTTGGTTAGAACCGAAACCAACGCATAGTGAAGCACAAGATCAAGCGGGCAGCGATGAAGTGGGTACTGGTGATTATTTTGGTCCAGTTGTAGTGGCTAGCTGTATTGTCACAAACAAGGCTCGCAAAAAACTTGCGCATCTTGGCATTCAAGATTCAAAGCAGGTGGATGATGTTAAGATTCGTAAGCTTGCACCTATCATCAAGGAAGTGTGTCCACATAGTATTTTGATTGTTCCCAATTCAAAATATAATGACATGCATGATACTTGTAATATGGTGGATATGAAGTGTCGTCTGCATAACCAGGCTTATGTAAATTTGGTACATAAAGGATATACGCTTCCTAAGCAGATCGTTATTGATCAGTTTGTGCAAGAAAAAAGTTACTATCGCTACTTACAAGGCTTTCCTGAAGTCATTCGAGGTATCACATTTGAAACCAAGGCCGAAAACAAATACCTGGCAGTAGCTTGTGCGAGTATCCTGGCAAGAAATGCCTTTCTAGAAACGTGGGATCTTATGGAAGAAAAATATGATTTCAAATTTGAGAAGGGTGCCGGAAGCAAGGTGGATGTGTGCGGTAAGAAATTCGTACAAAAATTTGGAAAAGAAAAGCTTTACCAAGTGGCAAAGCTTCATTTCAAAAACACACAGAAGATTGGAGTTTAATTTCCAATCTTTTTTATCGGCTTCTTCGATCATTTTCAGCTAAAGAATAATAACGCTTTTTATCTTCATACATCTTTTGATCGGCTTCTTGTAAAGTTTCAGATAGATTTGAACAAGTTTCTTTCCATACACAACCTGTCGCAACACTGATTTCTAATTCTTTCATCCGTTTGAGTAATTTTGCATATTGATCAAAGAATAAGAGTTCGGATACATCTTGTTCAATGACCACAAATTCATCTCCACCTACACGATAGGAATTATCTAAGAAGATTTCTTGTAGAGCATATGATGCAGTAATAATGAGTGTATCTCCTGCGATATGTCCCATTTTATCATTGATTTCTTTAAGTCCATTTAAATCTAAGTAAATAACACCTAAAGAATGGAGTTCTTTGTTTCTATTTTGTTCTATATATTCATTAAAGTGATTGCGATTTTGTGCATAGGTTAAAGAATCTACATAACTTAAATTTTTTAGTTTTGTCTTCTCTTTTTCTCTTTCCATAGCCGTTTTAATAAAGAAACATAAAGATTCTAAGAAATCTTTTTGGTAGTAATTCTGTTTTGGATTGTCTACCGCAAAAACACCTTTGATTTTTTTATTATCCATAAACGGTACAACTATAATACTATGAATCTTTTGTTGCATAAAAGTCGCATAAATTGGACTTGTAGAAGGTATTTCATGAGTCACATCTTCTATATAATAAGATTTTTGATTTTCAAAGAATTGATTCACTAAATCCATATGTTCTAAACACAAACGAACCATGTTCTCAATATGAATATCATCATGTCGTTTTCCATATTCAAAGATACCATTTGCCTTTTTATTGTCCATATCCAAATCTAATACATAACACCTTTCAGCTTGATAAAACTCACAAATGATCTGAAGAATTTCATCAATGGTACTTTCTTTATATAAATCATTCGATAATTTTCTAACACATTGAATTAATGTATTGGATACATTTAAATCTTCATTAAGTTCATTCGATTTTTTAGATATTCTACGAACTTTTGTGATATAGAATCCACAATACAATAAGAGAATCAATATTTCACAGATAACCATGACCATATAATTGTTCTTTAATGTCAATACATTCGCAAAGGCATCCTCTTCATTTACCATAACTAAAAGTTCCCAATTGCATACTCCAACTGGTTTATAAACGAAATATTTCTTTTCGCCATTTTTTTCAGAAGCGAAAGCACCAGATTTTAAAGAATGAATTTGTTTCAAAACATTCTTCTTTGGCGACAATAATTTAAAATCCGTATCTGAAGCAATATTATCAATATTCAAATCTTGATTATCCATCACGACCTGTCCATCGGTTGTATCAATAATTGAGTTGTGTGTCTTTCCATTCAATATTTTTGTATAAAACTGATCATCCATTGTGTCACATTGAAATACACCTACTAAATAAGCGATTACCGTTTCATTTTGTTGAATAGGCACATAATAATTCACACTTCGCTTATTTGTCAAAGTATCTGTATGAACTCGATCCATATATTCTGCAGTTGAATTCAATACTAAAAATTCATTAGTATAAATTTGTTGCACCTCATCATGCATTGTATATAACGTATTGTTTTTCATCAACAAATCAACACGTTCAAACAAAGATACATCTTCAAAAGTACTAAGTCGATCTTTATATTCTTCATATGTAGGTAAATGGTCTTCATTTGAGAAATCTTTTCCAATCAAGCGTAAATAATTCAAATCATCATTCACACGATTTTTAATACTTTGAACCATGGTTTCACTCGCATTTTCTAACCGGTTAAAACATTCCTCTTCTTCTTGTCTTAAACTAATATTGTATGTTGCGACAGTCAATACCAGTATCAAGACCATAACTACAAGCGTAGGCATTAACTGCGTTAATTGTTTTTTCATAACTGTTTCCTTTACATTCACTATTAATTATAAACCTTGTGAACGAATGTTTACAACAACAAAAAGGCGCAATAAATTTGGATGGGGTTAGGTGAATTTGCTC
>ENA-ORTS01002451-ORTS01002451.1-human-gut-metagenome-genome-assembly--contig:-NODE-2451-length-10961-cov-7.312580_pt1 | contig 10961 bp, 7 predicted proteins | sample MGYA00241911_ERZ509186 | MGnify/ENA primary metagenome ERZ509186 (study PRJEB26280, sample SAMEA2338852) | human gut metagenome | biome: human gut; feature: human-associated habitat; material: faeces...
GCGGGACTTTGACCGCAGCGCCTTGCGCGAAGGCTTTGGCATGGTGCTGCAGGACACATGGCTGTTTAAGGGCACCATCATGGAGAACATCCGCTACGGCCGGCTGGACGCCACCGATGAAGAGGTGATTGCTGCCGCAAAGGCTGCCAACGCCGACCACTTTATCCGCACCCTGCCCGGCGGCTACCAGATGGAGCTGAACGAGGACGCCTCCAACGTCAGTCAGGGACAAAAGCAGCTGCTCACCATCGCCCGCACCATTCTGGCAGATAACCGCATCCTGATTTTGGACGAGGCTACCAGCAGCGTGGATACCCGCACCGAGCAGCGCATCCAGACCGCCATGGACCGCCTAATGGAGGGGCGCACCAGCTTTGTCATCGCCCACCGCCTTTCCACCATCCGGGATGCCGACCTCATCCTTGTGATGCGGGACGGCGACATTGTGGAGCAGGGCACCCACGACCAGCTGATCGAGGCAGGCGGCTTCTACGCTGACCTGTACAACAGCCAGTTTGAGGACGTGGTGGATTAAAGCACCTGTCGTCACAATATAATTGCAAAAAGAGCACCTGTCGCCTTTTTAGGGCAATAGGTGCTCTTTGTTTTACCCTCTCAGTCATCGCTGCGCGATGCCAGCTCCCCCCGAGAGGGGGGAGCTTTTCTACATCTGTCGGTGCCTGAGAGGGTTTTCGTCTTTTCTTTATGATTCCTCCACCGGTTCCAGCTTCAGGCCGAACAACTTTTCCGCAAGGGGCGGCAGCTGTTGCTGCAAGGCGCGGACATAGGCCATTACTACCGGATCCTCGCGCTTTTGCCCCAGCACAACGCCGAAGCGGTGTCCCCTGCCCCAGTCCAGTACCCGCACAAAACTGAGGTCCGGCCTGCGGTAATAGACCGCCGGGACCATCTTGAGTGCCGGGTCGCCGTAGGCCGCACTGCGGATACCGCCCACCGGCGTAAACTCCACCCCTCGGTCCATTCCCTCCTGCAGCAGGCTTGTTTCGTAGACAGTCTGGTACATCTCCTTGATGGGTAGCCAGCGATATTGCAATGCCTGTTCCAAGGTCAATCTGCCCACCGGCATATCAGCGGGCGGGTGGATGGGGATGCAAAGTTCTGGCATATAGAACAGCGGCACAAAGGTAAGCCCCTGCGCGTAGAACTCTGCACTTTCCAGCTGGAAGGAAAGATCCATCTCCCCTTTTTTCAGGCTGCGCCAGACCTCGCTGCGGTTGGCACACCACCCCAGAATGGAGGTATACTGCAGGCACAAGTCACTTGTCAGGGAAAACAAGTCGTATGCGAACATCCGCATTGCCTCATGGCAGCCTGCAATCACCAGATGCCGTTCCGGCGGTTTTTCCTGCTGTTGCACCGCGCGGGCGTGGCGCAACGCCTGCTGATACAGAGCCACCAGCTGCTTTGCCTTGGGGTAAAAATCCTGTCCCGCCGGGGTCAGCACCACCCGGCGGGGCACGTGCTGGAACAGCTCGAACTGCAGCTGCCCTTCCAGCGTGCGGATCTGCTGCGAAAGTGCCGACTGGGAAAGATACAGTGCCTCTGCCGCCGCAGAAAAGCTGTTCAGTTCCACGATCTTTACAAAGCCTTCCAGTGCGCTCTCGTTCATGCTTTTCTCCCTCCCGCAATACATTAGGTTTTCCTTAATTATAATATTCAAAACTCGAATTGTAAATAGTGCCCTTCTACGCTACAATTGTTAAGGATTCCGCAAAGTGCCTTTTACTTTGCTGCACGATAAGAAGGAACACAAAGAAGAACAAAAAGAAAGAGAGCGTACCTATGAACAAAATTTCCCGTAAGGGCTTTATCAAGATCGCCGCTGCCGCCGCCATGAGCGGTGTGACCGCCGGTGCTCTGGCTGCCTGCAATTCCGCTTCCGGTTCTGCCTCCACTTCCGGTGCTGCCGGTCAGTACATCCCCGGCACCTACGAGGGCACTGCCGAGGGTATTTCCTCCACCGTCAAGGTCACTATGACCTTCTCCGACAGCGCTGTCACCGACGTGGTGGTGGATACCTCCGGCGAGACCGCTTCCTTCGGCGCTGCCGCTGCCGATGAGCTGCGCGAGCAGCTGCTGGCTGCTGGTTCTGCCGAGATCGACGGTGTTTCCGGTTCTACCATCACCTCCGACGCCGTGATGAAGGCTGCCAAGAGCTGCTACGCACAGGCTAAGGGCGAGGCCGTGGTCTCCAGCGTGCAGCTGCCCACCGGCGATGAGAACGACTGGCTGGGCAAAGAGCCTGACATCGACGAGGCCGCCATCACCGAGACCGTGGACACCGACATCCTGATCGTGGGCGCTGGCAATGGCGGTATGTTCGCTGCCGCCTATGCGGCTGCCAACGGCCTGAACTTCCGTGTTATCGAGCAGAACGCCAACGTGCAGGACACCCGTCACTGGTACGGCGCTGTTGATTCTGCTGCCGCTAAGGAAGCTGGCGAACCCGCCACCGATAAGGCAAAGCTGCTGAGCGAGATCTCCCGCTACGCCTCCGGCAAGTGCGACCAGCGCGTTGTCAAAACCTGGATCAACGAATCTGCTGCCATGCACGACTTTATGCGCAGCATTCTGGAAGATAAGTACGGCTGGGTGTGCGATTTCACCTCCGGCAGCGAGGCTGCATGGCCCGCAGAGAATGCCGAGCACAACACCGACTACCTCTACCCTGTGCAGGAGCACAACTACATGGCCAGCGAGAGCGCATCCGGTCTGCCCCGCAACGAGCTGCTGCTGCAGTACATTCAGGAGCTGGGCTACGATGTAGACTTCAAGACCAGCCTTGCCAAGCTGGAAAAGAACAGCGATGGCCGCATTACCGGCGTCATCGCCCAGAGCACCGAGGATGACCACTTCATCCGTTACAACGCCAATCAGGGCGTGCTGCTGGCCTGCGGCGGCTTCCCCGGCAACCCCTACATGATGGAGCAGCTGGACCCGCTGGGCACCAGCGTGACCACTGCCTGCTCCTACTCCCCCGCCGACAAGGGCTACGGCATCCGCGCCGCAGTGTGGGCAGGTGCTAATCTGGACAAGGAAGCCGCTCCCATGCTGTTTGACCGCGGCATCGTAGCCCCCGGTGTGGATGCCGGTTATGTGGACAGCGACTCCGCCTTTGGCGGCAAGGCTTTCCCCGGTAAGATCCGCCAGTACAACCCCGGTACTCAGCCCTTCCTGAAGGTAAACCGCAACGGCGAGCGTTTTGCCAACGAGAGCTGCCCCTATAACGATATCGTCTACGCTGCCGCCCACCAGCCGGGCCGCGTCTACGCACAGATCTGCGATGCTAACATTCTGGAGGATGCAAAGCGCTTCCACACCATCGGCTGCTCTGCCCAGACCCGTAACGGCGGCGAGAAGTACATTCAGGGCAAGATGGACGAGGCTATCGAGGCCGGTGCACTGTTCAAGTGCGATACGCTGGACGAGCTGGCCGACAAGATGGGCTTTACCGGTGCTGCCAAGGACACCTTCCTTGCCACCGTGGAGCGCTACAATGAGCTGTACGATAAGCAGAACGACGAGGACTTCGGCAAGCCCGCTTACCGTCTGAGCGCCATCCGCACCGCGCCCTTCTACGGCTGCTGGCTGGGTGCTTCTCTGCTGACCACTGAGCAGGGCATCGCCATCAACGAAAAGGGTCAGGCTCTGGACACCAACAACCAGCCCATGGAGGGTCTGTACATTACCGGCGATATGTCCGGCAGCTTCTTTGCCAACAACTACCCCTGCCTGATGGCCGGTGTGGCTATGGGTCGTACCCTGACCTACGCCATGAAGGCTATCAAGCAGATGGCTGGTCTGGAGAACGCCTGATAAAGTGCGGTTCTCCAGCATACTCTAAGCGTTTCTTCTTTTTCATGTGAAGAGGGGCGGTCCCATTTGGGGCTGCCCCTCTTTGCTTTTTTACACCGCACGCCCCCTACACAAATGGCCGCGATTGTGCTATGATAAGCGTGGAACCGGGCAGTTCATCCCACCCGGTCAGAGATCGAGGTGTTTGTACAAATGTCGGATATTCTGGATACCTTACGGCAGGAAGGGGTGGACCCTGCCCTGCTTACGGCGGTGCAGGAATACCGCGCCGCTCATCCGCTCAGTGAGGCGCTGCGCCCGCGTATCCCCGCCCCTGCCTTTACCTACTACGGCAAAGAGGTGTGGGAGCAGGCGCTGGCGGCTATCCTCTGCGGCGAAAACCTGCTGCTGGCCGGCGGCAAGGCCACCGGCAAAAACGTGCTGGCAGAAAATCTTGCCGCCGCCTTTGGCCGCCCCGCATGGGACATCTCCTTTCATGTAAACATGGACGCCGCCTCCCTCATCGGCATGGATACCTTTGCGGGCGGGCAGGTGGTGTTCCGTCCCGGGCCGGTGTACCGCTGCGCACAGTGCGGCGGCTTTGGCGTGCTGGACGAGATCAACATGGCCAAAAACGAGGCGCTGGCGGTGCTGCACGCGGTGCTGGACTTCCGCCGCGCCATCGACGTACCCGGTTACGAGCGCATCCCGCTGGCCGAGGAGACCCGTTTTATCGCCACCATGAACTACGGCTACGCGGGCACTCGGGAGCTGAACGAGGCACTGACCTCCCGCTTTGCAGTGGTGCAGATGCCCACCATCACCCAAGATAATCTGGAAAAGCTGCTGCGGGCGCAGTTCCCGGATCTTTCGGCAAAATATGTGCACCAGTTTGCACTGCTGTTTCTGGACCTGCAGAAAAAGTGCGACAGTGCCGAGATTTCCACCAAAGCGCTGGATCTGCGCGGTATGCTGGACGCACTGCGGCTGATTCGCAGGGGCATCCCGGCCGGGGCGGCGCTGGATATGGGCATCACTAACAAGGCCTTTGACTCCTACGAGCAGGGGCTGATCCGGGACGTGATCGCCGCGCGCATCCCGGCCAAGCTGGATGCCGGAAAGCTGTTTGCCTGATGGACGCCCAAAGCTACACCGCGCAGGAGCGGCGCGCGGCCAATCAGGTCTGGGCCGCTGCCGGAGCCTACGGCTTTGAGCCGCTGTTTCTGGCCCGCAACACGGACGGCACCATTGATTTTTACATGAACTGCATCGTAGGGCTGGTGCATAAATACTACGGTGATGCGCTGATCCGGGACATTTTTTCCGCTTGGGAGGGCGACACACGCCAGCCCATGCTGGACGATATGGCGTGGCTGTACTTAGAAAACGCCGCCTATCGGCTGGAGCTGCCCCGCCGCCCGGTGCTGGAGGCGCTGCGGTTTGCCCACGCGGACTACTTTTTTGCCATCCAGTATAAGCTTTCGCGGCAGGAGTGGATGGCGAAAAACCAGCTGGTGTACACCATGCAGGCTGCGCGCTGGCGCAAGGTGCTGGGACGCACCGCCCCGGTCATGACCCCTTACGAGAGCAGCCTTGCCGCCGCGCTGGAACCGGAGACCGTACCGGAACCAGCACAGCTCAAAAACGACCTGCTGGCGCTGTTTGCAAAATTTGCCCTGTTTGACGGCAAGGTGCGCCAGAAGCCCGCGCTGCATCTGCGGCTGCAAGGCTTTTGGGCAAAGCTCGCCACCAAAACCATGCCCACCCAGATGATCAAGACCGACCGGGTGACGGTGGAGCATTCCGGCGCGGTGGATGCTACTGGCAGCGGGCTGGCGGTGGACAAGCGCCGGGCAAACATCACCCTGAAGCAGCGCGCCGCGCAGGACCGCGCCTACATTGAAAGCTGCTTCGGGCGCTGCTTCTACCCGCCGGAGCAGCTACGCAAGACTGAGCAGGAGCTGTGCACCGGAGTGCATCTGGGCTGTCATTTGTGGTTCAGCGCCGGTGTACCCAGCCCGGCGCAGGCACCCACCCCGGAAGCGCGGCAGCTAGCACAGCAGGCCGAATTGCAGGCCGAACGCAACCGTGCCTACTACGCCAAAAATCAGGAGCTGCACCGCAGCGTGGTGCTGCGCCTTACCGAACAGATTCGCAACTGTATTCTGGTGCATCAGCAGCCCGACCAGCGGGTGGCACGCAGCGGCAACCTGTGCGCCGGGCGGGTGTGGCGCGCCCCTTACCTGAACGATAGCCGGGTGTTTTTGTGCCCGGAGGAGGAAAACTGCCCCGCCTTTACGGTGGACCTGCTGCTGGACGCCTCCGCCTCCCGCCTGCACTGTCAGGAGGTGATCGCGGCGCAGGGTGTCATTCTGGCCGAAAGCTTGGCCAACTGCGGTATTCCGGTGCGAGTAAGTGCCTTTAGCAGCCTGCGGGGCTACACGGTACTGCGGGTGCTGAAAGGCTTTGCTGACAAGAACCGGCAGAGCATCTTCCGGTACTTCGCCTCAGGTTGGAACCGGGACGGTCTGGCACTGCGAGCTGCGGGCGATCTGATCCGGTATGCCCCCGGCCCCGCCCCGCGTCACCTGATGATCCTGCTGACCGATGCCAGCCCCAACGACAGCCGCCGTATTCCGCCCACAGCAGAGAACCCGCTGGGCTGCGCCTACGAGGACGCCGCCGGTGTTACCGATACCGCCGCGCAGGTGCGCACCTTGCAGCGGCAGGGGGTGCGGGTGTCTGCCGTTTTTATGGGCGAGGACAGCAGCGCCGGTGCCGCCACGCAGATCTACGGCAAAAATATGGCGCGCATCCGCGGCATGGATCAGCTTGCCCGCGCTGCCGGGCGATTGATCCAGAACGAGATTCGGGAGCTTGGCGATTGAAAAATATAAAATGACCCCTGTGGGAGCAACTCCTGCCTTAGCCGGCATCTCCCGCAGGGGTCATTTTTCACAACCGATTATCATAAAGCACAACCATGCTTTGAACTTCTGTTTGCTCTGCGCCATAAGTTTTTGCAAAATTTTGTCGTTTCGAAGAAACTTGCAGTTGTTTTTTCCTCAAAAGTATGCTATACTACGTTCAGAGAAGTTTTATACAGCCTGTCGGCCCGATCACCCGGCTGGCACTTTTACAACGTTTCGCTGTTTGCTTTTTAGGAAGGAGATCAATCATGGACGCTTCCCGTTATTTTGACGCCATGCACAACGCCATGTCCACCCTGCACGCCGGTGCACAACTGCTGCTCACCATCCGTTTGCAGGACACCTGCGGCAACGATGCCTATCTTGAAGTAAAACAGCTGCCCGGGGAGCAGAGCGCCCTTGTGTGCTACTCCACCATGGGGCGGCGCTGCCTGAATTTTCAGCTGTTCCGCAAGGGCTGGCAGCTGTGCCACAATGCCGATGGGCAGCTGACCGGGCGTTTTCCGTCCAGTGCCGACAGCCTGCTCAGCCAGACCGACTTCCGCGCCTACTGCCGGGAGGATCGGCTGGATGCCTCCCGCACCCAGCGCCTTGTGGAGGAACTGGGGCAGCGTGCCGGCACGAACTATGTTGGCTCCATCCCGCAGAATGCCCGCACCGGCGCACAGATCACGGTGGAAAGCCACCTCGGCCGCGGCGCACGCTGGAGTTACTGGAGTCAGGACGCTTCCCCCTGCCTGCCGCTGGCCGCAATTTTGTACTGGCTGGCTGATTTTCTGGCCGGAAACGAGCGCCGTGCCCTGCAGTCTGACCCGCAGGCCGCCGCACTGGCTGCGCAGTGGCTGGCAAAGGACACCGCTGTGTTCTTCTGCCCCTCCCCTGCCTTGACCGTATCCCCCGCAGCCGGTCACAGTGTCCCGGCTGCACAGCGCACCCGCCCCGCCCCGGTGCCTGCCGCACGCAGCAAGAGCTGGCAAAGCGTTCTGGCCGCCATGGCTGCGGTGTAAGCTGGTACCTTTTCAATCTGGTTTACATATAAAAGACGAGTGCTCGACAAAACCGAGCACTCGTCTTTTTTGCAGGGTAATAGCAAAAAAGCACCCCGCCAGCCGTTTCCGGTCAGCGGGGTGCTCAGTGCTTAAAAGTTACGGTTCAGCTTACGCTACGCAGCCCACAGGGGAGATCACTCCTCGATGTAGCCGTACTGCAGGTACCAGTAGCCGTAGGGGCTGTGCCAGGTGCCCTTCAGAGCGGGGCTCTGCAGCCAGTAGTCGTTGTAGTAAGCGATGGGCAGGCAGCCGGTATCCTCCATGAGGATGTCCTCAGCCTTGTGCAACTGTGCAAAGTGCTCGGAGACATCAGCAACGCGGGAAGCCTCGATAGCAGCATCGAACTCGGGGTTGGAGTACTTGCCATCGTTGTTGCCGTTACCGGAGCAGAACAGATCCAGCATGTTGGAGGGATCGTTGTAGTCCATGACCCAGCCGTTACGGGCAACATCGTACTCGCCTGCACGACGAGCGGCGGTGAAGGAGGACCACTCCATCTTGCTGATGGTCAGGGTGATGCCCAGATCGCTCCAAGCCTGCTGCAGGTACTCTGCCAGAGGCACATGGTAGCCGGCATCGTTGGTGCTGTACTCGATGGTGGGGTAGCCCTCACCATTGGGGTAGCCAGCATCAGCCAGCAGCTTCTTAGCCTCGGCCAGATTAGCCTCGTAGTCAGCAGAGATGTAGGGAGCATTGCCATTGTCGTGGAAGTAACCGTTCTCGTCCACGATGCCAGGGCCAACGATGCTGTCAGCAGTGGAGTAGGTACCCTGCATGATGGTGTTGGCAACGTAGTCACGGTCGATAGCCAGGCTCAGAGCTCTACGGACCTTGGCATCCTTGAAGGCATCGCGCTTCAGGTTCAGGCTGACATAGTAGGTGCCCAGAATGGTGTCAACGTAGAAGTCGCCGCCATCCTCTGCCTTGGTCAGGCTGGGGATCTCGTCGGTGGGCACATCCTTGATCAGCTGAGCCTCGCCGCTGTTATAAGCAGCGAAGGAAGCAGAGGAGTCCTCCAGCAGCAGCAGGGTGATGCTCTCGGAAACGATCTTGGAGCTATCCCAGCCGCCAACATAGTTGGGGTTCTTGGTCAGAACGATACGCTCGGAGGGAGTCCACTCGGTGATCATGAAGGGACCGTTGCACACATAGGTATCGGGAGAGGTGCACCATGCATCGCCGTTGGCCTCAACGGTAGCCTTCTGCACAGGGCTCATAGCAGCAAAGGCAACGATCTTATCAAAGTAAGAGCAGGGGTAAGCCAGAACGATGGTCAGGGTCTTGCCGTCATCGCTTGCCTTCACGTTCAGAGCATCGAGGTTGGGCTCCACGGTGGGGTTGCCGTCTGCATCGGGGAAACCGGCAGCTTCTTCAAAGCCGTCGATCATGCCCAGGCAGGTCTCTGCGTAGGGAGCAGCGGTATCAGGATCAGCCATACGCTTGAAGCTGTACTCGAAGTCCTTAGCGTTCAGGTCGGTGCCATCGCTCCACTTCAGGCCGTCACGCATGGTGAAGGTCCAGGTCAGGCCGTCCTCGCTGGTGGTCCAGCTCTCAGCCTGACCAGGGACAGCCTCGTTGTTCTCGTTGATGATCAGCAGGGTCTCGAAGACGGTGATGATGGTGTTGCCGCCATCCACAGCGCTGTTCAGAGCGGGGTCCAGAGTCTCGGGGTTAGAACCGTACTGGACGGTAAAACCAGCGGTAGAGACACTGCCGGTAGAAGAACCAGCAGAAGAAGCAGTGCCGGAGGTTGCGGTAGAACCGGACTTGCTGCCGCCACAGGCTGCCAGACCCAGAGCAGCGGCACCCACGCCTGCAACCTTGAGGAAATTACGACGAGAAATGCGTTTCATAATAATATCCTTCCCTTGTATCAAATTTTGAGTGTGCCAGGTTCCCCCAGCCGCCTCTATATTCGATCCGGTGCAAATGTACACCGGAGGAACACGAATGATTATAATGCGTTCTCATGCCGGTTACAAGTCCAAAACCTGGACTGTAACCATTTTGTGACAACATTTCAGCGCTAAGTTGAGTTACTTTCACCTTTTACTAGTGTGAAGTGTTCTCACTTCACGCGGTCAAGGTGATGGCAGGCTGCCCAGTGGCCGGTGGAGACCTCCTTGAACTCGGGCACCTCGTTGGCGCACTGCTCGTCTGCATAGGGGCAGCGGGTGCGGAAACGGCAGCCGGACGGCGGGTTCAGGGGGCTGGGCACATCGCCCTGCAGCACGATACGCTTGGACTGGCGAGCCGTAATGGGGTCTGCCACCGGAATTGCGGAGATTAGGCTGCGGGTGTAGGGGTGGATGCTGTGGGTGATCAGCTCGTAGCTGTCGGCCAGCTCCACCATCTTGCCCAGATACATGACGCCGATGCGGTTGGAGATGTGCTTCACAACGCTCAGGTCATGGGCGATGAACAGGTAGGTCAGACCCATCTCCTGCTGCAGATCCTCGAACATATTGACGACCTGTGCCTGAATTGAAACATCAAGTGCACTTATTGCCTCATCTGCGATTACTAACTTTGGATTCATGATTAATGCTCTTCCCAGTCCGATTCGCTGACGCTGTCCACCAGAAAACTGATTAGGATAACGGTTCATATAGGCTGGATTTAAACCTACCATCTCCATCATTTTGGACACGCGCTCTACGCGCTCATTTTGATCCATATGAGGATTATGCGCATCGAGACCCATCGCAATAGTATCCAAAATCTTTTTATGCGGATTTAAGGAAGCCATAGGATCCTGAAAGACCATCTGCATATCAGAACGAAGCATTTTTTCCTGTTTTGCCGTCAGCTTCTTGCTGATATCCTCACCATTAAAAAGAATCGTGCCTTCTGTCGGATCATACAGTCGAATAATAGAACGGCCTGTTGTTGACTTTCCACTTCCAGACTCACCTACTAATCCATAGGTTTCTCCCGGATAAATATCGAAGGATATATTATCCACAGCACGCACCGTAAATTTTTTGCTTACCGGAAAATATTGTTTTAAACCTTTCACACTAAGCAGTGGTTCATTCGTCTGTGCCATAAGCTCCCTCCGTTTCTGCATATCGCTTTTCCTCTCTGCGAAGCTGCTCAATTCTCTTTTTTAAAGTCTGCGGCATTTCTACCTTTGGTGCATCTGGATGAAGAAGCCACGTAGCAG